>Ga0210057_1000577_pt1 | contig 60284 bp, 53 predicted proteins | sample CryGeyCG2114_010_2_FD_183968 | JGI IMG/M metagenome (GOLD analysis project Ga0210057, IMG submission 183968) | Groundwater microbial communities from aquifer - Crystal Geyser CG10_big_fil_rev_8/21/14_0.10 (SPAdes) (version 2) | ecosystem: Environmental > Aquatic > Deep subsurface > Groundwater ...
ATCCCACTTTGGCGATCAATGATCACTGGCCGGCCTACACTAGCGGCTTCCAGACCGGTTAGGCCAAAGTCTTCAAGGCCCGGCATTAGCAAGGCATGAGATCGGCCTAACAGCTCAAATTTTTCAGTTTCTGAACAGTTGCTTAAAAAGATGATCTGACTGGTACTTGAACTGCGATGCTTCAAAACGTCGGTCAAACTTTCCCCGGTGCGACGCACTAATGAATTGGCACCGGCAAGTTTAACCAAGCGGTTTTTCTCTCTCCCCTGGCCGACAATGATCAAAATTTGATTCAGTCGGAGAGACGCTTTGATTGCTAAATCAATCCGTTTATAGTTTACTAGTCGTGAAATACAGATTAAATAGTCTTTAGGTAAGGGTAAGCCGGTTGCTCTCAATGTGGATGACCGGAACGGTGGATACAAAACCCCATCAACCGTTAATTGGTAGTTTTGCTTGATTCGGTTAGCCACCAACTTTGAGATGGCAATGGTTTTGTCCGGTCGATGAGCGGCAAAGCGATCCCAGCGTCGCAAATAGTTCGTGATCGGTTGCAGTATCATTTTTAGGCAAGGAAGCGAAAATAGCCAAAAAGATTGATAGTAGTCGTTAATTCTTTTGATTTGACCATACAAATATCTGGGCGGCGTCAGCTGATAACACAGATGCAATTGATTTGGATTGGTTAGGACTCCTTTGGCCGCTCCAGCCGTGACAGAAATTATCAGCTCAAACTGAGTTAGATCAAACGATTCAAAAGCCAACGGATGGAGAATCACCATTAATTGATGTTTAAACTTTAACCAAGGCAGCTTTTGTAAAAAACTGGTTCTGACTTTTTTTGGATCAATCCAACTGGCAGCTGATGGCTGAAAAACTGAAGTGTAGATGGGAGCTTGAGGAAATAATTCAACTAAGGTTTGCAAAACTAGCTCTGCCCCACCAAATTGGGTCGTCAAATGATCATAGATGATGGCAATGCGAAACTGAGAAAATTGCTGATTAGTCATGAGCTTGTTTCAGCTGATCAAGATAGACTTGATAGGTTTTTTTGGCTAGCGTGTCCCAACTGTATTGTGTGATAACTTTCTTTTGGGCGGCAGCTATTTTTTTTCTGAGTTCAGGGTGATCTAAAGCCTTGACTTGTTGACAAAAATCAACCACCGAGAGTGGGTTAAAGTAGACCGCTCCCTGCTGATAAATTTCATGGAAAATTGTAATATCAGAAGCTAACACTGGGGTTTCAAACTGCATTGCCTCAATACCGGTCAGACCAAATCCCTCTGAAAAAGATGGTTGGATCAAAGCAAAGGCCTGACTGTAAAGTTTAGCTAGCTCTAGATCATTAATTGCTGATAAAAATGAAACCTGATTAGTCAAACCAAGCTGAGTGACCTGATTCTGAACCTGATCTCTAAAAACAGATCGTGAGCCTACCAAAACTAATGAGTAGTCTGGCAATTGCTTGAGGGCAGTAATGACTAAGCTAATATTTTTATGAGGGTAAAGTGAGCCTACGTAGATAAGTTGTTTTTTTCTTGGCGTTTTTTTGAGCTGTTGAGAGGCAAGTTGTAGTGAGCGGCTAACACCTTCATGGGTGACAATCACTTTAGATTGTACCTGAGGATAGTAAGCTGCAATTGTTTGCTTAACAGTTTTGGAGGGAACAAAAATAAACTTGGCATGAGCAACCGCATGATTAGTGACCATTCGATAAAAGAAGTACTTGGGCCAATACTGCCAACTCGGTAAAGTAGTCACCTGTTGGCCTTTTTGTTGATGCCAAAGCAAATCGTGGATCGTGATGATCAAGCAACCTCGGTACAACATTGGCACATTAAAGTGTGGGACGTGCAGAAGATTTAGTTTAGCCTTGGTGTAGGCCGAGTTCATGGCCAACTGTTCTAGCAGGGTATAGTGCTTGACCGGGGTGTACAGTAACTGGCAGTAGTCTGGTACAAATTGGGGAAAAAGCTCAGCCAGTTGTGTCTGATCGGAATAAAACAGCACCCAATTAATATCTGAGTGCTGCGTCAGTCGTGAAACTAACTCAACAACGTATCGACCAATGCCTACATGTTGACTACCAGCTAACCGGCAGTCAATGCCAATCCGAGGAATACTCATCTTTCCAGTTTACTTCTTTTGAGCGCGTTTTCTAGCTGATTTTTTTGCTGATTGTTTGGTTTTGGATTGGTCAGTCAAAGCTTTATCAACCAAAGCCTCGAGTTCTTTTAGTTCTTGATCATCTTTTGCTTGAGCCATCATTGGCAGCGTTTCCATTGCTGATTTTTCCAGGGTAGCAATTTGTTTTGATCTGGTCATATTACCAATCAAGACGTAAAGATCATACAAGATACCTGCCGCAAAACTAACCAAAGGTAAATACTTAAGCAAAGGTGGTGCCTCAGTCAAGACTTGATCGGCATACAAATATTCTAGTAGTAAAGAAGGCAGTAAGGCGGTAATAAAAATTGCGGTAAAAAGAATCACAATTGCTTCAAGCAATCGTTGCTGGTTGAGCATCCTCAACTGTTGAATTTTATACTGATTGTGAGATGCCATCATGTTGCTCCCTTTTTGATAATAATAAAATACTTAAGAATCATCCGCAGAACTTCTGGATGTTTCTGTCGATAATGTTTGTCGTAGTATTGTAGCATGGTGTCATAAAAATGACGCCGGGTTTTTCTAGCAATTTGAATGGAGGTGCCTCTAATGCCCGATTTGTATTTGTGATGAATGACACTGACAAAGGGATAAAAGATGATTGGATGACCGGCCTCTCGAGAGCGTTTGCACCAATCCAAATCTTCAGCATACATAAAAAATTGTTCATCTAACCAGCCAATCTCATTCATTAATTTTGATCTAATAATCATTGCCGCCCCAGAACAAGCGTCAATTTGATGAATGGTGTCAATGATTTTGTACCACTGGTGATATTGACTGAAGTGTTTGAGATGGGGAAATAGTTGTTCCAGGCCAAAAAAGTAAGTAAATGATGCCCAGGGCGTCGGTTCACCCCGGTGACAGGCAGGATCAATGGCGCCATTCTTGAACACCACCTTGGGACTGATGATCCCAACTTGAGGATGGTTGTCCAAGTAGGTAAGCAACTGATCAAAGTTTGATTGAGGCGTGCACTCGATATCCGAGTTAAGCAACATTACGTACTGAGCCGTAGATCGTTGAAGAGCAACATTGTTGGCGGCAGCAAAACCCACATTCTTGTGCAGTTCTATCCGTTTGACCCAAGCAAATTCTGTCTGTAAGGTTTGAAGGGTGTCGTCCTCACTATTATTGTCAACCACAGTTACTTGGACAGCTCGTTTTGTTTTTGACAGGTATAAATCCTGTAGAGTGGCAAGAGTTTTTTTAAGCCAAAATTCACTGTTAAAGGTTAAAATAATAATGTCTAAATCCAAGTTTGGTTTCATACTGCGATAAAAGTTATGCTGGTTTATTGCCCATCCGTCGGTAGATTATATCAAGTTTATTTGAGATCAGCTGCCAATCGAAGCTTTTCTTGACAAAGTCCTTGCCTCGGCGAGCCAGAGATTGACGAAGGGTATTGGATCTAAATAAGCGAATAATGTTCTCAGCCATGGCCTGAGCAGTATCAGCAATTAAGACTTGTTTGCCGTCAGTGACGCCTAAACCTTCAACGGCGGTAGGAGTGGCAACCACTGGTGTACCTGAGGCGAGTGCTTCTAGTATTTTGTAACGGGTACCTTTGCCGCTAAAAACTGGCGCTGCCAAGACATGTGATTGAGTAAAAGCGTCTCTAATGTCTGCAATGTCCCCAGTGATTCTGATTTGCTGATCGGTTTGACTGTATGATCGAATGGTTTTTGTTGGTGAAGCGCCAACAATCCACAACGTTGCGTTTGGTATTGCTGCTCTGACAGTCGGCCAAACCTCTTTGATTAAAAAAGAAACAGCCTCAACGTTTGGCAGCCATTTAAAAGTACCGACAAAAAGTAAGACGGGTGACTTTGGCTCAAATCGCTTTTTCTGTTCAAACCAAGCTGTGTCAACCCCATTTTCTACGACCTCAATATTTCGGCTGCTGCCAATTTGAGTGGCGATAAAGCGTTTATCATCTTCACTCATCACCACCAACTGGCTACAAAGGTTCCAGTAGTACTTTTCCCACTTTTTGATTTTTTTGATATCCAGGTGCAATAATGGCTTGAGCAGGGCGAAAGCGTTCTTGGCATAACTTTCATACCCCAGGTACTCAATCGTTTGTTCGACCAACAAGATTGGAACTGAAGTTGCAGGAATATGAGGCATCATGTAAAAGGTTTCAGCATGGATCAGGTGGTATTGACCAGAATTAAGCTCCGCTTGTATCGCTGGAGTCATCTCTGGCACAAAGTTACGGATGACTAAAAAAGGATAGCTTGACAGACCGGTTGTCATGATGTTTTTCAAAGTAAAGGGTTGTTTTGAGCGTTTAAAGACGCGGACTTTTTTGCAGTATTTTTCTAGTTCAGGTACAAACCTTCGTTCAGACTCATTTTTGATTAAAGCAAAAAGAGTCACTTGCTGCTTTAGTGCCAACTGTTTGAGTAAATTATAAGTTCTGATTTGCCCACCAGAGTGTAGTGGATAGGGTAAATATGGTGTCAACATTAAAATGTTCATAGTTGGGCGTTTTTCTTTTTTGTGAGGTCAAGCAGAATATAATCTGGCGTTTTTTTGATGGTAAAGTATTTTTCTTCTAACTGATGAGCTTCGTCATCATAACTGGCTGAAACATAGTAACTGGCACCATTGGCGATCTTTTCGTCAATGTTGTAGCCGATCGGCCACCCAGTTCGATTGGTCTGGAATAAAAACATGGTATCACCAAAGGCAGGAGCAATCACCTTAGCATCTGGCGGTGCGTGACTATCAACCGCGACGCCGGCCAACATATACTCGGGATGGTTGATGTTATAAAACCCACTGACTTGTTGCCAAGCGAAAAAAATGGATCCAACGATCAGGGCAATTAAGGTGGTCAAAGCCACTAAAGGATTAAATCGTTTGGCAATCATTGTTTCTAGTTGGACTGCTCCCCTGGCTACTGTCATCACCAATACCGGCAACCACAGGACTTGATAATAATCGTGTTGAATATTACCTCTGGCGATCACAATCACAAATAAAATTAAACTTAACCAGCCGGTTAGATACACCACTAGTTCGTTCTTTTTTAGACGATTAAAAGCAAACGGCAGTAGAACAATCCCCCAGTAACCCAACAACAACTTAGTCAAGCGTTCAAAACCCAACCACCTAAACCAAGCTGGATGGTAGCGAATACCCTCTTGATGATAACCAAACAACTGTTGTAAAAGCGCAATCAGTTTGTTTTCACTTTGGTTGACTTGATTAAGATTGCCGTCGTACAGCCAAGTTGAGGCGGGAATACCGCTGGGAAAATGTTGAATCCAACTGCGCCACCAGATAAATGGTAGACAAGCGGCCAGTAAACCCAGATAAAGCGGCCAGTTCTTAAGCACTTTTTTAGTTTGGACGAAGTATCCCAGGGCTATGTAGATTGGTAAAAAGAACAGTATGAATGGTTTAATTAACAAGGCCAAGCTGAGCGAAACTAAACATACAGCGTACCAAACCAGTTTTTTAGTCTGTAACCAATTGAGTAGCGCCAGAAGGGAGTAAATGAACAGGAAGAGCATCATCGGCTCAGGCAGAGTTGACCTGGCGTAATAGACACTGTACGGCAACACGGCCAAAAAAAAACTGCTCAAGTAGGCCACCCGCTTGCCTGAAAGCTGTTTGACTAAAAAGAACAAACTGGCAACTGAACCAAGCGAAAAAAGCACCGAAACTAGTCGATGGGTCATCTCGAGAGAAAAACTGGGAAAGAAGAGCAGAATTGAGGCCACTAAACCATTTAAAACAGGAAACTCAACCATGCGATACCCTTCAAGGTTATCTTGTCCGGACTGAATATTGCTCAAATCTTGGTATGTAGGATGGAGTAGGTCAATGCCATGTTTAAGATACTCTCTGGTGACAGAGGCGGTGTCAGCCTGTCGAAAACTATGCCAATCCAGGATCGGTGAATCTATTTTATAAAGTCTAAGGATCAAAGCTAGAACTAAAATTAACAACAGGGCTAAATGTTGAGCCAAAAACTTTTTCATAGGCTCTAGTTTTTCTTTCTTTTTTGGCGCAGTTGGGTTGGTTTGCGTCCTTGATTAAACCAGGGAATCCGATTTAAATAATCAAATGAAAAATGAAACTCCCCTTCCATTTGTTGAATGGCCAAGACTAAACCGGCAAAGGCCCAGTAGGTAAAGGCCACTTTTGAAGCGGCAAAAACATCAATCAGCACGGCATTAACTAGTAATCCACAGGTGCTACCGATAAAAGCAATCACAAAAACTTGCTTAATTGGTTCAAGTTGCTTATTTTTAAGTAATCTCCAGGCAATCACTAAACTTAACCAAACAGTACCGTAAAAAGTAATAAAGCCGAGTAAACCAGTTTCACCCAAGGTTCTCAAAAAGTTATTATCAGTGCTTTCAGCTTCTGTAAATTGGGCGGTTACCTCCTTGGTCAAGGTAGCGTAGCCACTACCCAAAAATGGGTTGGTGTAGAAACCGGCTAAGGCTCTTGGCCAAAGAGCATCCAATCTAATTGCCAGCGATAAACCATATTTTTGTGCCGATGAGGAGTAGGTGCGGTCTTTCTCGATGGTCACGTCACTGGTAGTACCATCAGCAGAAACCGTGGCTACGGTTTCATAGACAGGCACGTCAACATAGACATCACTTGGTCTAGCTGGGGTTGGTCTGGTGTCTGAAGCGACCAACACCTCAGCATCTTCAACAGAAATTCCGTTGGGCGGTGGAGTTGGTTTGGCGGCCTCTATTTTGTCTTGATTTCTTTTTGAGATTAAGGTGTTTATAACGGTTGTTTTCAGCTCAGCGCTTCTGGTAGCACTCTCTTTGTAAATGGTATTGACCACTGGCACACCCTCAATTGACTGCACAATTCGTTCTGATAAATCTTCACCAAAATTAACCAGTAAAACCACACAAATTACACCAATAATGATTGATTGGCTACTGATCCACCAGAGTCGTCGTTGCCAGCTCTGCCTGAGGAGATACCCAGCTAAAAGTATCACCACCTCAATTGCAATGGCAAAAGCAGCGTATGAACTTCTGGAAGCCGTTGAGATCAGCAGCCAGTAGGCAGCAAAGAAAACTAATAGTAATAGCCACTTACTCTTATTTTTGAGCAGATAAAAACCTGCCAGCAAAATTGGGGTAATCACTACCAAATAGGCCGCTAAGTCGTAATGACCACCAAAGGTTGATTGCACCCGCGCATGCTCGGTTAAATATAACCGGATCCCCTTGCTAAACTCTCTGTTCATGGTTGAGTAGACCGGCCAATACCAATTGCGTTGACCATAACCATAAATGGTCACCGATAAAACTGTGATCGCGATGATGGCAAGAAAGATTTTTAGGTGTTGAGTCGTTTTAACACTGGCAACCACTATAAACAAAATTGAGAAGTACTCCAGGTAGCGAAAAAAATGCAACATGGTTTTGCCAATGTGAAGCAGTTCAGCTGGAACAGTTTGGGTGATCACCACGGCCGAAATGCTAGAAAGCAAACCAACAAGCGCATAGGTAAAGATGGCAAAAGTCACCGGTGTTCGCCAACTGATTTTTTTTCTAATAACCTGAGCGAGCCAAACAGCCACAGCCAATAAAACAAAAAAATCTTCTAATCTGACTCGAACCAGGTAACCTGGAATTAAGTCAAACAGCGGCAATTTAGGATAAATTGGAATAAAAGCCACTAGAAAACTTGCTAACAACAATAAGGCATGTTGGTCAAGCCATTGAAATAGACGCTTGGAAATATTTGTAGTATTCATTGATCCAGCCTTGACAACACATCCCGATAAACTAGGGCTTTGACTGACTGCCCCATTGTACCAAAAATGGCTATCCGGAGGACAATGCCTATTTTTAAGATAATCTTGACTAGTTGAAACTGCCAAATTGGTTTATGTTTTGACCAGATATAAAGATAGCCTTTAAATTCTCCCTCGATGGCCTTAGCTCTGGTTGAACTAGCCGTTTTAAGATGGGTGACAAACGCCTTGGGCTGTAAAGCCAAATCCCAGTGGTGATCTTTAGCTCTCAGACTGAGCTCAACATCTTCGGCGTACATAAAGATTTTTTCATCAAGTAGGCCGATTTCATCGAGCATTGCTTTTTTTAGCAGCAACGCGGTTCCAGCCAGCCAACCAATCGGAATTAACTGATCCAGCGGAGTGGTTTGAGGGTGATAATTTGTCCGTTTCTGGGTGGAAGGGAGTAGTGGCCCAAGTAGTGGTATGTCATCAAATAAAAGGATGTGATTAGTCAAGCTCCAGAGGGTGGGATAGTCGCCGCCTTGGGGTTGGTACGAGCCGTCGGGGTTAATTAATAAAGGTGAGACAGCGCCAAGTTTATCCAGTTGTTGAGGATAACCTCCCAGATCAGCCGTGCTCTGGTCAGGCACTTGATCAAAACTGGAGACCAGTTTTTCTAAGCATCCAGGTTGAAGATAGGTATCCGAGTTGAGTAACAAAAGGTATGTGCCTTTAGCTTGCTTGATCGCTTGATTATTGGCTTTGGCAAAGCCTTGATTTGAGTTGTTTTCGATCAGAATAAGTGGAACCGTGTTTGCTGTTTTCAATTTCTTGATTTGAGCCAGTGATTGATCGGTTGAGTGATTATCAACGACAATAATCTCTGCTCGATGCTTAAGTAACTGACTGGAGAGAACGTCATCCAAGACTGACCGAATAGCATCAAGGGTCAAAAGTTCTGTGTTATACGAAACAATGCAGACTGACAATAGACATGAGGCCATAGAGAGACTTTCTATCTTGCGAGCATTATTGAAACCAACGGGCACGGCCAAGGGTGTAACCTAAAGCCGAGGCCGGTCGATCACCAATCTTTTTTGCTGGTATACCGGCAACAATTGTCAGTGGCTGGACATCTTTGGTTACGACCGCACCAGCTGCAACGACCGCCCCCCATCCGATCGTCACCCCGGGTAAAATAATGGCTCGCGGGCCGATAAAAACATAATCACTCACCGTTACTTTTTTCTCGATTGGTTTCATGCTTGGGTCTGCTAGATCATGTTGACTGGTCCAGATCATCACTTCAGAAGCAAGATCAACATGATTGCCAATGACCAAGCCGCCACCAGAATTTGGCAACTGCTTGCGGCCGTCTAAACTGGCTCGCTCGCCGATAATCGTATCTTGACCAATTTGGATGTGGCTGGGATCATAGATTCGAGCCATCATGTGAATGGTCGAACCGCAACCAATTTTGACGCCAGCCCATCGATAAAAAAAACGCCTGAGATGATGAAACGGCAGGTAGCCTACCACCCACCAAAGCAAGCCGGTGACCAACTCAAGCCAGATTGTCGCCAATCTTCTGAATATTTTTTGCAGTGCAGTCATATTTGACATATCAACCAGTATACGCAACAGCTTATTTTAGGTATAGAGCTAGTCGTTAGGTTGGCTTTGGATACGTTATCCCTAAATGAGCATAGGCGATTGGGGTGACTACCCTCCCCTTATTTGTCCTTTTTAAAAAGCCAATCTGCAACAGATAGGGCTCAATTACTTCTTCAACGGTCAGAGTATCTTCACTGAGGGTGGCGGCGATCGTAGACAAGCCAACTGGTCCGCCGTTATGTTTTTTAATAATTTGCTCAAGCAGTCGCCGGTCGGACTCATCGAGACCCATTTGATCGATGGTAATCATCGCTAGTGACTGTTCTAGATCCTTTGAGCTGATGGTAGATCTGCCTTGAACTTGGACAAAATCACGGACTCGTTTCAACAGTTTGAGTGCAACCCGTGGAGTGCCTCGCGATCTTTGGGCTAACGCAACAGCCAAGTCAGTTGAAATGACAACTTTTAGTTTTTTGGCGGCTTGCTCAATGATCACCGCTAAAGCTTGTGGTTGGTAGTAATCAAGACGGTGTATCAAACCAAACCGATCTCTAAATGGCCCGGCCAATAAGCCATAGCGAGTAGTAGCTCCCACTAAGGTGAATTTTGGCAAATCTAACCGAATTGTCCGGGCTGAGGGGCCTTTACCGATCACAATGTCCAGACCATAATCTTCCATGGCGGGATAGAGTGTTTCTTCGATTGCTTTGGGGAGTCGGTGAATTTCATCAATAAAAAGCACGTCTCCGGGTTGAAGGTTAGTTAAGATTGCCGCCAAATCGCCAACCCTTGATAAAGCGGTACCCGAAGTGACCCTGACGTTGCTACCCAATTCTTGAGCGATTAAATGTGAAAGTGTCGTTTTGCCTAAACCGGGGGGGCCATACAATAAAATATGGTCTAGCGGTTCGTTTCGGGATTTAGCCGCATGAATGGCAATGAGGAGCGATTCTTTTACGCCCTCTTGACCAAAAAAATCACTCCACGCCTTTGCCCGTAAAGAAGTAAACAACTGTTCTTCAACTTCGTCTTCGACCGAATCAGTCAGAATAGCTGGATCAATCATAGCTGTCACCGTATCACACTTTTGACATTTTTTGGATTACTTGTTTGATGGCGGTTTCTAGTGGCAGCTCAGAAAGATCGGTTTGATGAAGTGTTTCCAGGACATCTTGTTCGTTAAAACCAAGGCTAATCAACGCCGTTACGATATCCTGTTCTTTAGCACTCACCGGACCCAAATCAAGTTCTTTAAGGCTACCCAACTTGCTTTTCAAATCAATAATGATTTTCTGAGCCAGTTTTTTTCCAATTCTAGGAATTTGGCTGAAAAAACGGCTGTTGGCTTGTTGAACGGCATCAATAATGGCTTGTGGCTCTTTTTGGGTAATGGCTAAAGCCGTGCGTGGGCCAACACCAGAAACATTAAGCAATAACAAAAACAACTGCTTTTCTTCGGCTAATCGGAAACCATATAACTCAAGGGCGTCTTCTTTGACGTGGGTATGAATCTGTAGTGAAACTTCTGCTGTTGGAACCAGTTGAGCCAAAAGACTGGGAGAAACAATCACCTGATAACCAACGCCGTGAACGTCAATGATTAAGGTTTGGTTGAAAATCAAAACTCTGCCTTTTAGAAAACCAATCATAGTTTGTATTTCATCAGTGAATGGGTAAAAGCAATCGCAATGGCATCAATTGTATCATCAATCAGGGCGTCAGTGGTTAGTTTTAATTGTAGCCCAATCATTTTTTCGACCGCTTTTTTGTCAGCATTCCCATCACCCGTAACCGCTAGCTTGATTTGATTTGGGGTGTATTCAAAGATTGGCACGTTTTGAGTTAGTAAAGTGGCAATAATGACGCCTCTAGCTTCACTGACCTTCATGGCGGTTTTTTTGTTTATTGAAAAGAAAACTGATTCGAGCACCGCTTGAGCGGGTTGATGAATGGCAAGGATTTGTTGAAGTTGTTTTGTCAGCTGTAGGTAGCGCTCAAACAATTGAGTGGTTTGTTTAGTTTGAATACAGCCGGCCGCTACCAGTTCAAAATCAGTACTCGTACTATAGTTAGCCACCGCCCAACCAATCCGATCAAAACCCGGATCAATACCAAGTAGTTTCATCACCCTGTTGTACCATGTTTCTTGAGTCAAAGGAAGCTAGCTTGGACGATTAACTACACTTTTAAGAATGGCGAGTGTTTTTTGAGCAGAAAGTTGCCAATCAAACTTTTTTGCTTGCTCCCGTCCTAATTTTCGGAAAATGGCTTTGGTCTTTTTAGATTGATTAGTAATCTCTAACATCACTTCTGCCAGCCTTTTAGAATTTTTGGCTGGCACAATGTAGCCAGCTTGACCGACTACCTCTGGTAAACTAGTGGCGTTTGCCACCACCGGAATGGTGCCGTACTGGATTGCTTCTAGGGGAGGAATGCCAAATCCCTCATAAAGACCCAGTAAAAAGTTGCAACTGGCCGACTGATATAAAGCTTTTTTCTCGGTTTCAGAGACAAAACCAGTCAAAATAATTCTTGACTTGAAAGGAGAGTGCTCAATTCGTTCTAAAATATCATCAGCTAACCAACCAACTTTTCCAGCTAGTACCAGCTTTGGCAGCTGCCGCGGTTTGATTTTAGTTTGCGTTCGGGAGAGCAGATTATTACTCGCCAGTTTGCGTGAAAAAATTTCAAAGGCATTAATTAGAGTAATTAAGTTTTTTCTGGGTTGGATGGTGCCAACAAACAAAAAATAGGGTTCAAAGATGGCATGACGTTTAAAAAACTGAGTTTTTTCGGTTGGGGTTAATGCTGAGGTTATTTCAGAAGCAGCCGGATAGACTACCTCGATTCTTTCTTCAGGAATAGCATAGTGAGCCACAATCGAGGCTTTGGTAAACTCACTAATGGCAATGACTTTTTTTGCATGCTTGACGCTATAGGCAGTCCAGTGACGCAGTTGTACTCGGTCGTGAGTCGTAAACTGCCCGGGATATTCCAAATAGGCAGTGTCCATCACGCTAGAAACATATGGAACCGGACAAAAGCGGGGAGCATAGTGACCGGGGGTAAAAAAAACGTCGTACTTTTTTCGCTCTTTCCAGAGGTATATCGGCAATCCCCATTGGGTCCAAAATTGTTGGGGACCAATAACTTGATAGCGCCAGCCCGTGCGTTCTGCCGGTAAATCTATCACTGGTGGTGTGGAAAGAAGAATAGTGACTTGATGATGGTATCTTCTTAAGAGTAACTCGAGTGATTTGATTACTTCAAAAGCAAAAACATTACTCCCTACCCGATGTTCCACGTTGGCTTCATTCCCATCAATCGCCAGCTGAAGTTTTGTCATTATTTTTCCTGACTGAACTGGAGTGCTTTTTTATAAACTGAAATGGTCTCTCGGATCACACTTGGCCAATTAAACATCTGCTGGCGGATAATCATCCGTTGCAGGCGTTTTTTTTGCTCCTCTTCGGTTTCATTCAGAATGGTTTCAATTCCTTGTCGAATACTGTCAACAGACTGAGGGTCAACAAGTTCGGCGGCATTGCCAGCCACCTCTGGCATACTCGACACCGCAGAGGTTACGACCGGAGTCCCATGATAAAAAGCTTCCAAAATTGGCAGTCCAAAACCTTCGTATAATGATGGGTAGGTAAAAACTGCTGCCTCTGAGTATAAAACTGACAGTTCTTGGTCAGTAACTCTGCCCAAAAAGCGTAAATGAACACTAAGCTGCTGATACTCTTTGCTTTGAGTTTCATCCCAGCCGGATTCACCGGCAATAATGAGATCTAAGTCAGCTTGCAGTGGCAACCAAGCGTGGATCAGATTCTTCAAATTCTTTCTTGGTTCTCGGTTACCAACGAATAAAATAAACGGCCGATCTAACTTTAGTTTGGCAGAAATTTGAGTCAGTTGCTCATCGGTAATCGAACTACTGACTCGTTGCACCTCAATTGGCAAGGCTTCATGAACAACTTTTACGTACACCTCTGGAATGTCCAATAACTCCACCACATCCCGTTTAGTCGCTCTACTCACGGCAATAATCAGTGCTTTTCGCTCTTTTAATACTTTCCAGGATTGTTGATGCATTGCCACGATTTTTGGGTGAGCAGTTGCTGGATATTTCAAAATTGCCAAATCATGAATGGTTGAAACTAACGGTAGATCTCGGTCAGGTGGTTGCAACCAATCCCATGAATGAAATAAATCAATTTTTGGCATTGACGACCTGATTTTGGGAAAGTGCAGTTTATTCCAGAGAAAGTTGTAGAGCGACGGCGGGTAGGATTGAATCACGGTTTCTGCCTTGGCTCCTGTTTCTGCCTTGAGTTGGCTGGCAATGTCTAAGAGTTGCTGGCGTTTCCGGAGTGATGAGCCGTACAAGGTTAACGTCAGCTCAGGTTCTTTGAGGAGGCCACGAACAAGGTTCATGGTGTAGCGTGAAACACCACGGTTATAAATTGTTGAGGTGATGTCGATACCGACGTTCATAACTGATCAAACTTTCTAAGAACCTGCCTGATAAGTCCCTTTCGTCACGAAAGGCAATCAGGTTCGAGCAAAAAAGTGTTCTGAACGACGAAGTAGTAGTGACAATTACTTCGAGGAGTGATGAATCATTTTTTTTGCCGAAACCTGTTGACTTGTAGTGGAATGCGACTTATCAGACAGGTTCTAAGGTCATAGCCATAGCTTATCACAGCTGCCGGTCTGGAATAAATCCGAACAAACCCGATCTGAGAGTAATCTAAGTAGCCGCTGTTTTGATAACCAGCCTCTAAAATATACTGATCGAGTAAATGGTCTGGGTCGGTGAGGTCGCGCAAATAATCAAAAACCAAAATATGATCATACTCAAGTAGCTGCTGAATGGTTTTTTCTGCCGTTTGTTCATTCAAAAATAATTCGCCGGTAGCGATGGCTGGATAATCTGCGTTTGCATACCAACGCCAAGGAGCAAAGGGAGCTGAAAAAGAAAAAAGAGCGACAGAATGATCGGGAAATTGCTGCTGAATTTGAGTAATTAGATCGCGCCAGTTCTCGCGTTGTAGTTGAGGCTGAGACCAATAAGCATAAACTGAAAAAAGATTGATTGAAAGCACTAAGAACACTAGTACGTAACTCAGTTTCTGAAGCAGCCTTAATTGTTTGCTGTAAAAAACTAATCCTGCCAGAAAAAGGTAGCAGGCTGGCAGACTAAACAAAACTCGTTTGGCTTGAAGAACAGGAATCCAAAATGAAATGAGCCAGGCCGACAGAATTGGAAGACAGAGCCAAAAAATGATTGGGCTGAGCTGCTGTCTTTTCTCTTTACACATCAGTTTAATCGTGATCAACGTAGCTGTCCCCAAGATTAGTCCTGTCAGTCCGACAAATATTGGCGTTGGCCTAACATCAAGTGAACCATAAACAAATTTAGCTGCTACTAAGGACAAAGCTTTGAGTTGAGGGGGACTAACTACGCTTGACCAACCCGGCAAGCTGGATTGTAAAACTTGCCCAGCGCTGAGTTGACCTGCAAAAATGGGCAGCCAGGGCAAAAACAAAAGTATAGTGACTGCGAATGTCCAGAGCCACTGTTTGATATGTTGGCGGTTTTGCGTCCACAACCAGATTAATTGTGAGAGCAATAAAAAGGGATATAAGTACGAACTGTAGAGTCCGGCAACGCTAGCAAAAGTAAATACTAACAGCTCAGACTTTTTGTAGCCTCTCTGCTCTTTCCAACCAACAATTAGTACGAACCAACTGATGGCAGCCCAAGCGGCGGGCAGGGAATATGGTCGGAGCTCTTGAGAGTAAAAAATGTGAAAGGTGGAAGTTACTAAGAGTAGACCGGCAAGTAAAGCGGTCTTTTCATCAAATAACTTTTGGCCAAGCTTGTAGGTGAATAGTATGGTGATGATGGCTGGAATTAACGCTCCAACTGTTCTGAGCCACCACTCGGAGTCTCCAAAGTAAAGGGAAAAATGAAGGATCAGATGTAGTAGTGGCGGTTGGAAATCGTCTTTGATTTGTAGTTGCTGTGAAAGTGGTCTGGCGCTTTCAAGCGCCTGAGCTGCCTCATCCAGCCAAAATGATCCAGACAATACTGGCAATCTCAAGGCCACCGCTATGAGTAACACGCCTATCAGCAGAGTGGTTTCAGAGAGATGTAACAATTTTCGCATTTAGTGGTGACTACTAACCCATTTTTGAGCTTTTTGGTACTGATCTTGTGTAGAAATATCGTACCAAATTCCTTGATAAATGAATGCTCTCAATTTGTTAGCTTGTGCTAACTGGGGAAAGACATCACTTTCTAAGAAACTGACTGTGTTAGGAAGAATAGTTTTTAACACTGATAAATTCAGGACGTAGACACCAGTGTTGGTGATGCTGATTTCACTCTCTACCCCAATTTTGGCAAAAGTCATCACTCTGCTCCCCTGCAAGTAGACTTGTCCTAACTCTTTTTTTCCCAAGTTTGGTTTGACTGCCATTGTCACTTCTGTATCTTCCGTCAGGTGAAATTTAATTAAATCATCGATGCTAAGGCTAGTTAACACATCGCCGTGAACAATGAGCACTGTTTTTTGATCGCTAATCAGGTGACTGGCATTTTTGAGCGCGCCCGCAGTGCCTAATGGTTTGGCTTCATAACTATACAGGATTTGCAGTCCATGTTCTGAGCCACTCCCAAAGCGTTTTGCCAGTGGCCGGTCTAGTTTGTTTAAACAAACTATCACTCGTTTAATGCCAAATTGTTTTAAGTGCTCGATCTGGTGAAAAAATAGATCAACACCCTCAATTTTTTTAATCAGTGGGTTATTTTTGCCACGGTGAGTGCCGCCAGCCAGGATCATGGCTGTCGTCACGTTTACCCCAAGGCTCTGTCTGATCAAGTGCTCAATGGCATGTGAACGGTTGCGAATGGTTTTTTTGTCAACTAACAGATCGACAGAATCTAAAAGATCGGGCGAAAGAGTAATGGTTAGACGGGTTTTCATCTAATCAAGTATCCTAACAGATCCAGAGAAAGAGTAAAGTTAGTGTATAAGTCAGGCTGTGTATAAGTCAGGCACCATTTATTTTTCTGTTTGCTACAATGAGTGTATGTCTTTTTTTGAAAATAAAACGGTTGTGGTAACCGGAGGGGCGGGTTTTGTTGGCTCTCATCTGTGTCAGGCCTTGTTGGCTGAGGGGGCAAAGGTAGTGGCGGTCGATAATTTAATCACTGGTTCTCAACAAAACTTGGTGGAGTTTGCATCAAATGAAAAATTTTTGTTTATCAAAGCCGATGTAATTAAGCCGCCTCTATCCTACCTTCCTGCAGATTTGAAAATTGATCTGATTTTGCATTTTGCCTCACCCGCCAGTCCGCCTCGTTACCAAGAGCACCCAGTTGAAACATACTTAGTGAATTCGCTGGCCACTCATAATTTGCTTCAATATCTCAAGGAGTCTAACCCTCAGGCTCGTTTTTTGTTTGCCAGCACCTCAGAAGTTTATGGCGATCCTCAAGAACATCCCCAAAAGGAAACTTACTGGGGTAATGTTAATCCCAATGGTCCTCGTTCTTGTTACGACGAAGGTAAACGCCTGGGGGAAACTATTTGCGGCGTCCATCAGCGGGATTTTAAAATGGATGTCCGGATTGTCAGAATTTTTAACACCTATGGCCCACGGATGGATATTGATGATGGTCGGGTAATTCCCAGTTTTATCAAGGAAAGTTTGATGGGTGGGCCGTTGAGTATGTTTGGAGATGGTTCACAAACGAGATCATACTGCTATGTCAGTGATTTAGTGGCTGGGGTGTTAAAGTTAGCAGCTGGTGAGGGGTGCTCAGGTCAGACCGTTAATCTGGGAAATCCAGGTGAATTCACCGTGTTAGAGACGGCTAAACTGATTTGGCAGCAGATTCATGGGGAAATCAGCCAACCAGAGCTAGTATTTTCTCAGTTGCCCACTGATGATCCTTTGCGACGGCAACCTGATATTAGCCGCGCAAAAGAAATTTTAGGTTGGCAGCCAATAGTTGAGTTTAAAGCTGGGTTGGTAAAAACGGTTGAGTATTTTAAGGCTAATCAAACCAATTAATCACTTTGCAACTTAAAATTGATTGGGATGAGTAGGGCTAGTTGTGTCGAGCAATACAGAGTTACTACAATAGACTTGTTACGAAATAACAAACAATGCACTTTCACATCTATTTGGCATTTTTGTGTGTTCCATCTTGACTCAAGTAGCTTTGGCTACTATCGTCAATCTGTGCCTTCAAAAATGCTCAACTATATGCAAAATTGATATCATTTCTTATTCCGCACCAAGTCTATTATTGGTCGTGAAGTTTGTTCTCTCAATTTCTTCCGCTCACGTTTCTTCTTTTGTTTTTTGGTTAGTTGTCTAGTTGATTGAAAATTATTTACCTCATTAGCTTGATTCCTGGCTGCTAATTGTTTTTCTTTTTTTATTTGGCGCTTACTCAAACTGTTTTTAAAGTCACCAGGTGTTTGTGGCTTCAACTCAAAAAATTCCTCTGCAGCGGCTAAAATACTCGAGCGCATATTTTCGGCTGGCTGCTGGTCAAAAATCAGTTGATATGTTTCTAGATCTCTAACGATCGTAAACACGACAGCGTCAGAATCGCTTTCAGCCTGGATGGTGCCAATTTGATTATTGGCCAGTTTTCTTAAGGTAGAAAACCAGGGATGATTGGCATTGATTGTGACTATTTCAGCTTGAGGATACACTAAATAAAGTTTTGTTGGGTCAACTTGATCTAAAAAGACGTGCGTGTTTGGGCTAAGCTTGGCCAGCGAAGGATAGAGGGCTACCAATTTCAGATAGGGTTCTTGCGAAGGTGCTCTAGTTCCTCTGATGATGGGGCCAGATTGGAGAGAAAAGTTGACTTGTGCTGTACCTCTGCACCACCCCAAACGAATGGGAACATTTTCTGAGAGTGCCCGAACGAAGGGAGTTCTTGGATCAAAGTTTTCTATTTCTTGAGATGGACTTTGGAAAATATCTGTTATTAGTTTAATATCTGAGTGCATCGACGCAACTTGCTTTGGTGCATGTTGTGTAAATAGAGTCAAAGCTTCTTGGGGAAGTCCCTCTATTGCATAGTTGCTGGTTTGCTCTAAATTGACGCGATGACCAGTCATCAGATCAAAACAACCGCATTTTGATGAGTAGTAAAGAGGATTTGAAAGGATGTATCCAACTGTAACCATCTTATTAGACAATAAAGCTTTGATTTCATCATACAACTCATCTTCTACAGCAATGTGCCGATCAGTGCCATCGGCCAAAAAGATCGTCAGTGCCCGAGTCTTTTTGTGTTCAATGACTGAAGTAACCTCCTCTCTCCATTGTTCCAGCAGAGCAAAAGCCGCCTGATATTTTGGTTCAATCACCGCATTCAGTTGAAGCGGCGATCCAAGGACATTTTTAAATGGACTGACTAAAAACTTTTCTGGTTTAGAAATGTCAAAATAAATATCATGGCCGGCAACTTTACCGATTAAAACTCTCTTTTGGCTTAGTAACTGATTTAAAGCCTCCAGTTCTGCTGGTTTCAGATTGATTCTCAGCTGTGAAAGATACAGGGTCTCGTTTTTAATTTGCAAAATTGAGCTCAACAATGGGTTAATTAGCAGATCATATAGACTGATCAATACGCGCTTGAACTCTTCAAAAATGATTACGGGAGCCTGTTCGGCAGATCCTAAACGACGCTGGACTTCTGAAGTTAAAGCTGATTCTAGAGCGGACATTAAAATTTTCTGTTGTGTTCACGCCAAACAACTTAATGCAAAAAAAAGCCCCAGGTAAGAGTGCTATAGGTTTGGCATTTTTTCTAAAGTTCTTCGAACATAGCTACACGCTACACTGAAATTAGCTAGTCTTGCAAGACGTAAATTACAAATTTGAAGAAATAGTTGCTGAATCAGGCAAACTTAACTGATATATATTACAGGCTTCCACACATCCTTCGCTAACTAAGGTAAAGTCGAAAGCTTTTTTATAAGCCACAGAGTGATCAGGCCTGGCTTAGTGGAAGTGAAATAGTAGCCAAATGGGCATCAGTTTAATTAGTGTCAACTAAAAAAGGTGAAGAGGCTGTGTTAGTTGACTCTCTGGTTTTGTCGGCAATCAGAGACTAAATCTGTTTCAGACTACTCAGTTTAAGGAGTAAAATTTGCCGAAAATTAGTTGTTTAGAAAAAGCTAACACTTCGTTAAGTAATAGAGAGTATGGCCAAAAATGGGCTAGTGAACTTATCATTTATTTAAAGTAACAAGTCAAATCATCACCCAAAAATAATTGAGATATAAACCAAGTTGAAATGTAAAGTATTGTTGCCAAGGCCAGAAAGTAGCAGTCAGAAAAAAAATTGCTACTAATGATTCAAAGTTGTATAATTTGCGGAATATCTAAAACCTCCCGCAATTACTGTCTATGTTACAAGCAATTAGCGACATCGAAACTTAGTATGGCGTTGAGGATCCTTGGAACTATGAGTCTAGCCTAGATGATCGTAAGCGAAAAGATATTCTGTTAAACGAGCTTCCTGAAAGAGTGTTTAGGTCTGCCCTTGATATTGGATGCGGTCATGGCTTCTTGACCAGAGATCTTCCTGCCACTAAAATTATTGGAGTAGATATCTCTAATAAAGCCATTGAGCAAGCAAAAAAGTTATCTAGCACAACAAAACGAATGGTTAGTTACCAACAAGGCGATCTCTTTTCGCTTGGTACACTTTTTAAAGCCGATCAATTTGACCTAGCTGTGATCACAGGTGTCCTTTACCCTCAATATATTGGTCAAGCAAACACCCTGGCATATTATCATATCGATCGTGTTTTAAAACCAGGCGGAATACTTGTTTCAGTTCATATTGACGATTGGTATACAGCAAAATTTCCTTATTTAATGATTAAGCAGTATTTTTATAACTACCTAACGTATATGCACCGGTTGGAGATTTACACAAAATGATCTTAATGTACCATAAAGTTCATCCTGATAGCCCATCGATGTGGTGGGTGACAGTTGACCAATTTTATAGACAACTCTCAGAGTTACAGGCAAAAACTGTTGTCTATTTAGATGATTATGATTTAAAAAATCCCGATCAGGTCGTGATTACATTTGATGGAGTTTATGACAATGTTTTGTACTATGCAGCGCCTTTACTAAAAAAATTTGGTTATCCCTTCGAATTATTTATTACTGGAGATTATGTAGAAAAAAACAATCGTTTCGATGTTGGGGAGGCACCAGCAACCTTTGCTTCCATTCAGCAATTAACTGAATTGGTAAAGCTGGGGGGTCGGTTGCAATGGCACACCCGCTCACACCCAAAACTTGATCAAATAACTGATTTAGGGATGATCAAGAAAGAGCTATCTATTCCTGCCAAACTAAAGAATCTTGATCCAAAAGGATGTAAATGGCTTGCTTACCCACATAGTGTATTTAATTCAGAAACCAAAAAAATTGCTCATCAAATGTTCAAGGGGTCGCTGAGTGTCATTCATGGTAGTGATGATGATCTGGATGCGTTAAATCGAGTAACTGTACTCAATGACACCAGCATACGAACTTCTAGTATTGGCGTTATTATTCCTTCATATAACTATGGTTCATTCTTAGTTGAAGCAGTAGAATCTGTATTGCGACAAACTGTCAAGCCCACTAAAATTCTTATCGTTGATGATGCTTCAACTGACAATACACAAGAGATAGGTAGAGCGTATGCCAGACGCTATCCAGAGTTAGTTCAGTTTCATCGGAACCAAATAAATCAGGGTATTATCAAAACTTTTAATCAGTCGGTGAACCATATTAACACCAACTATGTTTGTTTTTTGGGCGCCGATAACCGATTTAAAAGTGACTACATCGAGAAATGTGCTATTGTACTTGATCAAGATCCAGCAGTAGCCATTGCTTACACAGATACTGAAGTTAACTTCATTCATGGTTCATCGCTTTATCGAAAAGCAGCTTTTGATGAAGCGGGCGGCTATATTCCCTCAAAAAAACGTGCAGAAGATCATGGTTTGTTTATGAGAATGATTGAAATGGGTTGGACAGCAAAGCGTGTCCCTGACTTGTTGCTGGAATATAGACAACATTCAAAAAGTCAGGCCAACACCGTGCTTAATTCATTTGCTGAGTTAAACTTTTATAAAAAAGAGTACTATACTGCCGTGACTGAACTGTCAAAAATAAAAAGTTCTAAATTTTGGAAACTTTTGTACCTCTATAAAGAACCAAAAAAGGCTCTTAAACATTACCTTTCCCTACTGTTAACAAAAGTAGTTAGTAAAATCAATCATCAGATACAGCGTTTGTGAAAAAAGTGTTTTAGCACCTAAACAAATGATGAGTTACATCGAATAAAGATAAGAGTTACTTATTTTGCAGATGTACGGCATAAACATTGCATGCACCGTAACAACCTTCGGAGATTAACGTTAACTTAAAATTGGTGCTAACCCTTGCATACGCCTCATGCATATACGCGTTGTTACCCAATCCATAATTACTAATATACAAACTTTTACCCTGATTCAATTCTTGCTGATACAGTTTTGGTAAATCATCAAAGTTATAGTTAGTACCATAAAGCTTAGATTTCTTTTCAGCTTCTTGTTCTGGAGCAAGTGGCAACAATTGATAGTCTTCAGAAGCAAAGAAGTCAAAAAGGAAAACAGGGAGTGCCGTGATAACAACTGGATTAGAATCGTTTTTATCCTGAATGACTGCGTCGATTTTTTTAGTGGCTAAGTAGTACCAAGGACTTTCTGCATATTTAAAATTAATGGCTAGCAGCGTTTTTAATCTTGAAGTTTGGCTAACTAAATAGATGAAAAATACGAGGCTAAATAAGCACCAAAATAGTCTATGATGTCTTTGAAACGACAAAATAATTTGTAAAAATATTGAGAAACCAATGACTAAAGCTAATACCACTGGATAAATATATCGGCCATCAAAGGCATAAAAGCTTGAAATAAAAGCTATTTGTGAAACTATACCTAGTAGAATGGCAGCAGACACTAACCGATATCTGCCCTTAAAAAGACCCAGGGCTAATCCCAACACACCCAACCAAGAAAGGATGGGTGGGAAGAATGGTCTAATATCCCATAAAACCAAGATCGGCACTCCAAACAAAGCTTGAAGGTATTTAAATGCGTGCTTGGGCAAAAAAGCTAGTGAAAACCACGTTTTTTGAGCTACTTCCTCTGCTAAAGGCTGCATGGAGAAATAATTGGCAGAAAATAGACTACTTGTGGTGATAGTTCGTAGTAAAACCACCAAGGCGACTATGCTCAAAGTCAAAATTAAAGATGGAAGCCATCTTGGTAGACTTTCCCTGTATTTCCAGATCTTTAAAGTATGGAGCAAGTAGAAAGTTGCAGTTAAAGGAGCGAAGGCATATTTTGTTGCATAAAAACAGACAGCTAGAGCAAGACCGATCACAATTGTGTATCCATTGCGAGCAATTAACAACACATATAAACTCAGCAAAAAAACAAAAACAATCAGGTTTTCAGCCATAGCTAATGTGGGATACCAACTAAAGTGATAACTAACTGAGGTGAGGAGTAACGCTGAGAAAATAATGAGTTTATCAACTTTCAGTTTTACCAGCAGCTTGAATAATAAAAAAAAACTACCAATTGCTAATGTGACATTGGCAAAATAGAACATGCGGGGATCGTTGTAAATCAAAAGAAATGGAATTTGAATGATTGAGTATAATGGAGGTACATCGGGTGTTATGCCAGCAGCGTTGGGTCTACAAAGTAGCCATTTTCCTGTTTCAAGAAAACATCTGGGGGGTACTAGGTAGTGGAAAGTATCTGGATATGGTTCAAAATTTGGTATCAAAGATCGATCGGAAAAGGGGTTCTTAGCTAACAAGAGGATCAACAGCAATAAAGGAATCCAAAACTCCCATGAAAAGAAATTTAGGAAGACAGCTTTCTTGAGTAAAAAATTAGGTTTCATATTTGGGTAAAATGCTAGCTAGTTGCTCTCTAAATCTGGATTTATTAAAGTGTTTACTTCTTTCAAGGGCTGATTGACTTTTTTTTACCAGTAGTTGTGGATGTGTGATTAACTTTTTGGAAAATTGGAGAAGCTCTTCTCTGGTATCCCAAACATAGCCAGAACTCTCAGTAACGATCTCTGGCTGGCCACCTTTGTTAATCACTAAAGGCACACAGCCACTGGCCATCGCTTCAACAGTAGTGATACCAAAATGTTCCATTCTAATCGGCTCGTTCTCATCTAAACCGGTTGCATGCCAATATAACTTTGCTTCACTGAGTAAAGATTGAAGTTCTAGAAATGTGGCATCAAGATGAATAAAAACTGGATACCCTTCAATTTCTTCTTTGACAGAATCTAAGTAGTGATAATGCATTGCTCCTGGCGCAACACTGCCAACTAAGTGAAGTTCCCAGTCTTTAATGCCACCATCGCACAGCTGTTTAAACACTCTGATTAAATCAAGTTGCTTTTTGTTGTGACCACCAATAAAAAATCTTCCGACGTGCATAATTAAATTTTTCTTTTTGGTTGCTGGAATAAAATGTGTTGTGTCAATTGGGGGGTATAACACCTTACTGGGCATTTTCCAATATTTTTTTATCCAGAACTTAGAAAAATGAGATAACGTCACGATTTTGTCATATGATTCAACATCTGAATAGCGTGTCATTGATGGTCCACCGTGCAGTCGCATCTCCCACTTTGGAAAAAATCCTTTGAAGATATTGTAAAGAAAATATCGATAGTCAGGAATCCACAACCTGGTTAGAGAAACCATTTGACTGTATTCAGATGCTGGCAAAATAATTCGCAACTTCTTATTTGCCATTGCTTGTTTAAATTTAAAAGTATAAGTAACTGTATTAGTAAATCGATTGACTACGCGATTTGCTGGAGTCAATACTATGTCATCTAAATAAAAAGAAACTTCGTCAATGCAAGAAAAAGCTAAGTACTTAAAATAAAGCTCTAAGGTCAATCTATGTATATCGCGGTTAAAGGTGATGCTTGATTCAATGCCCAACCATTTGTGCAACATGCCTTTTTTATACTGATCATAGCGAAAGCCTTCAAACTGTGATGGATAAATAAAGAACTTTTTTAATGATGGCACAATATGAGCTCGTTTTAGGTATTCATAAAATGAAACATTAATTTTTGAAGGAAAAAACACTGACAAGAGGCCAAACTCACTGCGGTTAGGAATGTAGTCCAAGTAAGAATTGCTGACAAAAATATCGTACTTTTCGGTATATTGACTAAGTTGAAAATCAACTAAGTTTGGCAAATATTCAACAGTAATGCCTTTTAAATTTACATTCATCTTTTTTTGAGCGGCTTCTAGATCAATTTTTTGATGTGTCAACAGCGAAGTTTGATAACCTAAATCCCTCAGCGCTTCGGCATAGGCAAAGGCAAGTTGTTCACCTCCACCAAGTGTGTGTAACCAACGGTCGTATACTGCGGCTTTTTTTAATTTATCATTAGACATAGTTAGTACATTGTTTGATAGATCGTACTCAGACTGACTTTTGCTGATTTACGTAACGTCGCTCTTTTTACAATCAGCTGAAATAAATTGATCGCAATCCATTGCAGGACTTTCAACTTAACTTTAAATTTCCTTTTCCACATTTCAAAAAGATCCCAGTCCTCGAATAATCGCCATTTTATCATTTTCAAAAATGCCACCAACAATCCCAAACTAAATCTGATAAATTCGTGGATAAAGATAGAAACTGGATAGTGTTTACATAGTACCGCTAAATAATTCTTTTCAACATGAAAAACAAAAAAATCAGACCACTCCTTACTGGAGCCTGAGTGCAGGTGTAAAACAACGGAGTTAGGTTCATAAGTAATCTTATAACCCATTAGCCTAGCTCTCAGGCTAAAGTCAATATCCTCGTAGTACATAAACAGACTGTCATCAAATTTACCTAAATCTAAAAAAATGGCTTTTCTTAGGATAACACTGGCTCCACAAAAAGCTGGCACCTCTGCCCTCTTTTGAAAATAATTTGAGTCAATTTCATATGTTTGATATGAACCCTTGGTCACTGCGCCTCGATCTCTGGCAGCACCCAACTTAAAAACGATATTGCCTGCATTTTGAACTTGATAGAGGTAGGAGGTTTGCAATTGTGCGGTGGGCATTGTGACTGTATACTGTTTTACCTCATGAGCATCTAAGACATCAGTTGCAATAAGATGACCCCCTAAAGTAATTTCAATTTTTGTTTTCAAAGCAGAGGGATATTTTTGAGAATGGATAGTAACGGTGAGTGAAAAGTGCTTTTTATCTGGGTTGCAGGGTACTAATATCGTTGCACTACCCTTAGTCCATCGACTTTGAATTGGTCCATTCTCCTCTGAATATATACCACTCCGGTAATGGATTAAAGGTTGTAAAAAAGTTTCTTCCAATAAAATATGTTCTAGTAAAACGCCAACTGATTCTTGGCTAAAAACACTGCTAAATTCGGCACGGGTGTAGACGTCTGAATTAACTTTTAGTTCCAAAAAGGGATAATACCTTAATAGCTTTGAATTAACAGCGGCAATCTTGGGGTCAGATTGAATGTGTTGTACGAGCGATGTTAACCAGTTGGGTTTGACCATCGTGTCATTGTTTAACAAGACAATAAATTCACCACTGGCATAATCTACTCCTAAGTTATTACCGCCAGAAAAACCAAGATTTAGCTCACTCTCAACCAGTATCACATCAGGGTACTTATTTTTAATTAACGTCCGAGAAAGATCTTTAGAATTATTGTCAACTACAATTACCTCAAACTTGGATTTTGGATAATTAATCGCAAAAACACTGTCCAAGCATCGTCCTAAAAACTGTTTTCCGTTGCAGTTAACAATAATAATTGAAACCAATGGGTTTTTTTCCATCAACTGCTTCAGTTTACTCTGACTAATAAAGTATCTCCAGTATCACTGAGCAGAACAAAGTATGTTTGATTTAATAACCAGTCTCGAAACTGCAGACTCAGATCTGGTCTGAGCTGATTAGCGTTAAATTTAAGTAATGATATCTTTTGTTGGTGAAGCAATGAAACAAATGTAGCAAGTTCGTTTTGTTGCATGGCTGTAAATAATGCATTGTCATACTGATTGTATTGATTTGGTGTTAACCCACTGTAGCCATTAATTAGTAAACACTGATGGCGCACCGAAGCCAGTAGCGCGCTTGTCCGATATTGAAGAAACTCAATCAAACCAGAGTTTTCAGTAAAAGGTGTGATTGGAAATTCTAAAAGCACTTGTTGTTTAGCATGGCAAATATCAGCAATTTTAGTATATACCGGAGGGTAGTAGGTCTTTTTACTAGCTGAAATGTTAATGGGAATGACTTCAACCAGAAATAAAATAGTTACTAATGACACAATGGGTGTTACAAATGATTTGCGATCAAGCCTCTCTATTGTTTTCATGGAGAAGTACCAAACTCCCAAATAAAAAAGAAAGTACCACCGACTGGTAGCTCTAATTGGTTCCATGATCGGAAACGTCTTGACAAAAAGATGATATGGGAGAGGAATAATTGCAAACTGGCCGTTGACATTTAGACGCGGTCCCAGAGAAAACAGAAAACCAGAAATAAGTAAGAACAAAAAGAAACTGTTAGGGAAAAGACGATTGATTGTAATTTGTACTGTTCTTTTGGTTAAAGAAAATCCAAAAATGCCAACGAAAGCTAACAGTGAAAAAACAAGTGATGGGTTTTTAACTGGTTCACCACCAACGTGGAGATTAAAGACATTCCAGTGCGCATATATTGAGTTGGCTAGTGTACCTGGCATAAAAAAAACATAGTCTGTTAGATGGGCTGCGTAGTAGATATATTCTGAGTAATTGATTCCTACCCCATACGCTTCTTGAACACCTTTATATTTAAAAAGAATTGGTCCAGCCAAAACACTAAAGATCAAGGCAATAGTGATGAGCGGCTTGTATGTCTTTAAAACCCAAACTTTTTTGTTCGGCTCACTCAGCAGTTCGGTAAAGTAAAATAAAATAAGACTTGTTAGTAAAAAGATGGACAGATAAACACTGGCATAAAACTGAAGGGTAGCAAGCAAACCAATAAATGCAGCGGATCGTAAACTTTTATTATTCTTTTTTAGTACGATGCTTAACGCGATTAGGGTTGGCCAAAATGAAATCATTTGAAGATGACCAAATTGAATAAAGAAAAAAGGTGACAAAGCTAAACTTAAAGTGGCTAAAAACCTTACGGATTTGGTAGCAAACAGACGTTTAGAGAGTAAATACGCCCCATAAATATTTAATAATATTCCAGTCAGAAAGGTGAGATTAAAAATGAGGATTGGTTGCTGCTGATACGGCCCCAGTAGTGTTTGCCAACCAACCGCAATCAGACTTTGAGGTAATAGTAAGTCAGAAAAAAGCATTGACCCTTGGAAAGGGTAGAAACTATTGGAGTTAAAAAAACCCTCAATTTGCAACTTCGAAATATGTTCTACATTTTGAGAAATCGTCCAAACGTAATAAGGGTAATCATTCCAATCTAGCAAATGATCGTTAAGGTTGAGCGCTAGAGATCTGAAAATGACCAACGCCAAACAAAAGATAGCTAAGATACTCAATAATCCTGATTTTTTTTGGATTAGTTCGCCAAGTAGTTGTAACCAGTGAAATAGCATACGGTCACTCAATATTTTTAATTCTTTGCTTGAGAATTTGTAGAGATTGGTACATTTGGTGGAGCATATGATGTGTTTTAACAATCAAGTATTCATATAAAGTATAACAGCCTAAGTATTTTGTTGCTTGCAGCTCTCTGTTATCTTCTATTTTTTGGTAATACTTATTTAATTTTGTCTGTTTTAATGAAGCTTTGGTTGGTTGAGCAATAAAGTAGCTAAATAATGGTGGCACCACTCCTTTGGTTGTTAACTGTTGATCAAGCTTGAGAATTGTCGTAACCCATTTTTTTCTAACACTCAGTTTGAGACGTTTAATCTTGTTATTATGGGTTAATAACATATATGCCAAACCACCATTAACATCATTCCTCTCTATTAGCTTGAAGTAACGCTGAAGTGTAGAAATAATTAAATCAGAGTGAATTGCCTCGGTTGGATCAGTGTCCAACATTGTGGGAAGGTCTGGATACTGAAGTCGCTCATTACGAATTAATCGAGGTAGATGGTTATTAACTGTTTTTATCTGCTTCCACTGTCTAAATCCATATTGATTTCTTCTAGGTCCAATGTAATCAAAATTGACGAACACGCCATTGGGTTTAATGGTTTTTAGAAGTAGTCTCATGAGCCGATTAATATATTGCACATGGTGTAAAGCCGCACTGTTCACGATCAAATCGAATTGATTATCTATAAAGTCAATTTTGTTAACGTCTGCCTGAAGATAGCGAATAGGCCGACTTCCCTTAGCCTGTTTTGCTTGTTTAAGCAGATTAGTTGAGTAGTCAAAGGCAGTGGCTTTTAAAACAATGCCATCATCAATAAATTGGCGCTCTAACCAATCATTACCGCAACATAAAAATAAAGCGTGATTAAATGGTCTTTCAGCGTATCGTTCCTTAAAATCTGGAATCCAAAATATATCTTTGCTTCCACTGAACCGTTGATTCATGTACGACAAAACCTCTGGAATATCGTTCCAGTAACCACCTTGGTAATAAATGTTAGAATCTTTGGGTATAGCACTTATCATCTTGGTTCTTTAGTATACAATAACTCAATTCATGCCAGTGATTCGTTTTCCGTTTTTAATTAGTCTTTTCTTTTTTAGTCTTTTCTTTTTTATGTTTTTTGCTTCGGGAATGATAGATTCTCAGGATGGTTTCCAGTACATGGCTATTGCCAGACGTTTATATTACGATCACACGTTTGAGATGCCTCAAGAGCAATTCCCCAATGATAATATTCATATGAGTACTACTGATTCCAACGGCAAGCTTTATAGCCCAACTGGTCTTGGTTATACCCTGGCGTTGATTCCTGCTGTGATCGGTGAAGACCTATTTTTACGATTAGCTAATGAAGCCCCTATCTCTGGGTTTCCATTGAGTGCCGACTGGCCAGTATTGTTGTTTGCTAGCATGACAAATGCGATATTTGGCGCACTATTAGTGGTCATACTTTATTGGTATCTACGATCATATCAGTTTACTCATCAGACGGCTTTAGTGCTGAGCTTTTTAGGAATTGTTGCAACCAATTTATTTGTCTACACCAAACATGTCTATCCTCATATGATGTTTGCTTGTTTTTTAACAGCAGCCTTTTTTGGCGTGAGAATGCTGGTCATAACTAATAAGCGGTATTGGATACTATTTGCGGGAGCAGCGTATGGAGTCGTAGTATTGGCCTACAATCAGACCTATTTACTACCCGCACCATTTCTAGCATTATATTATTTTTTGCTACGTTACTCAGTAATTGATAATATTCCTGCCTCATGGATTGCTTTTCAGAAAAGATATAAGAGTCTGAGATTGAATAATGTTTTAAAGCTAGCTAGAAAATTAATGGCTGATCTTTTAACTGGTATTGTTGGATTTATCCCATTTTGGCTTTTGTACAGTTGGTTCAATGTGGTTCGATTTGGAAATGGTTTAACAGCAGGTTATGGAGAAGGTATTCCGATACCAAAAATACCGTTCAGTTATGTAATTTTCGAAGGCATCTGGGGACTGCTCTTTAGTCCAGGTCGAAGTATTTTTGTGTACTCTCCCGCTTTATTACTGCTGATTTTATTTTGGTGGAAATTGAAGAAAAAATTGATGCCCGAAATTATTTGTTTTAGTTTGTTAGCTCTGGTTTACATTATCTTTTTTGGGACGTTGACTGGTAGTCCAACTTTTATGGTTTGGCATGGCGAAATGAGCTGGGGAAACCGCTATTTTGTTTCTATTTTGCCACTACTTTGGATTTTAATCGCCCAAATAGTGGTTAAGTTGAGTAACATCCAGAGGTGGTTGGTCTTTGCCCCTTTGGTGATACTAGGCATTTACATAGAGATTTTAGGTTTACTTTTACCCTATCAAATCAAAACGGCTGGTCTACCACTTAATATATATGTTGGCGAGGACAGGAGTGTGTCTTTTTTGAACTACAATTATGGAGAATATCCCAATTTTCTGCCTCGATTTTCAGCGGTATTTAAAATGAGTAAGACATTAGTTAAACGATTAAAAAGCCTACCTCAAACGTACGATCATGGTCAGTATAATTTACGTTTATATGACGGGTTTGAAGCACCTTTTGAGATTGGTTGGACAGTTTGGAGAGGGGTTAGACCAATTGCTCAACTAAGTTTTGATAGTAACAAACAAGCGTCTGCCAACAAACTGATTCTTTTACTTCGCAACCATGTGATGGATCCAGCAAGCTCACATTCTGCTCAGCTGTCATATTTAATTAACAATCAAGTGTTGTCGACGCAGAGTGTTCTGGCGCCAAATGAAGAAGCTAGAGTCGAACTTGCCCTTCCATCAACTATCAAAGAAAAAGATAATCACTTGCAACTAAATTTATCTTTTGAAGCCACCTCCGCAGCCTGGATCAAAGATCGGCAGGTGATATTTCTGCAAGGCCTGATAATCAATGGTGAGCCACAAAACTTGGCAACTCAAGATTATCCCTACATCTCACCAATATCCAAATCAATTCTTAATCTCAGATATGTCTACTGGGGCGGTAATCAAACTGAATTGTGGGATATTTGGCAGCTGCATTCTCAGGTCTTTGAGCAAACGTTTGACTTTTGGTGGTTGAGGCCACTTCACTATTGGGATCTGCCAAAATTATTTTTTGAGTCATTTTTTTTAGTAAATATCAGTGGAATTGCTTATTTTGGTTGGCTTGTATGGTGGCATAGTCAAGGCCAGAAGTAGTAACATTTCTCAGAACCGTACTGTATACTGACCATATGGTATTGACCTTTTTAGAGCCGTTTATACACTTCAAGTATCTGCTTACTCAACTGACTAGTCGTGAACTTAAAGCCCGTTATAAGCAGTCATTTATCGGTTATGCCTGGGTGATTCTTAATCCGTTGGCACAACTAGCTGTATATTCATTTGTGTTTTCAATGGTTTTTAAGTCTCCGTCCGCAGATGTGCCATACCCAGTTTTTTTGTTTGTAGGGTTATTGCCTTGGACGCTATTTTATAATTCCATCGCCCAAGCAACTCAAAGTTTGGTTCAAAATGCATCACTCCTCAAAAAAGTAGCATTTCCAAGAGAAATAATTCCTTACTCAGTGATTATTTCCAAGCTGGTTGACTTCTTCTTTTCATTTTTGGTTTTTTTTGGTTTTATCTTTGTTTTCAAAATTCAACTTGAATCCTCTGCTTGGATATTCTTTCCACTTCTGCTACTTCAAACAGCTTTTACCATTGGACTTTCTCTTATTCTTTCCGCCGCCAACCTTTTTTATCGGGATATTCAATACTTAGTTAATCTAGTGTTGATGTTATGGATGTACTTGACACCGGTCATGTACCCGTTGTCAATGGTGCCTAAAAAATATTGGTGGGTTTATCAGCTAAATCCTATGGTTGGTATTATTGATGGCTATCGATCGGCTCTGTTTGGATATGACCTTAGATGGGAGTTAATTGGTTGGTCTGCACTGATTTCGTTATTAATGTTTGTGATTGGTTTTGTACTGTTTAAAAAAGCCGAAAAGGCTTTTTCAGATGTGGTGTAAGTATGAATCATAACGTGATTGAATTTACTAATGTGATTAAGGTGTATCCTTTGCAGACAGAAAGAACTGCAAAGGAGTTGCTGCTTAATCTTTTTAGCAATTTAAGTAAGTCAAGAACCTTAACCATCTTTAACAACTTGAATTTCTCAATTAAAAATGGTGAAACTGTTGGTGTCATTGGAAAAAACGGCGCCGGAAAATCTACAATTATGAAATTAATTGCGGGTGTTACTTTTCCAACCAAAGGCAAAGTCGTCGTTCAAAAAAAAGTGGCACCTTTAATTGAACTTGGAGCTGGTTTTCACCATGAGTTGACTGGATACGAAAATATCTTTTTGAATGCGGCAATATTGGGCATGCATAAAAAAGAAATTGATTTAGTAATAGAAAAGATTATTGAGTTCAGTGAATTGCAGGAGTTTATGGATGTGCCAGTCAAAAAGTATTCTACTGGTATGTATATGCGGCTAGCTTTTTCAATTGCAGTGCACACCAATGCCGATATTTTGATTATCGATGAGGTGCTGGCTGTTGGCGATGATGCCTTTCAAAAGAAATGCCTAAACAAACTAAAAGAGATTAAAAAAGATCAGCAGAAAACTATTATTTTTGTTAGTCATGATGAAAAAGCTGTTAAAAGTTTTTGTGATCGAGCAATATTACTGGATAAGGGAAAATTAGTGTTTGATGGGGACCCTGATGAGGCTTTTACTCGCTACCACAAACTCAGTGAGCCAGCCAATCCCCCCCAATAAAATCTTGAATAGCCCAAACAATGATGTGAAAACGAGAATGTTTTCTTTTTGAGCACCCAACTGTTCAAAAAAGAAAAGATAGGCGGCTTCAGTGGTGCCAAATCCGGCTAGTGAGATTGGTAATACGCTAATCAATGAAACTACTGGACTAATAGTCAGAAAGTATATAAACTTTATTTCTAGGTGCGCTTCAACTGCTAAGACATAGAGTGAAAAAAATGAAAGCAACTGGACAACTACCGCTAAAAAATAAAGAAACAAAAGTTTAGGTATTTTAGTGTCTAAATAATTTTCTATTTTAAGGAGTACTGTTAACCGACCTACCACAGGCAATGATGAAAGCTTCAGCGGACTGAGAATGAAGATGAATACGATGATAACGCCTGTAAACAAGACGTAAAATAACATGTTTACCATTGTTGGTATCGAGGCAATCTGATATAGTTGAGCAAACAGTGAAGCAAAAAACCCAACCGTTATTAGTCCTAACAACCCAATTACTCTATCAGCGACTACAGAAAGAATCAGAGTTTTTCTGGAGAAGTTAAAGGAGTGAAGTTGTGTCCACTTGACTAAATCTCCGCCGTAGGCGGTTGGGAGGAAGAGGTTATAAAACTGTGCTGAAATGTTTGCCTTGTAAAACTGTAAAATAGTGGCAAGGTTTGGGCGATTAATTAATAACAATGACCACCGATATGATACTAGAAATACTAGCAATAATGACAAAAGTAAGTATGACAAAAGAGCCAGTGGTGAGGTATTTGCAATTTGTTGACCAAGCAATCTTAAATCAACGTCTTTAAAAATCCAGAAGACTAAACTACAGCTAACTATTATTTTTAAGTAGTTATAGTACGTGTCAGGAATTTTTTTTAGCAAAAGCTTAAACATCAGATCTAATAGCAGGCTTAATAATTTGTACTAGAAGCTATACTGTTTTACTTGACCTTTTTGCTGTATTAACAATATATGAGTAAATCGGATTCAACAACTAGCATTATCTTAAAAAAAAGTTTAACAGTGTCCTTTTTTATCGCTCTTTCCGCCCCTCTGGGTTATGTCATGAGGTTGATCTATTCCAGAACTCTTTCAGTCGAATTGTTTGGCTTATTTTACGCACTAATCGGATTTATCGATCTGTGGGTACCTTTCCAAGATTGGGGAACTGGTTTTAGTGTTAGTTATTATGCACCAAAACTGCAAAGGTCAAAAAATTACCAGACGATTTGGTTGATGTTTGTTTATAGTCTTAGCTTGAGATTAGTAGCAAGCACAACCCTGGCTTTAATCATTATTTGGAATAGTAACTGGCTTGCAAATCACTACTTTAAGGTAGCCTACGCCGAGAACTTACTCTATATCTTTTCATTATATTTACTAGTCAGTGGTATTGCCGTTGCGTTTAAGCAATTATTTATTGGTTTGCAAAAAGAAAGTTACTATGCTTCAGCTGAGCCACTGCGATTATTTTTAATTGTTACTGGAAGTTGTGCCGCCATCTTTTTAAATAAAGAGGGAATTATAACCTACTCATTAATTTTAGCGGCAGTGAGCGGCTTGATTGCACTCTATTATTGGTTCTTGCTATATAAGTTTAATCACCATTTCTTTTTGCCGATCATTTGGAAGGCAATGATATTAAGAAAGTTAGCAACATTTAGTTGGTCAATTTCATTTTCAACAATCATTTATTTATTTACCAATCAAATTGGATTAGTGCTATTAACCTTTTTTCACACTGTCAGTGACGTTGGTACCTACAACATTATTTTGGCCGTTATCAGTTTACCAACGATGTTTTTAAGTCCTCTCCAAAGTATCTTTTTTCCGATGGTGTCGGAATTTATGAGTGAGGATAAAGTAAAAGTGAGGCATCTAGTCGAAAACTTATTAAGAATCCTACCCTTTATTACTTTATATTTTAATTTCTTTATTTTTCTTTTTCCTCAATTTACCATTGGTGCTCTGTTTAGTAATCAATGGCTATCATCTGCAACTTTACCCTTAATGATCATTGCTGTCGGTTATATTTTTAGTATCCTAGCCAGCTATTTAACTAAAATCACCGATGGCATGGGATTGGTCAAAGAGCGCGTGAGGCTGTTGATCTTGATTGCAATCACTAACCTGGGAGTTGGGGCATTCTTGATCTATTACTATGGCATTATTGGCTTAGTAGTTACTAATTCTTTGATTTACCTAATGACATCTGCCTTGCTTGGCAGTCTCATTTACTCTCGCATCAAATTTAACATTCCAGTCAGGTTATATCTGAAATATGCTCTTTTCTTAGGGGTCATCTATTTGATTAAAGTTGCTTTTCAAATTTCTCCAAATTCTTGGTATTTGTATCTTTCGGCAGGGGCGATTTACACCGTTTTGACTACAATTTTTGCTTACACCCAAAATATTGTCGAGAAAAACACCCTACTGATAGTTATGAACAGCTTAAAAGCCAACGTTATCAACCTCAAATTCCGTCGCCAAACAGCTTCTTAAAAATCGGCATCCATGCTTTTTAGCTTGTTGATAGCTTTTAAGAACCCTTCTCCATTAAACTTGTGACCCTGCCAAACTTCTGGCAGTATCCAAAAATCTTCTTTAACTACTAATGGCACTATCTTCTCAAAATCTATGGTTCCATCTCCAATCTGCAGTCCTTCGCCGTTGAAGCCACTGGCATCGGAAATGTGAATATATTTAGTTACTGGAAGAATAGTCTTTGCGTACCGCATTAGATCTTTTTTGTAGTAATTGCAGTAAAGCGCAGCATGTGAAACATCCCAAACCACTCCATATCCGGTCTTTTTGGAAAAGTTCACAATCTCATCTGCATCCATAAAGGTAGTGCAGAACCACTGTCCACCAAAAAACCACGGACAACTAGGCATGTTCTCTATCAATGGCTCAAAACCCGTGGTATTGAGTTCATGTAGCGATTTTTCAAGTTGTTGGTATAACTCAGTTTTTTTATCAAATAAAGGTTTTGACATCGCAAAACCGCCAGGATGAATCACAAACTTGGTTGGGTTTTTGTTATTTTTAAACAATTGCTTGAAACTTCTGGCATGGGCAAAAGCTTTGTTGAAAAAAGAGACTGAGGCAGCGCGAGTTCCCTCGTCCAAACTTGATAAATCAAGCAGTAAGTTGTCGTTATATTCTGGTCCATGAACCACTAAGTGACGATCAACTGGTTCTGTGTATGTTTTATGACTGTTGATGTCAGAATCTGTCAAATGAATTTCCATAAAAGTTGAGTTACAGGGCAACAACTGATTGACGTCACTCATTCTGGCTACTACTCCCCAAGAATGTTTGGTCGAAACTGAAGCGTAGGTGTTGTACTCAACTGGCCTAGTATCCACATCTGATTCAAGCAAGTAATCATCTTTCTTAATTGATCTGGCGATAAGCGTTTTACCCAGAAAGTGATTAATTTTTAGTGGACTAGTTCCTTTGCCTGGGCTTTTTACGGAAATATCTGAGAATTGGAGTGTATGTCCTTTCTTCAAATCCTTTGCTGCCACTAGACTTTTTGATAAAACCTGTCGGTTGAGATACTCTCCTCTGGACATAAAACGCGTTTCTTCACCAAGGCATGACTCTACAATTCTGATTTGTTTGACCAGTTCAACAAATTCTTGAGGTTCTAAACTAGCTCGATGGTCTGGACCTTCTAGGGTGCGATCGAGAGTCAGATGCTTCTCTATGATCTTTGCCCCTAAAGAAACGGCTGCTAATGAAACACTAATTCCCCGCTCATGTCCTGAATAGCCCACTAAACCATTACTCAGTTGCTTGAGTTTTTGCAGAAAAAGTAAATTAATATCGTTATAGGGTGCTGGATAGGTACTATTACAGTGGAGAAATAGAAACTCTGCGTTTAATTCATTAAGGTAGCGAGCGACTTGTTCAATTTCAGACACAAATGACATGCCAGTTGAAATTAGAATTGGTTTTTTTAACATTGCCACCTGCCTGAGGAGCAGCAAGTTAGTCATATCAGGTGAACCAATCTTATAGGCTGAGACGTCTAACTCGGCCAAAAAGGCAAGACTGTCCTCATCCCAAGGTGTGCACATAAAATCGATGTTTTGTTTATGGCAGTATTTTGAAAGCTCTTTCAGGCTTTGGTCATCTAACTCACATTTAATCAAATTCTTTAAAATATATTGCCCGCCCTGCTCCTCTTTCTCCACATGTTCCAGTACATCAGCTTTATACACTTTTTTTAACGATCTTTTTTGAAATTTGGCACAGTTAGCATTTGCAGCCACGGCAGCATCTATCAGTTGTTTAGCGAGTTGAATATCTCCTTGATGATTGAGACCAATCTCGGCAATGATGTAGGCTGGATCTTCATTACTAATTGTTTGAGAACCAATTTTCATCTTGCTCATGTGTTTACACTATATGGCTGTCCAACCGCCGTCAATGGAAAAAATAGCTCCTGTGGCATAGGCTGACGCAGCAGAAGCTAGAAAAACAATTACTCCTTCATAGTCGCTTAGTTGAGCCATTCGGCGAAGGGGTGTTTTAGCAGAATACTTTTTAATGAAATTGATATTTTGGTGGTTTTCAATACCCCCAAATACCACAGCATTGACTCTTACATTCTTGTTACCCCAATATTCGGCTAAATACTTGGTCAGATTAATCACTCCAGCCTTGGACACCCCATAGGCCGGTGGTTTCACAAAATCTTTTGGATAGATTGATTGGTCTGGTGCCACCACTCCATAAATAGAAGCAATGTTAATGATTGATCCTCCTGATTTCATCTCTGACCCAAACACTTGACAACACAGCATTGTGCCGGTCAAGTTAACTTCAAGTTCTTTGTTCCACTGATCAAGCCTCATGGTTTCAAATGAAAATGGTTTTTGTATTAGCTTGTTAGCTTCTTCAACTTTGGGATTAAGTGCCGCGTTATTAATGAGCACATCAATCGATTTATACTTGCTTAGTAATATATCTTTAACTGTCGTTAAAGCGTTTTTATCGGTTATATCAACAGAAAAATAGGTTATCCGTGTAGCTGTATCAGCAGGAAAAGATGAGCGTAAAATGCTTATTGCTTGTTGTTTCTGAGGTAAGTCCAGCACAACTAAGATTGCTCCCTCATCAGTCAGGGTGGTGATTAAGTCTTTGCCAATCAACCCCAAGCCGCCTGTAAGAATGACCACTTTTTTATCTAAGTTGAAACGTAAACCCTTAATCGCCATAATTGACAATATAGCAAATATTGTTATCGTTAACGTTGCTGAGTGTATAGTACTCCATACAAAAAAGAAATAGTATGCATAAAGACTTAAAAATATTGGTAGTTGTGTGTGCTCGGGGGGGTTCTAAGGGAATTCCAAAAAAAAACATTAGACTGTTAGCAGGCAAGCCAGTGCTTGCATATAGTATTGAAGCCGGTTTACAGTTTGATTGGGCAGACAAAGTCCTCGTTTCTACTGATGATTTAGCCATCAAAGCCGTAGCCGAAAAGTATGGGGCTGCAGTACCATTTTTGCGTCCAAAAAGTTTAGCTAATGATAAAGTTGGACGAATTGCCGCAGTAATTCACGCTCTGAAAAAATCTGAGAGTTATTATCAAGAAACATATGATATTGTGATGGATTTAGGTAACATGGCACCACTGAGAAATCAGGAAGACATGCACGCCGCAGTCAATCTCTTAGTTAATCACCCAGAAACAGATGTGGTGTTTAGTGTTAGTCCTAGTCAACGAAATCCATATTATAATTTGGGTGAAATAAATAGCTCAGGCTTTTTTCAAGTTTCAAAAAAGGTCAAGCCAACTCCTAGCTGCAGACAAGATGCTCCAGACTCTTTTGACGTAAATGACAGCATCTATGCCATCAGAAGAGATAGTTTACTTAAACATAAAAAGATGACTGTTCCGATTCAATTAGTATCGTCATTAAAAAAGCGCGTTCTTATTATGCCACAAGAACGATCAGTAGATATTGATCATTTGATTGATTTTCAGCTTGTTGAATTGCTAATCAAAAAATCGCAAAAATGAGTATCTTTCTTGCCAATCACTGCGACATCTACAATCAACAGCTATCTTTGCGGCTGATAGAGCTCGGCTTGCCGGTTTCAACGATCATCAGTACAAAGTTGGATTTTTTTAAACACAAGCACTTGCCAAGAAATCTAAAAATATTTGATATTTATGATTTTTATTATCGAGAAAAAGTATTGAAGTTGAATGAGAAAAGTCGGTCTTGTTTAAGTCAATCAGATATTAAACAATATCTAGAAACTGAGTCGCTTTTTTTAAAAATTAGTGATCGGTTAACCTACAAGCCTATTTCCACTCATGAAAAATTGTCACTTTATTATGAATTGCTTTTATTTTGGCTAACTTATTTTAGAAATAATCAGATTAAATTGGTAGTTTTTTCTCAAACACCTCACACAGGGTTTGACAACGTTATTTATGATATTGCAAAAAAACGACAGATAGCTACTCTGGTTGTGACGCCAACTTCAATTAAAGACAGGGTGATGTTAAGGGAAGATTTCTTGAAAGAGCTGAAAGTTCCAAAAGGTTTTTTGAAAAATGCAACGCACAAAGAGCTTATCAATTTAGTTGATCCAAGCTTGCTTAATGACAGTATGAGTGATGGGGCTTGGACAACTATTGCGAAAGGAATCAATTCTTCCGCTCTTAAAAATAACCAAAAATTTGTTATCCCAAGAGTTGCTCTTAGAGTATTGACTAACCTAGTCCGACAACCAGCTAAACACATTCTTCCTTTGTTCAGGCGCTCTACTAGCTCTGGATTGGTGTTTAATGGCTTTTACTCAGGTTTACAAGAACAACTCTTAACAGTCCGTTACTATCTACAAAAACTTGAATTATTCAACTTTTACCAAAGCTTGTCTAAACGTGTAGCCTTAAAGCAGTCGTATCTTTTTTTTCCACTTCATTACCAACCCGAAAGAACAACAATGCCTGAAGCAGAAGTTTTTGAGAATCAGTTATTAGCACTAAAAATCATATCAAAGGCAATACCTGATAACTGGAAAATTTACGTGAAGGAACACCCAAGACAGTTTGCGCTCAATGATATTAGAACAAATCTGTTTCGGGATAAGCAGTATTATTTACAGCTGGTTAAAATACCTAAAATTGTTTTAGTAGATATCAATATTGACAGCATCTTGCTGCAGTCCAAGGCTAAGCTAACGGCAAGTATTCAGGGCACGAGTGGATGGGAAAGTCTCTTAATGCACAAGCCAACGATTATCTTTGCCAATGCCTGGTATGCTGCCTGTCAAAGTAGTTATCAAGTAGACTCAGTAGCAAATTGTTCGGCTGCAATCAAAAAATGCAGCTCAGTCTTACCTAACAAGGTAGAACGGGATTTGTTAAAATTCTTGATTTATGCCAAAAAGAGGCTTATCGTTTCAGCTTTCTACCACCAACCAGCTGCCCTTTCTCAAGTGCCATATACAACGCTACTAAACAATTTAGCTGTAGCGATCAAAAGATATTACCAGAAAATTAGCTAAGCGCTGCCATATGCGATTAGCGTATCCGTATAATCATTTGAGTCAAGCATTTCAGCATAGGCTTGGTTCAACGCCTCATTGTCTAAAAAGTGCCAAGTTTGATGCCCACCAGGTTTTGAATTGCTAAGCCAATAAAGGTGATTGGAAATTGGGTATCTTTGAAAACCAGTCACGGTTACGTTTTTAAATCCAGCTGCTCTCAGAAACGTGCTCAAACTTACTTTTGTGTGAAGAAGCAAATGCTCACTCCAAAAAGAGGATCTTTTAAATGCTTCACAATTGTATAAGGCGATCAGAGCATCTTTGGCATGGGGAACTTCAACAACTATGGTGCCGCCTGCAACTAATTTTTGTTTTGCTTCTTGTAATAATGATATGGGGTTATTAAGGTGTTCTAAGACATGAAATAACGTAAGTATTTTGAAATACCTGTTAGGTGCATCGCTTAAATCGCTATAGACCGTGTAGCCTAATTTGGTAAGCTCGCTTCTGACATTAGCCTGTGGTTCAACAGCTTGTGTGACTTTACTTTCGTTTTTCAGTAAATCTAATAATCCTCCATTACCCGTCCCTATGTCCAGCCAATTCTCATTTTTGATTAAATGGCGAAACTGCTGCGCTCTGCGACAATCATCCACATAAGTTTTATCAAGTGAATCGCTACGATTGATAGATTGCCAGTATGAGTAGTTTGTCTGATTTTGATAATGCGAACTGTTAATGTGATTTGTTTGAGAGAGAATAATCACTCCACTTTTTTTGCATCGTAACACGCTGATATCATCTCTATCCCTTGTTTGGGGAAAAAACGATTCAAACGAATCTAAATCAGATATTTTAAGAGCTGTTAAAATTGTTTTTATGTTATGTTGCACGGACGTAAGATTAGCATGTGAGAAGCAGTAATTCAATCTTTCAGCAAATCATCGAGTAAAAATTGATAGTGAGCGTTTTCAGCATTTTGTTTTTAGCAGTACGACCAAAAGGCCTCTCATAATACTATTGCTCTGATGATCTAGATTTGCTTAGTTTTTTGGTATATGCTCACCAACGTTAAATGAAAAGACAGTTTTGACATATCTTAGTTAGTTGAATAAATTTAGAAAAAGATCAAGTCGTCTTTATTAGGCTGAAACCAAGTTAAAAAGGTACAGAATGAAAGATCTGAACAAAGCCATCTTTGATAATCAAACCATTTTGGTTACCGGGGGCACCGGGTCATTTGGCAAAGCATTTATCGATTACGTGTTACATACGTACAAGCCCGAGTCAATTAGGATTTACAGTCGTGACGAACTTAAACAATGGCAACTAAAAAAACGATTCAGCAATTCTCCTTATTTAAATAAATTAAGATTCTTTTTGGGAGATGTTAGGGATAAAGAGCGCCTAACCAGAGCTTGCTATAAAACAGATGTCATTATTCATGCTGCTGCTTTAAAACAAGTGCCTGCCTGTGAAAATGATCCAATTGAAGCCGTTAAAACTAATATTGGCGGTGCTGTTAACGTGATTGACGCAGCTTTGGATAACAATGTTAAAAAAATTGTTGCACTTAGCACAGATAAAGCCTCAGAACCAATTAATTTGTATGGTGCAACCAAATTGTGTTCTGATAAGCTGATGATTCAAGCCAACAGTTACCGAGGAGATAAGGACGCTCAATTCTCTGTTGTGAGGTATGGCAATGTGATGGGTAGTCGAGGCAGCGTCATTCCTTTGTTTTTGAAGCAAAAAGAGGCTGGTGAGCTGACTATTACAGACCTTGAGATGACGCGTTTTTGGATTACTTTGCCAGAAGCAGTACAGTTTGTGATTTCATCGCTTGGGATGATGCAAGGTGGCGAGCTCTTTATTCCCAAAATTCCAAGTATGAAAATAGTCAATCTAGCTAAGGCAATTGCGCCCAAAGTCAAAATTACAGTTGTTGGATTGCGACCTGGTGAGAAGATACATGAAAGCTTAATTAGTTCTTCTGAATCGAGATTCACCTCCGATTTAGGAGATCGATATATGCTTGAGCCGCTTTATTTACCCAACTGGAATCAGGATTTTAAGTATCCGTCAAAGAAAAAAAAGGTGGTAAAAAATTTTTCATATACTAGTCATAATAATCCGGATTTTTTAAGTATTGGACAAATGAGGAAAATCCTCAAGCAATGTCGATATAATTTTGGGGAATAAATGATTAGCATACCCTACGGACGTCAAACCATCTCAGAGTTAGATATTTTGGCGGTGAGCAAGTCTCTTCGCTCAGAGTATTTAACCCAAGGACCATTAATCCAGAAATTTGAAGAAGCTTTATGTAACTATCTGGGCGTCCAGTTCTGCGTCGTGGTCAATTCGGGCACGGCTGCGTTACATACTGCCTACTTTGCTTGTGGCTTGAAAACTGGACAAGAAATCATTACTTCACCCATGACTTTTGCAGCTACCGGTAACGCGGCGCTGTACCTGGGAGCAACGGTGAAATTTAGTGATATTGACATCAAAACTGGCAATCTTAATCCTAACTTAATTTCGAAGAAAATATCAAGAAAGTCTTCCTTAATTGTCCCAATTCATTATGCTGGTCTCCCCAGTGATTTACAAGCATTTTATGCCTTAAAAAATGCTCATGCGTGCTCAATCGTTGAAGATGCGTGCCACGCCTTGGGAGCAGAATACAAAGGTAAAAAAATTGGGTCTTGTCAGTATAGTGATGCTACTGTTTTTAGTTTTCATCCAGTCAAACATATTACTACTGGTGAAGGCGGAGCAATCGCTACCAATGATCCAGAGATTTACCGGAAAGCTCTGCTGTTCAGAAGTCATGGTATCACCAAGAACTCTAAAGACTTCGTCAATTCTTCCCCAGGCAGTTGGTATCATGAAATGCAGTTTTTGGGATTTAACTATCGATTATCTGATTTTCAAGCGGCATTAGGATTGTCACAACTCAAGCGATTGGATTCCTTTTTGGAAAAACGAAGAAGGATTGCAGCTCAATATAATACCGCTTTTTCAGACAACTCATTTTTTGATATTCAACCAACAAATAAAGATGTCTTGCACGCTTATCACTTATACCCAATTATGCTTAAGAGTAAATACAGTGCTCAGAGACCAAGAGTTTTTGAAGCGTTACGAAACAAAGGTCTTTGGGTACAGGTTCATTATTTACCGGTATATAAACATCCCTATTATCAATCGATTGGATATAAAAATGAGCACCAGCCACTAGCGGAGTCTTTTTACCAAAGTCAGATTAGTTTACCAATGTATCCAGCCATGACAAAAAGTGAAGTAAAGTACGTTATTAAAACTGTAAAAGAGACTTGCAACGATGCTAACAAATAAACTGGTAATTGGGACTGTTCAGTTTGGTTTAGATTATGGCATTCGCAATGAGTTTGGTCAGGTGCCGTACAAAGAAGTAACTAAAATCTTGAATTTAGCCACTCAGCTTGGTATTAACACGTTAGATACCGCCCAAGTATATGGCAATTGTGAAAAAGTAATTGGCAGATACTTAAAACATAATAACGCTCGGTTTCAACTTATCTCTAAAATAGATGGTGACAATCCTGCTCTGGTAAAAAAAACAGTTATTGCTAGCTTGAAAGATTTAAATATCACTTCAATTTATGGTTGCCTGGTTCATCAGTTTGCCGATTATGAGCAATTTCCATTAATTTATGATGTCTTACGCTCCTTAAAAACAAAGAAAAAAATCAAAAAGATTGGTTTTTCTTTATATTTTCCAGATCAATTAGAACGATTGCTAGAAAAAGAAACTGAGATTGATATTATTCAAGTACCATTCAGTATCTTTGACAGAAGATTTGAGCCTTATTTTAAGTTATTACATGAAAAACAGATTGAGATCTATGTTCGATCCGTTTTTTTACAAGGTTTATTTTTTCAACAGGTAACTAATTTGCCAAATTATTTTGATTCAGTCAAAAATAAATTAAGCAAACTTCAAGCATTAGCCAATTCGAACAACATTCCACTTGAAGCAATGTGTCTCAACTTTGTTGACTTTCAGCAACTGATTGGTAAGATTATCGTTGGAGTTCACACCGCCGATCAACTCAAAAATAACATTCAGGCAGATCGATACAGTCAACAGACATCAAAGATTTTTGATGAACTTGATCAATTTAGGGAGAGTAACAATCGCATCACGGTTCCACTCTATTGGCCTTCATGAAACAACTAACGCTCGGTATGATCGGTTTAAGTCCAGGAAACGGACATCCTTATTCGTGGTCAGCAATTTTTAATGGCTATGATCAAAGCTATATGGCAAACTGTCCCTTTCCGATAATTTCGCAGTATTTATCAAAACAATCTTTTCCTGAGGATCAAATTAAGCAAGCCTCTGTGACACATATTTGGACACAGAACAAAACCACATCCAATCAGATCGCCAAAGCAACTTTTATTCCAACCATTGTAGACTCTTATCAGGATATGATTGGTCAAGTTGATGGGATCTTATTGGCTAGAGACGATGCTGAAAATCATTTAATGTTTGCTAAACCATTTTTGGAGGCTGGTTTGCCTATTTATATTGATAAACCCTTGGCTTACGACGCCAAAACTGCTCAAAAACTATTTAATCTACAGCAATACAAGCACCAGCTTTTTACTGCTTCTGCTCTGGCTTACTCACCTGAATTTATCTTAGACAGCTCTCAAAGAGCAGCTTTGGGAAAAATTATTACGATCAATGCTGTCGTTATCAAGGACTGGCTAAGATATGGCGTGCATGTAATTGAGCCTGTCCTTAAAATGATAAATTGGCAGCAGCCCATCCAAAAAGTGAGTGTCACTTCGACAAAATTAACTAAAGTTGTAACGGTGGCATGGCAAGATGGGCTGGTGACGACGTTTCAAGTTTTGGGTGACAGCAGTGCCCCGATCACCATTGATCTAATTGGAAAAGATCAATCCATTCGGTTAGTACACACCGACACGTTTACTGCCTTTAAGAATTCGCTGCAACATTTTATCAAGTCTATCAGCAAGCAAAACTTTCCCCCTAGTCAAGAGTTTGTCATGCAAGTAATTAATGTGATTGAACAAGGGAACTTGAATGATTGATCAACAAATCGTTTTATTAACTGGTGCAACTGGTACCATCGGACGACAATTGCTTCAGCATTTGTTAGTAAAAGGCTATCATGTCGTGGCCACAACTCGTAGTCAGAAGAACAAACAATTATTGGAAAAACAGTTTTCAACAAAGAATATATCTATACTTATCTCTGACTTAACAACCAGCAATGCTTCCGAACAATTAGTTGAGGAGCTGATACAAAAACAACTCAAACCCTCAGTCTTAATTAACTGCGCTCGAGACGTTAAACAACTGCGAGCAGCTGATGAAGCGATAGTACCGCGGGAAAAATGGATTACGGAGTATCTTCTGGATGTTGTTGTGCCGTATGAGCTTTCCATGCTAATCGCTACCATGCCTGACAGTCAACTGCAGACTATTGTTAATATTTCCTCAATCTATGGGATGGTAGCGCAAAACCCTACCTTATACGCTGAGCCTGCCAAAAGTTTAACCAACAATTATGGTGCTGCTAAAGCAGCGCTAATTCAAACTACCCGTGATTTAGCGGTACAACTAGCTCCAAAAGTTAGAGTAAATTGTGTTTCGTTTGGAGGTGTGAGACATCACGTACCTCAATCATTTATTAACAGGTATAAGAAGCTTACGCCCCAAAAACGGATGCTTGAAAAAAAAGATGTAATTGGACCAGTATTATTTCTTATCTCTCCGGAAGCTGCGACAATTACAGGCCATAATTTGGTAGCTGACGGCGGTTGGACTATATGGTAAACACTCCTGCTATCGCGATCATTCCAGCTAGAGGTGCTTCAAAGCGAATTCCCAGAAAAAACATTGTGGATTGGTTTGGTAAACCAATGATTGCTCAAACAATTGAGGCAGCGCTAACATCCCACCTCTTTTCACAAGTTGTTGTCAGCACGGATGATCAAGAAATTGCCGATATAGCTGTTCAGTGTGGGGCCTCAGTGCCTTTTCTCAGGAAGAAGTTTGCGGATGATAAGACTGCAATCAGTCAAGTAACGATGCATACCATCCAAGAGTTAGAACGCAGAAAAATCGGTCACTTTAATACAGTGGTTCAGTTAATGGCCAACTGTCCGTTAAGAACGGCAGCAGACGTCTCTGCTGCTTATCAGCACTTTTTGAGTGCCAACGCACAATTTCAAATTAGTTGTGTTAAGTTTGGTTGGTTAAATCCTTGGTGGGCATTTACGATGGATGCAAATCACCAAGCCAAGTATCTCTTTCCTGCCAAGCTTACACAAAGATCACAGGATCAACCTGACCTATTTTGTCCAACTGGTGCAATTTGGATTGCAAACAAAACTTCTCTGTTGTTTCAAAAAACCTTTTATGGTACTGATTGTACATTTTTTGAAATTGGTTGGGATCACGCTATCGACATTGATACTTACCAGGACTTGGCCTGGGCAAAAAGCATCTATGCACAGCAAATCGATGGATAATCAAAAGCAACTTGTTATCTTGACTGAGGCCACTGCCAAAGTTGGGTATGGACACCTCACGCGTTGTGAGGCTATCTATCAAGCTTTTAAAAAAATAGGAATGCGAGTTAAGTTAATCGTTGATGGTGATGACTCAATCTTTAATTGTCTAAGCTCCCAAACAGCAGTAAAGTTGTTGCCTTGGCTATCAAACTTATCTAGTTGTGGCACAATGCTTGACAGTCCTAACATAATTATCGTTGACTCTTATCAAGCTTCAGCAATGGTGTATCGTCAACTCGCCAAGCTGACCAGCATGCTGGTTTGCATGGATGATACTTGGCGCTTGAGCTATCCGCTTGGAGTAATCATCCATCCGATCGTTGGAAGTGAATCTCTCAGCAACTATAATCAAACCGGGCATCAGATTTTAACTGGCATTGAGTATCAACCATTGCGCTCAGCCTTTTGGAACTGTGCACCAGCCATTGCTAATGAAAAGCTAACAAACATACTGATTACTTTTGGCGGTGAAGATATTCGAGATCTGAGCGGGCGTATACTCATGTTGTTAATGCGTGACTACCCTAGTTTAATCAAAAATGTTGTCATTGGCCCTGGGTATCATCAATTAGCAGATTTGCAGCAAAAAGCAGACGCCAACACACAAATTTTACAGAATTTATCCGCCTTAGACATGAAAGGTATGATGGAACAAGCAGATTTAGCCATCTCAGCTGGGGGGCAAACACTTTCAGAGCTTGCCTGTGTTGGAGCGCCAACTTTAGCGATTTTAGTTAGTGATAATCAATCTCAAAGTTGTGCATTCTGGCATAAAACTGGTTTTATTCGTTATACCGGCAAGTGGAACTCTAAGCACCTCGACCAGTTAGTCCTCAGGTTTATTGATCACTACCAAGACCAGATAAATCGCCAAATAACTGCTAGTTGTGGGCAAACAATAATCAATGGTAAAAGTACAATGATGTTAGTTAAAAAGTTATGTAATCTGTATGAAAATCATTATTCGACGAGCCATAGCTAGCGACAGTCAACAGTTATTTTTGATCAGTAACGATCCATTGGTCAGAAGCTCGTCTTTGAACACTAAGGTCATTGGCTGGTCTGAACATCAAGCTTGGTATCAACGGCAACTTTCAGACAAAAACAGTCTCTTTTTTGTAGCCGAGGTTGAAAAGACGGTTGTCGGCCAGTTGCGATTTACTTTTAATCAATCGGAGGCGCTAGTCAGCATTAGTATTGATCCTAAGCGGAGACACATGAAGATTGGATCCACACTTTTGCAAAAATCACTACTGGCATTATCTGCCAATTATCCCAAGATTTTTAGATTAAAGGCAATTGTTAAGGCTACTAATGCTGCTTCTGTCGGCTTCTTCAAAAATTATGGGTTCAAGCAGCATGCGTACGACAGTGTAAAGCAGATTTACACCTATTTGTATACAATTAGAGAGGATCCTTCATGAAAGATCTGAGAATTGGCCAAAATTTGATCGGAACAGGACATCCTACTTATATTATTGCAGAATTGTCTTGCAATCATCAACAAAAATATGAAGTTGCAGTCCAAAGTATTAAAGCCATTGCAGAGTGTGGCGCCACGGCGGTAAAATCTCAAGTCTATACTCCGGACACCATCACAATTAAGAGTAATAAAAAGTATTTTAAAATTGGTAAGACAGATTTATGGGATGGACAAACTTTATACAACCTCTATCGGAAAGCGTATACTCCATGGGAATGGATTCCAAAACTTAAAAAACTTGCTAATACCTTAGGGCTGGATTTCTTTGCTTCAGCTTTTGACTCCACATCGATTGCATTTTTAGAATCTATCAATGTTCCAGCGTATAAAGTGGCCTCTCTAGAAATTCAAGATCTGCCATTGATTGCAAAAATGGCAGAAACTCAGAAACCAATTATTATCTCAACAGGAGTTGCCACTCAGAAAGATATTTATAACGCAATCAACACATGTCGAGCAACACAAAACCATCAAATCGCCGTATTGAAATGCTCATCAGCCTATCCTACACCATTAGATGAGGTCAATTTGTTAACTATTCCCGATATGAAAAAAAGATTTAGGGTTCATATTGGTTTATCCGATCACACTTTAGGAGCCTTAGCTCCTTCAATTGCTGTAACCCTAGGAGCCACTATCGTTGAAAAACACTTTATTTTAGACAAAAGATTAGGTGGACCAGACGCAGCATTTTCGCTTGATAAATTAGAATTTAAAGACTTAGTTCAGAAAATTCGTCAGACTGAAAAAATAGTAGGAAACGTTACTTATCGGCTCTCAAATAAACAAAAGAATATGAAAAAGTTAGGTCGATCATTATTTGTGGTTGAAAACATGCATGCTGGCGAAATGTTTACGCAAAAGAATGTCCGATCAATTAGACCTGGACACGGAATGCTTCCAAGTGAACTGCCCAAAGTACTAGGAGAATACTCAACAAAAGCCATTGAAAAAGGTACGCCGTTGAATCGACGACTGATTGCATAAAAAAACATTAGTGAAGATTGACATAGTTATTGATCGCATAATCCACTTGAAAATTTGGTTTGATCAATAAAAGCATTTTTCTTGAAAGACGGATGCCTACTATTCTCTCAAGAGCGAACAATATTCGAATCACAATGCTTACTTTTGGCCGGTAATTAAGTTGAGGCAGGTCTGTTATTTTTGACTGCAATATCACAGCAATTCGGGTAGCTGAACAACCGTCCAATGAAAAATAGTTGTCTTTTAGGTATTTTTGTTGAAACTGCTTCATAGCCAGAGGTATAGGGTGCAACAAGTAATTATTAATGTTTGACTTTAAATCTCTATAATTAAACACCACTGGATTGCCTGGAGAAAAGTCGGGTAACAAGGATTGATATTTTTTAATTGGAAAGTACTCAATGACTTTAATCTGATGAAGCCAACATTCTATGGCAACGGTTGACATCCAGTGGACAGCTAGGTCAATACTATCCAAGCAGTGTTCAATGGGAGCCTGCACTAAAAATAAATTGTTCTTGCAGTTCGTTAATGTCGTATAATTGGTCTTTTCTAAAGGGTGAGGTTTAACAATGATCGAACAGTTTGGAAAATCATCAGCTACTTTGAGCAACATTCGTTGATACGCCTCACGGGAACTCTTGACGCAGTGATTGAATGTTCGTTGAAAATGAAGCTGATTTGAAAATAAGACGTCTTGTCGTAAAAAAGCTTCCTGGGAAGTTAAGAATGATGGGAAAAAAAAGATGTTTTGGTCAGCATGAGGTATTGAAAATAAGTCGCAAAATGATTTTCTAGACATGCGTTTGTTTGTTTTCTGCAAGACCACATCAATTTTTGGCGAGCCAACTAAAAATATCTGTTTTACTGGTATATCTGTTTGGTTAAAGAGTGCTTGTAATGATTTTCCGGGTATAAACAAATAATCAACAAGTTGGCGATAACTTAATAGCTTATTTTTTACTAGATAGCTATATGCCTTACTTGCTCTGATCTCGCAAGGTAAAATTACCACAATAGCTCCCGATTGCTTTGCGTAGCTTGCTAACTCTCGACAACTTTTTTCAAATACTTGAGAAATTACCACCAAGTGAGGCTGAGTCTGTTCTAAAGCCAACAGCATACGTTGCCGTTCGGCTAAACTACCAAAAATAAACACTGACGCTTTTAATTTTTTCTCCAGCGCTTTTTTTACTAGTAGCAACGATTGTAACTCACGATCTTTATTGTCAGAAAATAACACAATCCGAAGTCTTGGCTGAATAGTAGCTTTTCTCATTTTACTTTTCCTACGATAAAGAGAGTGTAACCAAAATTAATTGGTAGGTGATATTCCCAACGAATAACCGGTTCCATTAATTTTCTGCCCAACCTACCAAAAAGTCCCAAACTGCCTTTTTTTCTGCACAGCAGAAAATCAATTGAGTCGAAAAAGACTGCCAAGATGTTTGAAAAAATGGGGGTAAACAATAAACCTTTTTCCGTCGCCTCTAAAATTTCTAAACCAGAGGTATGAAAAAGTCTTGTGACCATAGATTTAGAAATGAATTGATGAGGACTGATCAAATTATACGCATTGAAACACTTGTAAAGAAAGTGATCGGAGGCACAACTCAGTATTAGCAGTCCGTTCGGTGCTAATGCCAATTTAGCTTGTGAAAACAAGAGCTTAATTTCTTTGGGTGTAAGATACTGCAAAACTCCGACCAAAATAATTGCATCGAGACTAGAATATTTTAAAAAGTAATCTGTTGTACCCCGAGTAAGATGTTTATAACAATACGTTTTATCATTTTTAAACTTTAATTTTGCTGTTCTTATGCTGTTTAGATTAATATCTAGACCGACGTATTTCTTAAGTCTGTTCTTTGGTAAAAAGTTAACTAGATAACCATCTCCACAGCCAAAATCAACCAAAAAGATCTTTTTTTTGTGGGAATATTTAAGCAGATAGTGAACAATTTGAAGATGGGCGCTTGACATAATTACTCAAAAAATCTTTTTAATCGAGTTTTAGTTACCTGATTTGGTGACACGGCTACCAAATTAGTGGTGATTGGAAATCGGCTATCCTGATTAATGAAAATCAATTTTCCATGATGGTTAAAAGCAAAGATCTGATACCCAAAACTACTGACTAGTGCTAGTAACTCTTGAGGCGTATGCCCATACAGTGCTATGTTTGGATTGACTTCAAAGATAATAACCTCAATTGAGTGGTTTTGTAAGTTGTGTATGGCACCTTGAAATACACTCATTTCTGCTCCCTCCACATCAACCTTAAGCAGGTTAATTCGATCAATTTGTTCTTCTCTGAGAAAAGTATCTACAGTGACGCTAGGAACTTGTATAGCCTGCGAGCCATCAAAGTTATTTTTAACGGCTAAATGATTAACTTCACTGTTTTTGCCAATCATAAAGGTGAGCAACCCATCGCTATTGCTGACTGCTTTTGAACAAGTATGAATTCTTTCTCCCAACTTGTTGAGGTTAATATTTGTTTCTAACTGCGCTAAGATACTGGGTGTAGGCTCAAAAGCATACACCTTTCCAGCGGTTATTTTATCCGCTGCTAGGAGTGAAATTGCTCCAATATTTGCCCCAACATCAAACATGATATCGTTGCGCCTCAGGTACGAGTGAATGAAAGCCATTTCATCATACTCTGGATAACGAGCATAAATTATATAACTGCCATATGAACTGTCTGGCTGACAGATAATCTTGGTTGTCTGCGTCAACTGATAGATCGAGGGTAGCATAAAATATAACTGATTGATTTTCCACCAAAGAATCCTAAGCAGCGTTCTGACTACTTGGCGATGATTAGTCGGATTTGTAAGGATGCTAATGATTGATACAAAATACTTCATTCAGACTTTATTAATTGGTTTTTTAAAAACAGTGCGTCAAGGTAAAACTTTGTTGCCCAGTTTAAATACGCCAATCGACAGTAGCCTTTATTATGATAAACATCACCCCAAATTGGCCAACTACCCGGAATTGCCCCAGTCGTCAGCATAAAATGCCAACTACAATTCTGAATGGAACTTAGAGAAGCTAGCATTTTTGTTGAGCCGATTTTAAAGACATCAAGTTTTGTTAGCTCGTACAATTTTAGCCACATCAGCGCCAGCTGAGCATCACCTGTCAAACAGGAGTAAGTATCTGTTGATCGCCAGTCTTTATCAAAAGTACCAGGTATAAAGTGATGTGACAAGTAGTAATGTAAGGGTGGTAAGGTACCTTTTATCGCTGCTTTAATATACTTCTCATTAGACAACAATACACCAGACCACAGCAAGCCCTCAACTGCATATGAAATTGTGTGAGTATAGGGCAACTGAATATTTGGGGGTGGCAATTGGTTATTACTAAACCATCCATTGGGTTGCTGATGACGCAATGCCCACTGAAGATTTTTGACGGCAGCTTGTCGATAGCGATCGTTGTGATTAATCTGCCAACAGGTAAGTAAGCCCCAAGCGACTCTTGTATGATACACATGGGATTGATTGCCGTAGGTATTTTTTGTCCAACTACCGTCATTATTTTGAATGTTGACTAGAAAGTCAGCTGCTTTTGTAAATGAACGCAAGTACTTCTGCTCTTTTGTCACTGTATACAATTCAGACAAACCCAATAGGTCTTGACCAGTATTAAAAACTCTCGGTGGCGAAACTTTCTTTACACTTGGTACGTGCGTTCGAAATCCGCCAGAGCTGTGCTGCATCTTAAGTAAAAAGTCACCCATCCGTTTTGCACGGACTAAATATTGTTGATCATTAAAAAAACGAGCGGCTTCTAAAAATGTATTGATAATGTAGCCAGTTGTTTCAATATATGATGGAGCCCAACCCCCAATCAGCGAATACCAGGCAGCCACCCCACCATCTCCTGAATGATCCTGTGCCATTTCTAACCAACTTAGAGCCTTTTTAATATTCGAATAGTCATTATTCATATTTAGCCATCAATAAACCGAGTAGCAAGTTTTTGCCAACTCAGTTTTTGTTCGATCAGTTCTCGACCTCTTTGTCCCATCTTCTTTCGAGCTGAGGAATGTTTGTATAGATACTCAATCTTTGTTGCTAAATCGTTGCTATCGCCCTGTGTATATAACAATGCATTTTTGTTACTAACTCGCAAGGTAGCCCCAATCTGGTCATTGGCGATAAACGGCAACATACAAGCGGCAGCATCGTTCATTGCTAATGATTCCTGTAGTGGCCAAACCGCCACATCGGCAGCTGAGTAATACTTGTAAAGTAAGGATTGTTTTATAAACCCTTGCCAACGTACATTCTGATGGTACTTAACTTCAAGAAAACTCAAACATTCATCCGTATACTCTCGACTACCATCTCCAACAATTAACAATCGCACTTTATAACCACCATTTAATAGGCTATTAAAAGCCTTAAATAGCAGCTCGATACCCTTTGAGGGAATAACTTTGCCAGTATAAATGATCACGAAATCTTGCTCATTCCAATTATTAGCCAGTCTAATTTTTGTTCTTGCTTTTTTGTCAAAATTAAATTCATTCAAATCACTGCCATGCGGAATTAACTGTACTGACTTAGAAATACCATATACGTTTTTGATGATTCCTTTAGTTGCTTCTTGCAAAGCGATTACTCGATCCAGGTTCTTGTTCAAAAAGTTGGAAAACACTTGTCGAAAGAAGTAATAAAAAACATGCTTAACAAATCGATTACCACTTTCTAGCTCAGAGGGCAAATGACTATCAATTGCAAACAGCTTGTACTTATAATCTTTCTTTAGTTGAGCCAGTTGTAAAGTAATAGGCGCCGTCACACCAAAAGCCAAGACTATGTTTGGTTGAAACCTTGTTAGATCATCAGAAACACCAAAGAATAGACTTCTAGCAAATATCTCAAACAATTGCTTTTTCCTATTTATCCAATAACCATTCAATCTTTTGCGCCCTGGTTTTACGGATCTGCTAGGAAGTACCGATGAGACTGATGAACTAAAATCAGGAAATGGAAAATAATAGTTTGAAGTTACTACCTCCACTGTATGTCCTTGTGCTGTCAGTTGTTCTGCAAGTTTTGATTCTGCGTAACCTATGTCTGGTTGAAAGTAACTAATTGCGATTAGAATTTTCATATTGGCATGTATTCGCGAAAACACTCTAAGCCTGCTTGATAAACACGAAGTTAAAGTGATCTTGTTTAATCAACTGATAGTTATAACTCAGAAGATTGTGTATACAGTTAACCATCACAGATACGCTGCAGGGTTGATCAAACTCCATAGCGATAAGTGTTGGCTGAATGTTGTCCAGTAACATTTGATTAATAACTGCAAATTCAGCACCTTCGATATCAAGCTTAATAAAGTTCAATCTTGAGTGACCCAGTCTTTTCATCACGCTTTTGACGGAGAAACAAGCAGCTTTAAAGTAAGCATCTGTATGCTGTAGGTTTAGTATTGAATGAGACACATGGCTGGGTTCAGCTGGTTCAAAGAACTTTAGTATGGTATCAGTTTTCCAAAGTCCGATTGGTATTAGTTTGAACTGTTTGACCGGGTGAACTTTCACATACGCAATTGCTTTGGGTGTAGGGTCAAAGGCAAATACTTGGCAATTATACTTTTTAATGAGCGCTTTATCAAAACTAATGTCTTCGCCAACTCCAGCGCTATACACAATCCAGTTAGAGCTGACAACATGAGTGGGCACCCACCAGTTGGCACCCTTGTGACCTAAGTTTTCGAGCCGATATTGATTAGTTACATAGGGTCTGACCAACACCGATAAAACTAGCAAACGATACCAATAAATAGTTACACTGATAATTTTTGAGCTATTTAAGTACATCGGAGTACACTTTCAGTAATCGATCGCCAATTGCCTTCATCGAGTATGCTGACACGATTAGTTTTTTAATGTTTTTTGAGGCTTCAGTTCGAAAAACTTTATTATCAGTCAGCGTAATAATTGCTTTTTTTAGTTGTTCTGGATCGTTGTCTGTAACTAAACCTGCTTTATAAGTTGCTACCTCGTCAAAATAACAGCCTTTACTAACTATTAATGGCAGACCTGCCGCACCAGCTTCTAAAATACCTAGAGAAAATCCTTCACTATACGAAGGATAAATAAAGACATCACTGGCCTTAAATAATAATTTCTTTTCTTCGCCAAAACAGGTACCCCTCAAAGAAATATTTGTAAGTTTGTAACGATTGATTAATCTTCCTAATGTCGTTAAGTAACCATCATCAGATCCGGCGATAACAAAATGAATGTCTTGTTTAGTTTTCAGTAGTTTCATTGCCTTGGCGAGCTGATCTAAGCCCTTAATCTTATGAATTCTGCCTAAGAAAGTAATGATTGTTTTGTTAGTTGGCAACATTAATCTTTTTATAGCTGATGATTTGGAAACAGTTGTTGAAAATTCTTTTGGTGAAACTCCGTGTCCCAATCTTACTATTCTTTGAACAGGTATTCCTAAAGCGAGATACGAGTTGCGTTCACTCTCTGAGCTAGCAACCACTTTGGCGGCATGATGAACTAACTGGTAACCATACAACCATAAAAATATCTTTTTTATACTATTTCTTTGCTTGATCCGTGTATCTTCAAGACAGCCATGAACGCTGAGAACGTAGGGTACTCCCAATATTCTAGCTACTATTCCAACAAAAAAGTTTTGCAGTGTATATAAATCATGAATATGAATAATATCAAAATTTTTGATTTCAAACATGGCTTTGAGGTATAGCCCTGGTGTGACAAACACATTGTACGTATAGGCAAGATAATTGTTTACGTTTTTAAAATATTCTACTGTCAAATGATTCTTGTGAACGTGTAATTTTTTTGACATTCTCGATTGAGAATCAAAAGCATCAGATGTGTACACAGTCACCTCATTCCCATGAGCCGCCAAATAACAACTGATATCGTAAACCAACTTACCAGGGCCACCATATGACCACGCTGGATAGAAATAAGGAACAAGCTGGAGTATTTTCATGTTTTGATCAATTTCATTGCTTTCTGAAGCGATTGAAAACGCACGCCCAGGGTTTCTTCAGTCCATTTGGTGTCTAGACAAGCATTTTTTAGTCTAAGCTCAGCTCTAGTCTTTCCAAATAGTTCAGCTAAAGTAGTTTTCTTCACCAAATTTACATCCCAATTGAAGTATGTTACTATTGCCACAGCAAAATCATAAGGCGTCATAGGTTTTCTCTGTGCAACGTGGAAGATGCCTTTCATCTCTGTTTGGATAATCAAATCAATAGTTTTCCAAAGATCAGGAATATAGGTAGGGGTAAAAAGTTGATCACTAACCGCTTTAATTGGCTGATTATTCTGTAATAACTTTTTAAATCTGCCAAAAATTGTTTGAGTGTTTTCCCCGTGAATATCGTACGCCACAACCCCTCGCACAATAGATATATCAGCTGGGTTAGGTATCAGTAATGCTTCTGCCACTGCTTTAGTGACGCCATACCAACTTTTTGGTGTTGGTGGATCAAGTTCCTGGTAACTAGTTTGATGACCATCAAAAACGCATTCTGATGACAGGAAAATAAGTTTTTTGCCATATTCTTGACAATATCTGCAGATAGCTCGAGTTGCATCAACATTGAGTTTCCACACATCACCTGCTTTACCTAAAAGTTTGTCGCCCTGACACCGATCAAGATGGGTGGCCGCAGCTAAGTGAATAACAATATCAGGCCGCAGCTTTGATAAAGTAGTAAATATCTGCTCAGTTTCAAGTAAGTCAAGCTTGCAAGCAGCTAGTTTTGAATGAATAGATCGTTTATGGTGATATAAATCAATCAAAGTGTAGTCTGAAAATAATTTAGTGTTAGCGCTAAATAACTGTTGGCCAACCACACCGCTGAGGCCTGTCATAGCAATCGTTTTCATGATCAGCCCTTGCCCAAAACGTAGTGATACGAGCTAGATCCCTCAAAGTTTTTTGGTGTGAATAAATGCTGAGTGTCATAGACTATCTTTATATTTGGGTAATTTTTAAAAAGTATTTTTGAAAATTCATTGTGATCAGTGGTAAGAATAACGATGGATACAGTTGATAATAAAGTATCTAGACTTTCAAGCTTTCTACCTTTAATCATAGTTAGGTATGGATCAGTAATTAAAATAGTAGCCGCACTTTCTAAACATGCAATTAAGTGCTCAACCGGTGTTTCTCTAGTATCATCAACGTTTTTTTTATAGGTATACCCAAGTAGACCTATCATCGGTTTTTTTATTTTGTGTTGTTTAATCAACAACTGAACTTTGTCTGCGACAAATTGAGGCATCTGTTGATTGACCAATAATGCAGCCTCAATCAGTTGGGACTGCTTGCTTTCACCAACAAAAAACCAAGGATCGACAGGTATACAGTGACCACCAACACCGACACTTGGTCGATGAATGGCTACTCTTGGATGATGATTGGCTAATGCGATTGCTTCCCAAACATCTAGATGAAGCTCTGTTGCAATTTTGGCAAATTCATTGGCTAAGGCAATATTAACTGCCCGATAAGTATTTTCCATCGTTTTTACGGTCGCAGCTTGATTGGGAGTAGTCAGACTAATGGAGCCGGTGACAAACTTTTTATAGAGTCTTTGTGCAGACTTGGCATCTTGTCTAGTGATGCCGCCGATGACCCTATCATTTCGTGTCATTTCTTGAAGAGTGTTTCCAGGCACTGCTCTTTCTGGGCAATGAGCAAACTTAAAATCAACGTTCCACTTTCTGAGTTCAGGGATGATTTTTGATTCGCAGTCACTTGGTCCGACAGTTGATTCTAAAACAATCAAACTACCTGGTTGATAGTGCGGGTGGATAAACTCTAAAGACTTATAGATATATGACAAATCAGAATGGCGATCCGTCTGTGGAGTTGGCACGGCAATAATATACGACTCAGCAGTTGGCACTGTTTGTACCACCGAAAATGTCCCTTTCTTTTGCACGGAGGCAAACAGCTGTTCTAAACCTCTTTCTTTCAGGGTCAACAAATTGTTTTCCAAGCGAGCTAATTTTTGGGCATCAACATCAAAGCCTAAAACCTTAACACCATTATCAGCTAACAACAGTGCCAATGGCAAACCGATATATCCCAGTCCTAAAACGCAAACTGTCATCTTAATGCTCTTTCTGTTCCAGTAACTCCTCAAGCTTTGCGGCAATTCGCATACTTGCCAAACCATCGCCAAGCTCATTACCCCATTTTATAGTATTTGCCCTAAATGCCTGCAGTGCTTGATCAACCTTATCTACATCCGTATCAACAACAAAGTTGGCTGACAATGTCTCTGGCCTCTCAGTGGAACTTCTTAAGGTTATCAAAGGCTTTTTCAAAATATAAGCCTCTTCTTGTATACCACCTGAGTCGGTTAAAATCATACTAGCATTTGAGAGCAACTGAATCATGTCTAAATAGCCAACAGCATTGATTTTAATTATCTCGGGAGGAATTATAATATCAAACTGCGTCAGCTGTTTTAATGAACGTGGATGAATTGGCCATAAAACCGGTAGTGCTAGACGCTTGCTAATATACGTGATTAGCTCTAATAATTTTATAAACTTGCCCTTATCATCAACATTTTCAGCTCGATGCATTGTTAAAAGAAGGTATTGGCCTGGCTTTACAGAAAGATGCTTAAACGTGTGCCTTTTTCTTGCCATTTTTTGATGTTGTCTAAGTGCATCGACTACCGTATTACCAGTAACGATGATAGACTCAGACCTAATTCCCTCATTAATCAAATTTTGTTGAGCGATTAGGGTTGGAGCAAATAAAACGTCGCTGATTCTGTCTGTAATAATTCTGTTGATCTCTTCTGGCATTCTGTAGTCAAAACTGCGTAGTCCAGCTTCAATGTGACAAACCATAATCTGGAGTTTTTTGGCCGTTAAAGCTCCTGCTAGTGTGGTGTTAGTATCCCCATGCACCACTAAAATAGAAACTTTTTTCTGGAAACAGATTTTTTCTACCCTTTCCATAATTTTTCCGGTCTGAACAGCATGAGTACCAGAACCTACCCGTAATTGATAATCTGGCCGATCAAGTTTTAAATCAGAAAGGATTGTTTCGTCCAATTCTTTGGTATAGTGTTGGTTAGAATGAATGAAGATGAATGGTATCGTTCTTTTCTTGAGTTGACGAATTACAGGCGCAACTTTGATAATTTCTGGGCGAGTCCCAACTAAAATTGCCACCACAGGTTTGCTCATATCAGTTGCCCAATGACTTTCCAGTACAGAAACAAGAAAGGATTGATGATCCATTTCATCACCATCGTATCAGCGTAGACAAACTTAATTGTAGCCGAAAAATCTTTTACAATCTCTTTATCACTAATCTTTCTAGTTGATTGAATAATATTTCTCGCTTGCCAGAGGTAAACCCTGTTTCGCCACAGGTAAAGATAACCCATCAGTTTTGCTTTTCCCCAACCGGTAGAGATTGCATACACAAACATTCCTAGCTCGACCAGTAAAAACGCAGGGAAGATCAGAATTTGAGACCAAGTCGAATAATTCTTGAGCATTGTTGCCAAGCGATTGCGCTCTAACAGCATTAGTTTCTTTTTTGAGGGCAGATATGATTCTGGTGGAAATAATTTGTAGTCATGG
>Ga0210057_1000578_pt1 | contig 60254 bp, 56 predicted proteins | sample CryGeyCG2114_010_2_FD_183968 | JGI IMG/M metagenome (GOLD analysis project Ga0210057, IMG submission 183968) | Groundwater microbial communities from aquifer - Crystal Geyser CG10_big_fil_rev_8/21/14_0.10 (SPAdes) (version 2) | ecosystem: Environmental > Aquatic > Deep subsurface > Groundwater ...
ATCGCTACAATTAAAAAAAGAAAAAAACCTTCATACTTTCGGGAATGGGGGAGGCATGCTTTATTGCGTTGAAAGAATGCATTTAGCCCTTCTATCTTACGAAGATTATACTTTTGAACAAAAAAGAAGACTTATCATTTATGCTTTAGAAACATTATTACAAAATGTCAATGATAACGAAAAAGTACGCAAAGATCTTTGTCAATATCCTTTTAAAATTGAAAATTTAAAAATTACTATATCGTTTGAAAGCAAACAAAATATAGTTAACCCTGAAAGAATAACATTTATTTCAGCTAGAGATAATATTATTAAATACTACCATAACCCTCCAACCGGATACCGAGTTTTGATTCATGAAGAAACCTTTGAGGAAGCCAAAGAGAAGTTAGGTCAAAAATAAAAATTTAATAAACTTCTACATTTAAAAATATTTTTACATGTATAGTTTTTTAGTATCAAAATTGCATAAATATGAAATGCTTAAAGCTCTTTATAATTTCCTACCTAATACTGGGATTGTATTCCATTTTCTCCTATGAATCTTTGATCACTATTCGAAAAGCCAAAAAAGAAGAACTAATACCAGGAATTTTAGAAAAAGGATACAAAGCTTGCGTTATTGAAATGAGCAACTTGCCTAAAAATAAATTATTTTATTTTTCATATGCTAATTTAGATGAGAGTTATACATCATCTTTAATTAAATCTGATGAAAACGGAAATTTATACTGGGCAGAATCAGGTGTCCTTATAGAAAAGTTAGTTATAACTTCCTATGATCTTTTTCCGGGAGAACCAATAATATATTCTATTAAAAGCATAGATGGCAGCTTTTCCTGGTCAAAAAAATATATAGAAAATCCACTAGAATGTGTGCTACCTAGTAATAAGAAACTATCCTTTGAGCTTGGTGATGCTAGAGGCTTTTTTTATATGGTAAAACTAGAAAATTTTATTCCTAATGAAGTCGTTAGAGTTATTTCAAATTCAGAGAATGAAACAATCAAAAGTTTTTTTATTTTAAATGAAGAAGGAGATGGTTATGGTTCTAGCATGCCTGGAGTAATAGGAAAAGAAGGAGGGATAGCTGTTTTTCAAGTAATCACATCAGACAATGAATGCTTAGAGTGCAAATTACCATGGGGAAATAAGCTTACACACAAAAAAAAGAAAATCACTCTTCAGAATTAGGCCTGAATATAAGAACCTAAACAGTCAATACTAATTCTACAATTTTTCATCCCATTAAATTCTTCAATTCTTCAAATTGGAATTAATAGCAATGAGAGGAAAAATGCATACTTCGATGAGGTTCAAGATGATTCGTACATTTGTTCTCACTTTTTTGCTATTTATCCTGTTATTTTTTTTGGCATCTTATCAAAATAATGAGCAAAGATTGGATTTTTTAAATCAAAGAATAGAAGAGCTACAAGAGATTAAAAGGGGATATGAAGCAAAAGTTGCGTGGCATGAAAACCAAGCGCAACGATTACAATTTGTAGAAGATCAACTTTTAACCGCTCAAAGACATGCTTCAATTGCTCAAACCTATCAAACTGCTGCAAATAAAGTACAAGAACAAATTGATAGGCTTGAAAGAGAAAAAAAACAGATAATCCTTCAGGAGAGTTCATGATCTATAATCAATCCCTTACCTTACTTACCGATCTTTACCAATTGACTATGGCTTATGGGTATTGGAAAACAGGGATCATGGAAAGGGAAGCAGTATTTCATCTGAACTTTCGAAAGTGGCCTTTTAAAGGATCGTTTGCTGTAATGGCGGGGTTGGAAAGTGCTATAGATTTCATCAACTCGTTTAAGTTTGAAGATTCAGATCTTCAATATTTAAGTAGTTTAAAAAGCAAAAATAACAAACCGTTATTTGAAGAAGGCTTTTTAAAATATTTAGAAAGGTTTCGTTTTACTGTTGATATTGACGCTTTAGAAGAAGGGGATCTTGTTTTCCCTTATGGCCCTCTTGTTAGAGTAAAGGGGCCTATTATTGAAGCTCAGCTATTAGAGACGCCTCTTTTAAATATCATTAATTTTCAAACCCTCATTGCCACAAAAGCTGCTAGGGTTTGTCTTGCTGCTAATGGTGATGAAGTAGTTGAGTTTGGAGTAAGAAGAGCGCAAGGGGTAGATGGCGCCATATCAGCAAGTAGAGCCGCCTATATTGGAGGCTGCCATGCAAGTTCTAATGTGTTGGCTGGTAAACTTTTTGGCATCCCCATTAAAGGAACTCATGCTCATAGCTGGGTTATGGCTTTTGAAGAAGAAGAAAGTGCATTTGAAAAGTATGCTAAAGCCATGCCACATAATTGTGTTATGTTGGTAGATACCTACAACTCTATTGAAGGAGTTAAAAAAGCAATTGAGGTTGCAAAAAAATCAAAAGATGAAAACTTTGAGTTTTTAGCTGTAAGGCTAGACTCAGGGGACTTAGCTTATTTAAGTACGGAAATAAGAAAACTTTTGGATGAGGCTGGCTTTAAAGATACAAAAATTATGGCAACTAATGAGTTAGATGAACATCTTATAAAGGACTTAAAACAACAAAATGCTCAAATTACTATTTGGGGAGTTGGTACCAATTTAGTAACAGCAAAAGATCAGCCTGCTTTAGACGGGGTATATAAGTTAGCTGCTATAAAAAATGCAAAAGGAAAGTGGGACTATAAATGTAAACTATCTGAGCAAACTGCAAAATCAACAAATCCTGGAATATTACAGGTCCGGAGATACTTTGATGGTAAGCATTATGTAGCAGATGCCTTATATGATGAGAATTTTAAAATTGAGGATACACCAAAGCTAATTCATCCTCTTGATCCAAACCGGATTAAAACTATTCATGATAAATACACCTATAAAGACATGCTCATTCCTATTTATCGAAAAGGTAAATGTGTCTACACACCTCCTAAGCTGCAAGACGTAAGAACAAAAACATTGCAGGAGCTTAAAAAACTTAAACCTTCTATGCTTCGATTTTTAAATCCCGAACCATACTTTTTGGGGCTAGAAAAGACTCTTAATGATTTCAAAACTCAATTAATACAAGAAATGAAACAGCCATGAACGCTTTAATAATAATAGATATGCAAAATGATTTTATGCCTGAAGGTCCTTTAGGAGTAAAAGAAGCAGAAGAGATAATTCCTGTTATTAATAATTTAATGGACAGGTTTGATAATGTCTTCGCAAGCCAAGACTGGCACCCCAAGCACCATGTAAGTTTTGCAAGTACCCATAATAAAAAGCCATTTGAAAAAATCCAGTTAGATCATGGAGACCAAACTCTATGGCCAGATCACTGCATTCAAGATACATTTGGTGCTGAGTTAGTAACAGGCCTTAGAAGAAGTAAGATTCGAAGAGTCTTTCAAAAAGGAGTAGGCACTGACATTGATAGCTATAGTGCTTTTTTTGATAATGCACAACAAAGAAAAACAGGTCTTGATGAGTATCTTAAAGAGCTAAAAGTAAATACATTGTACTTTACAGGCGTTGCGCTTGACTATTGTGTGAAATATAGCGCAATAGATGCCAAGAATCTTGGTTATGATGTTTATATCATACTTGATGCTTGTAAGGGGATACACGAAGATTTAGATCCTATATTGAAAGAACTGCAAGAAAAGGGAATTCACACAATTACTTCCGATGCTTTAGCAGAACTTTAAGAATTGATTTGGCAAAAATTCCATTTTCCTTATTCTGCAGATGAAGGGGGAGTGGTAATAAATGGGCATGTCTTATCTTTTACAAGCACCACCATGTGATCCAGGTAAAGTTATCAAGTCGCCAATGGTGCAGCAACTTGAGGCTTTTAACTTTACTGATTATCATCTGGCAACACTCATTATTTTTATTCTCGCCATTTTCCATACTCTTTCAGCTAATAGGATTACCAACTATGCCAACAAGTTAGACAGAGTGCATCGAGCAAAAATTAAAGAAATGGGCAAAGACCCTAAAGTTGAGGTGAGCTTTTTAGCTGAAATAATTTACTTTTTAGGGGAAGTAGAAATTATTTTTGCTCTATGGATTATTCCTCTTTTTCTCATAACGGTAGGGTTTTATGGATGGGAAACATCTTTGGAATATCTAGATACTCGCGATTTCACTGAACCTTTATTTGTAGTGGTTATCATGAGTCTTGCCGCTACAAAGCCTATTGTAGATTTATCAGAAAAGGTTTTGAAAATTTTTTCAAAGTTTTTTGGTGGGACTCTAACTGCCTGGTGGTTTTCTATATTAACTATAGGTCCATTGCTTGGTTCATTAATAACAGAAGCCGGCGCCATGACTTTGGCAGCTACTTTGCTTTCTCGTAAGTTTTATGAGTATAAACCTTCTACTAAGTTATCTTATGCAACGTTAGGCCTTTTATTCGTAAATATTTCAGTAGGTGGGATATTGACTAACTTTGCAGCTCCTCCTGTTTTGGTAATTGCAAGATGTTGGCAGTGGAGCTCTTACTTTATGTTAACTGAATTTGGGATTAAAGCAGTTATTGGGGTAATTCTAGCCAATTTCCTGTATTGGTTAATGTTCAAAAGAGAGCTTAAGGACCTAGATAAAACGAGGAAGGAGTATGAAAAAGAAGAAAAAAAAGAACCAAGCAAAAAATCTATTCCGATGTGGGTGACTATTACTCATATTTTTTTCATTGTTTGGGTTGTTTTGAACTCACACTATATTGCTGTTTTTATTGGAAGCTATCTTTTGTATTTAGGTTTTCATAAAGCAACTAGGCCACACCAATATGCTAATGGAATAAAAAGACCATTACTGGTTGGGCTTTTCTTGGCGGGTTTGATTATCCATGGGGGCTTGCAAGGGTGGTGGATAGTTCCTTTAATGGAAAGGTTAGGACACACAGCTGTAATGGTCCTAGGCGTTATTTTAACGGCTTTTAATGATAATGCAGCTATTGCCTATCTTACGTCATTAATTCCTGATTGGGGAGCAGATTTTAAGTATGCGATTATGAGTGGGGTAATTACGGGCGGAGGTCTTACTGTTATTGCTAATGCCCCTAACCCTGCTGGATATGTTATTTTACAAAAGCACTTCTCTAGTGGGATATCACCGGTTAGGCTTTTTTTAGCAGCGGTGATACCTACCTTAATTTTCTTTATACTTTTTTACTTTCCCTTCTTAATTGGAACGCGTCCCGTTGGCTAGAACTTCAATAGGCTGCCTATTATGCAACCCATTGTAAGCTTGCTGTATTTTTATAACGTAATATAAAGCTAATCCAAACCCAATACTTAATAAAAATATCGGAATAGAAAAAACGACATGGAAGACTCTAAAAACTTTTTTGTAGAAAGCATTATTAGCCCCAATAGGAGAAGCATTTAAGTATATTGCTTTTTCAAAACCGTACGCTTTTGCATGAGCATCAGAGGCACCTCTTGGAGTGTCTGTTATTACTTTGTACATTTTCGCAGATACTGGATGATAATCTAATTTACTAATCCAGTCACTTGGGTGAACAAATACCTTCCCTCTTACTAAGTGGCTAATAGTTCTTTGCTGTAACCCTGGAGGATCTATTGCATAGATGATGACTTTATCGGGGTAATCTTTGGCATAATGGTAGGTCATAGTACCACCAAGGCTGTTGCCAATGGCTCTAACTTTATTATTTGGAAACTCCTTGTTGATTTCGGACATCCATTTTGCGAGCCTTTTTTTAGCAAACATGTAAAGAGCTTCACCAACAGAAAGCCCTGGCGTCAAGTCGGTAAACCGGGCAAAATAATATCCTTTCGCTGAAGGATTCGGGGGAGTTCCTCTAAAGACTATGATAGGGTCTGCATGAGAACTTTTATCAGGGATAAGTGAGTAAGCAAGCGAAGTTCCTACCCAATCTGGAGTAAGCTCAATTAATTTAATTTGATATTGAACCATTTGCCAATGGCCATTTATCTTGGTTGGAATGTCGAACTTACGACTATTTTGAGGCTCTAAAAAGCTTAAAATACTAACCATTTGATTAACGAGTAGTTCCATCTTGAAATCGCTCAAATAATCTTTTTCTTGGAAAATACTGAGTAGGACTCTTTGAATCTCTTCCTGCGCTTCATGCATAACTTGTGGGTTTTGTTCATGAAAAAAAGATTCAAAAAGTTCAGGTGTTAAAAGAGATTGAGATGCATTACTAAGGCTGCAGACATATCTAAAAAAATCTCTGATTTCAGGATAATTTCCTGGGGGCATTTTATCAAAAGGATCAAAGTTAGCAGAATCTACCTCTACTATCACATCATTCAGAGCAGAGAAAACTTCGTTAGCAACAGATATCGTGATTAAATCTTTTTTTTGATGCCCTGAATTTTCCAGGGTTTGCTTAAAGACTACATCCCAATGTTTAGCTATAAGATTTGCATCGGATCCAAATCTAGGAAGAAAATAGCTTTTAAAAAGTTCTTCAACTTTTTTGCAGATTTTTTCTTTTGCTTCTCTTTTTTGCGTATATCCATTAGCTTTTTGCAGTTCCCTTGACATGAGAGAGGTGGCATTTGTGTTTAAAAAAGAAATGGAACTATACTGATCAATATTGATTGTGCACATTTAAAATAATTAATTTAAATATTATTTTTCTATTTTAACTATTTTCCCTACTTTTTTTAAAGTGAGTAATAATTGTTATATTTTTATTTTATGAATACAGTTTTTAAGAAGGGTAAGAAGCCAAATAGTAAAATATAAATTTCACTATTTGGTTGTTGAAAAGTCTGAGTTTTTATTTTTTCATTCTTTCACTACCAAGGGTTTTAAAGTCCTTAATAATAGACTCACTAACTCCTCTGTTCATTTGAAGGTTAATAAATTTTATTTGTTCATTCTCTTTAAAAAAATCTAAAAGTTTTTTAGCTACTGGATTTGTCATTCCACAGCAAAAAAGATTTAACATCTCAATTTTAGAATGGGGATTGGATTGAATAGCTTCTATCAGTTGAAGAACTCCTTCATCTCCAATTCTAGTATCTGCTAAATCAAGTACTTTAATGCTAGTATTTGTTTTTAAGGCTTCAGCGATAGGAGGTAAGGTATAGTTATTAATTCTATCAGATCTAGATGACCAAATAGACGCTAACTTTACTGTTTCAATAGAGGTAGCGTGTTGTAAACATTCCCCAATTTTAACAGTTGTACTGGGATAATAACTTGCGAAACCATCAAATTCTAATTTTTTAACGGAAGTGCCTATTGCTTGGAGAATTTCTGGAGCATCCTGTAATTCAAAAGGGGACAATGATGTAAGCTCCTCTCCTATTGTTGCAAAAAACTTGTCTAAGTCAATCATACTTCTTAAATCTTCTTCTTCTCCCAAATATTTTTTAGCCTGACATAACCAATATATAGCAGCGTTTTTAGAGTCTTGATCGAGGTGATGGTGTACCAGTGAAATAGCATTTTGTACATTTTTTGATGCTCTTGTTTCATTTTCAAAACTTTCCAGTGTCGAGCCTGTATGAATACTTGATTGGAATTGTGAAGCTTCAGTTGAAGTTATATGCTCGTTTTCTTGAAGAGAACTTAGTGTTTTTTGGAATACGGCAACGGGGATGATTATTTCAGGTCTTTCTACTTGCAGCTTTTCAATGCTTTTGAGTAATAGACTTGATTCACTCGCAGATACCCTGCCATAATACTTACCTCTAATAGAATCAATGTCTAAATTTTGCCCAAAGATATCTTGAATTCTCCTAAGGGCTTCCGAGTTGGAACTAAAAAGACAAATTGTTGGTGGACGCTCTTCTCCACTAAACAGTGTAAAAGCTTTATCATATCTAACATTTACAGAATCACTTTCATTAGAAAAGTGTAAAGGTGAACAAGGTGGTGATGCTGCTGCCATAATTTCCTCATTTTTTTTAGTAAAAAAGCAATTTATAAAAAATTTAATTCATTTAAATTTATAGAAAGGGAGGGAATTCTAAAAGCCTATAACAAAATTAACAATATTAAAAAAAGATCAATGGAGGTGGACTTCATGCAGTATTTATCCTGGAATGATAAGAATTGATAGGCCTATTAGTTTTTAATGGCTTTTTTTCTCTGTTATGCTATGTGGGAGAAATATGAAAAAAATTCATAAAAGACTCTCATTAACAGTTATTTTATTCATTGTATTTATAGACTATTTCAGTATTGGAATTGTCTATCCACTTTTTAGCTCAATGCTGTTTGTGGAAAAAGACTTTTTAGTCTCACCTGAAACATCGAATGCTGTAAGAGGGTTTTACCTTGGTATTTTACTTGCTATTGAGCCAATTTTTCACTTTTTAAGCACACCAATACTTGGGACTTTATCTGATCAGAAAGGACGCAAAAAAGTGCTGGTTATAACGCTCATTATGGCAACTGTAGGGCACTTATTTGGAGTAGCAGCCATCGGCCTGAACAGTCTTTTTTTTCTAATACTCTCTAGAATTTTAGTAGGTATTGGGGCGGGAAACTCTTCAGTTGTTCAAGCTTCTATTTCTGATATGAGCACTAGAAAAACAAAGGCTAAAAACTTTGGTCTTTACAACATGGCATTAGGCATTGGCTTTACTATAGGTCCATTTTTAGGAGGAAAGCTTACGGACATTAATTTAATCCCTTTTGCAAGCTATAGCCTGCCTTTTATCTTTTCCGCTGTAATTATTTTCATAAATTTTTTGTTGCTTCTTAAGTTCTTTGTGGAAACTCATCCAGTAAATAAGACAGTAAAGTTTGATATCTTACATGGGCTTAAAGTCGTTAAAAAAGGCTTTATGATGAAAGACTTAAGAGGAGTTTTTTTATGTAGCTTTATTTATGTTTTCGGCTTTTCCTTCTTTATGGAGTTTATTCCGGTTTATTTAATTGAAAGATTCCAGTTTACGCCTTCAAAAATAGGCACATTTTATGGAATAGCATCAGGTGTTTATGCATTAAGCAGTGGTCTTTTGATCAGGCCCATTGTCAATTTATTCTCTGCAAAATCTGTATTTTTTTATGCTTTGTTAGCTTCTGGAGGACTCTTTTTTCTAGCGACATTAATTAAAACAACCATAGGGCTTTATTTGTATGTTGCTTTAGTGGAGTTTCATATTGCTATGCTTTTCCCAACTATCTCTACAATTATCTCAAATAAGGCAAGTGAAGAAGTGCAAGGGGAGATATTAGGAATATTACAGGCAGTTATTGCCCTTGGATTTGGGATGAGTCCATTATTTAGCGGAACGTTTGTCGGATCCTATCCTATTTTGCCTATGCTGATAGGGGGGGTATGCATGCTTTTAGCTGCTGTAATCTTTGCAAATATTCACTTCCGAAAAAGGCTCCTGGATTAGTTTCAAAAGATAGTCTTGGTAGTCATTGGTGTAATTAAGAGCTAATCTTTCCAATTCATTTTTTGAAATCCAACCATTGCAATAGGCAATTTCTTCTAAACAGGCTATTTTAAATCCTTGTCGAGCTTCAATGGTTTGTATAAATTGACCAGCCTGTAATAAAGATTCATGTGTCCCAGTATCTAGCCAAGCGGCGCCTCTTCCTAAGAGTTCTAAATTTAAGTTACTCTGATGTAAATAACATTGGTTTATTTCACTGATTTCTAATTCACCTCTTTTAGAAGGTTTTAGTTGTTTTGCCATTTCTACAGCAAAGCTGTCATAGTAATATAGACCAGTAACGGCAATGTTTGAAATCGGATTTAAAGGCTTTTCAGTAATTTCGATAGGTATATTTTCCTCATTTAGTGTTACCACTCCATATCTTTTTGCATCTTTGACCCTATAGCCGAAAATAGTAGCTCCAGTGTTTTTCTTGGCTGATAGCAGCATTTTGGTAAGGCCTTGTCCATAAAAGAGGTTATCACCAAGAACTAACGCAAAAGAGTCACCATTGAGAAAGTGCTCACCAATAATAAGTGCCTCAGCAATTCCATTAGGCTTTTCTTGGACTTTATATTGAATATGGAGGCCCAAGCCCGATCCATTGCCCAGAAGTTTTTGAAAAAGTAAAAGATCTTCAGGTGTAGTGATAATCAATATGTCTCGTATCTTTGCCAGCATTAAAACTGATAGTGGATAATAAATCATAGGTTTATCGTAAACAGGAAGAAGCTGCTTAGAAATTACTTTTGTGATGGGATAAAGCCTGGTGCCTTTTCCTGCTGCAAGAATGATTCCTTTCATATTTATAAATCTTTTGTTAGATAGCATAAGATTACAAAAGAAAAAGGTTTTTATGAAATACATCCAATTTTTTTTATTTACTCTTGGTTGTTGGCTGTTTACCTATTTTTTTATAGGACATCATGCGGAAAAATATCAGGATAATAAAGTAGATGTTATCGTTTTTTCCTATAACAGGCCCATGCAGCTCTTTGCATTTTTAGAATCTTTTACAGAAAAATCAACCAATTACGGAAATATTTTTGTGGTTGTTCGATCAGATAAAAACTATGAAAGTGCTTACCAAGAGGTAGAGCAATCGTTTCCTAAAGCCCAATTTACCTATCAAAAAAAACCTAAAAAAGATTTTAAAGAAATAGTAATGGAGCTGAGTTTTAACCCGCAGAAGTCTTTGTCTAAATATATCTGTTATGCCGTAGATGATATAATTGTAAAAGAGGCGATTGAGTTTAACGACGCCATAACAGCCTTAGAAACAAGTAAGGCATATGGCTTTTTTTTTCGATTAGGTAAGGATATTGATTATTGCTATATGCAGAAAACCCCACAAAAAATTCCCCCTTTTGAACAAAAAAATAATTGGTTGGTCTTCTCTTTTAACAAAGGGACACATGATTGGAATTACCCAAATAACTTAGATATGACTCTTTATAGAAAAAAAGATATTTTTAAAGAGCTCAAACAAATCGATTTTACTTTTCCCAATGATATGGAAGCTATGTGGGATCCTTTTAGAAAAAACAAAAATAAGGGAGCTTGTTACCTTAATCCCAAAATTATTAACATCCCACTAAATGTGGTTTCTGATTTTCAAAACATTAACATGGAATACAGTTCTGCTTTTGAACTGTTAGAACTTTTTCAAAAGGGCTTTAAAATTGACGTTTCTTCTTTTTCTAAAGTAAAAACTTCTTCTGTCCATGCTGATATTAAGCCGGCATTAATACAACGATAAATTTTAAAGGAGATGTTTATCTTCTAAATATTTTTTATAGCAGTCAATGATCCGTTCGCCTCCAAGAATTAAAGGCATGGTTAGAGCCTGTGTGTGGGTTACCCATAAAGATTTTGTATGCTCTTCATTTAAAATAACTTCAGAAAAGATGTCTGACTTATAAAAATAAAGATGAAAAACATACTCAACATCTGGCCTTTTCACAAACAGCTTATTGCATACCTCTAGTTTTTTAGGATCTAAAGACATTCCAATTTCTTCTTTAATTTCTCGCAAAATGCCTTGTAAAGGAGTTTCTTCCCTATCAATTTTCCCCCCAGGGAGGCACCAAGAATTCCCAAAAGAAGATTTAGGACTTCTCTTTAGCATCAAAAACTTTTCTTTGTGAAGGATATAACAAGAAGCAACTTCTAATTTTGAAGTAAAATTATCTGGCTTAAAAGTTAATATTTCAATGGTACTCATAGTGTTATTAATTTTAAAAAATTAAAACAGAAACTGCAAGATAATTGACAAAAACTATCCACTCATAGATCTATAAAACATGAGGCAAGGAAAGTATTATGGATAAATCACCCTTTGAAAGTAAGCCAGAACAAGAAGTTCTCCAGGAGATGGAAGTAGATCCTAAAAAGGGGTTATCTCTTGATGAAGCATCAAAAAGGCTAAAAAAATATGGAAAAAATATTTTGTCAGAAGATAAAAAAAGTGCATGGAAAAAATTGCTGGCATATTTTTGGGGTCCTATACCTTGGATGATTGAGCTTGCAGCTGCCCTGTCCTTTCTGCTAGAAAGGTGGCCTGATTTTATTCTTATTACTCTCTTACTTTTTATTAATGCCCTTTTAGGTTTTTTTCACGAACACAAAGCTGATAATGCTATTGAAGCTTTAAAAAAGAAATTAGCTCTAAAAGCAAGGGTTTTGAGAGACGGTTCTTGGCAGGAAATTGCAGCAGAAGATCTCGTTCCTGGAGATATTATTAATTTGAAATTAGGAAATGTAGTCCCGGCAGATATTAAGTTGTTTCAAGGGGAATATCTTTCGATTGATCAATCTGCTTTAACAGGGGAGTCCCTTCCTGTTAATAAAAAAGTAAGTGATGTAGCTTTTTCGTCCAGTGTTATTAAACAAGGAGAAATGTTAGGAGTTGTAGTTGGAACTGGAATGAATACCTTTTTCGGACAGACAGCCAAGCTAGTACAAACTGCCGAAAATGTATCTCACTTTCAAAAAGCTATTATTAATATTGGGCGTTTCCTCATTATTTCTACTTTGACAGTTGCTTTTGTATTATTAATTGTTTCTCTTTTTAAAATTACACTTGATGACAAGTCCCACGAGAAATTTGGATCGTTGGCAATTTTTCTTCTAGTTCTTATTGTGGCTGGCATTCCTGTTGCCCTTCCTGCTGTGATGTCGGTGACTATGGCAATTGGGGCAAATAAAATGGCAAAGTTAAAAGCCATCCTTTCTAAGTTAATTGCTATCGAAGAGCTTGCCGGCATGAATATATTATGCTCGGATAAAACAGGAACTTTAACGAAGAATCAACTAACTGTAGGCAATATTAAACCGTTTAACAATGTAAAAGAAGAAGAAGTCTTATTAAACGCCGCTTTGGCCTCTAAACAAGAAGGTGATGATCCCATTGATTTATCAATACTTGAAAAGTACGGCAACAATGAAGAGCTAAAAACGTATAAAGTAGAAAATTATATACCTTTTGACCCCGTTAAAAAAAGATGTGAAGTCACTCTTTCCAAAGAAAACACTACTTTTACCGTTTGCAAAGGAGCTCCTCAAGTTCTATTAGATTTGGCAAAGCCTTCTTTTTCTGAAGAAGTGAAAAAAGAAATTCAGGAAATGGCAAGTAAAGGATACCGAACCTTGGGTGTTGCCAAAAAAACACAAGATGCATGGGTATTTTTAGGGTTAGTCCCTCTTTTTGATCCTCCACGAGACGATACTAAACAGACTATCTCAGATGCTAAAAAGATGGGCGTAAAAATAAAAATGGTAACTGGAGATAATGTATTTATTGCCCAGCAAATTGCAACGGCTCTTGATTTAGGGCGAAATATTGTTCCTATCAGTGAGATGGATAAACTAGATGAAAAGCAAAAGGAAGAAAAAATAGTTGCTGCGGATGGCTTTGCTGAAGTATTTCCTGAGCATAAATTTCAAATTGTCAAAACACTGCAGAGCAAAGGAAATATCATTGGGATGACAGGGGATGGAGTTAATGATGCTCCTGCTTTAAAGCAGGCAGATATAGGTATTGCAGTCAGCAATGCTACTGATGCTGCAAGAGCTGCCGCTGACCTGGTGCTTACTGAGCCTGGTCTAAGTGTGATCCATGCTGCTATGTTAGAAGCAAGAAAGATCTTCGGCAGGATGAAGAGTTATGCAATTTACAGGATTTCAGAAACATGCAGGCTTTTACTTTTTTTATTACTTGCTATGTTAGTTTTTGATACTCATCCGTTGAGTGCAATTATGATTATCTTAATTGCTCTTCTTAATGATATACCTATTATGACAATAGCATATGACCATATGAAGCCAAGTGAGGAGCCTCAAAAGTGGGATATGAAAGAAATCTTATATGTTGCAATCGGTCTTTCTATTGTGGGGGTAATATCCACTTTTGGCTTGTATTGGATTGGCGAAAGAATATGGAATCTTTCTTTAGCGGAATGTAAAACCTTAGCTTTTTTTGCTATATTATGTGGCGGCAATTTAACCATTTATCTTACAAGAAATACTAAATATCTTTTTTCAAGACCTCTTCCAGAGTTCAAGTTTGTAATAGCAACTATATTTTCTCAAGTTTCAGGAACTCTTTTAGCTGCAATTGGCCTAAACACGAATGACTTAACAGGGATTGGCTGGCAATATATTGGTTATTCATGGATCTATATTTTTGTTTGGTTTTTGGCTTGTATGTTTGTTAAGATTCTAATTTATAAGTATCTACATGTTGCTGAAATAAAGCATGAGTTTGTTGTTAAAACCAAGAAAAGTTTGCATACTAAGCCAATATAGAAAGAGCATGTTTGGCTAACATAAGCTCTTCATTAGTTTTTATAACATGTACTTGAATGCTGCTTGTATTTTTAGAGATGATCTCTTTGTTAGCTTTATTTTTTTGCGTGTCTATTTGAACCTTGAAAAAAGATAGGGACTCGCAAACTTTTTTACGTATTTCAGGACTATTTTCTCCGATGCCTCCTGTGAAGATTAAATCATCCAAGCCATTTAAAGTAGCAAGATAAGATGCAATGGTTTTACTTAACTGGTAACAATACATGGAAATTGCCAGCTGCGCTTTTTCCTTCGATCGATTGTTTAATAAAACAGACATATCACTAGATAAGTTAGAAACGCCTAATAACCCCGATTTATTTTCTAAAAGGGATTGTACTTGAAAGGGAGTCATTTTAACTTTTTGTAAAAGATGAAGAATTACACCAGATTCTATATCTCCGGATCTTGTCCCCATCATCACGCCAGAGTTAGGGTTAAATCCCATCGAAGTATCTTGTGATTTTTTATTTTTAACTGCACACAAAGAGGTGCCCGAGCCTAAATGAGCGATAATAATTTTTTTCTTAGAGGCTTTAGGAAAGTGATGCACAATATATTCGTAAGAGAGGCCATGAAATCCATATCTCTTTATTTTCTTTTTATAATAAAAGTCTGGCAAAGGAAGTCTACTAGCTAGGTTGGGGATAGTCTTATGAAAGCTAGTATCAAAACAGCCAATATGTTTCGTCTTTTTAAAAGTGCCCATACTTAATTTAATAACTTGCAGCTCATTGGGAAGATGCAAGGGGGCTAAGGGAATTAAAGAAGAGATTTTTTCCAGAACTTTTTTATCAATAAGTGTTGGACTATCAAAAAAGTCTGCTCCATGTACAATTCTATAGCTCACTGCTTGAAAGGAAAGAGAAGGTAGATGACGACAAATCAGAAAAAAAGCTTCTTTATGATCTTTGACAGCTTGGCTTTTTTCCTTTTTTCCGTTTAAGGAAAGGTAGCTTGTTTCAGAGCCGATTTCATGAACCTCTCCTTGTAGAGGGCAAATTAACTTACGACTTTGGTAAATAGCAAACTTTAAAGAAGAGGAGCCAACGTTTAGGCATAAAATGTTCATTTAGAAAATGTCCAGTTCAGCACTTCTGGGATGTCCTGCCCATGCTCATGGATATATTTTTTATGCTTTTTTAATTTTTCTTCCCAATTTTCAATGTGAACCAAAGCATTTTCTTTAAATTTACTTAATAAGCTTAAAGATAAAATGGCTAAGTGGTATCGGCTCATTTTATTGCAGACTACCATATCAAAAGGAGTTGTAGTTGTTCCTTCCTCTATATAGCCTCTAACGTAAAACCTATCCTTTTCTCCTCGAGTAAACACTAGCTCATCAACTACTCGGGGATGTCCGTGAAAGGCAAATACTACCGGAACGCCTTTTGGAAATAGCTGGTAGAACTCTTTATTATCCATACCATGTGGGTGAGCATCCTTAATAACTAGTCGAAAAAGATCTACTACATTGACAACTCTAATGTTAATGTCCGGTATTGCTTCTTTAAGTAGAGAACGAGCAGCTAAAATTTCTAATGTGGGAGTATCTCCAGCGCAAGCTAGGATAATATCTGGGTGAGAATGATTATCGCTTGCCCATTGCCATACTGAAGCCCCTTTTGCGCAGTGAGTCTGAGCAGATCTCATATCCAGCCATTGCAGCATGGGCTGTTTTCCGCAGACAATTAAATTAATATATTCTCGAGATCTAAAACAATGATCTAAAACACTTAATAGACAATTCCCATCAGGGGGAAGATAAATTCGAGCTACCGTTTCTTTTTTAGAAAGAACAGATTCAATAAAGCCAGGTCCTTGATGGCTGTAACCGTTATGATCTTGCCTCCATGCATGAGATGTCAGTAAATAATTTAGAGAAGCAATCGGCATTCTCCAAGCCAGTTCCCTTGATGCTTTGAGCCACTTTGCATGTTGATTGAGCATGGAATCTACAATCAGGGCAAATGCTTCATAGCAAGGGAATATGCCATGCCTTCCTGTGAGGAGGTATCCCTCTAGCCATCCTTGACATAAGTGTTCACTTAAAACTTCTAGCACTCTTCCATCGGGAGCTAAAGCTTCGTCAGAGGGCAGAACTTTACCTAAATATCTTCTGTTAGTGACCTCAAATACATGATTAAAACGATTGGAATTAGTTTCATCAGGGCAGAAAAGTCTGAAGTTTTTACTCTCTTCATTTTCTTTAAATATATCGCGTACATATTTCCCGGCTTCTCTTGTTGCTTCTGCTACGACAGTCCCAGGTTCTTTCACATCAATTTTATAGTTAGTGTAATCAGGTAACTGCAAATCTTTTAATAAAAGCCCGCCATTTGCATAAGGCAAAAGGCCCATCCATCTATCTTTTTTGGGAACAATAGAGAGAACTTCTTCAGTAGGGTTCCCATCTTCTTGAAAAAGTTCTTCAGGCTTATAAGAACGCATCCACCGTTCTAATATCTTTAAGTGTTCACTATTTGTTACTACATCAGAAATAGGGACTTGATGGGATCTAAAGGTGCCTTCTATTACTTTTCCATCCACCTTTTTAGGGCATGTCCAGCCTTTGGGTGTTTTTAGAATAATCATGGGCCATCTTGCGTAACCCTCTTTAGCATTTTTTTTATAATTGTTTTGAATTTTTTTTATTTTGTCATAAACAGTGTCGAGTGTATGCCAAAAATCCTTATGCACTAAAGAAGGATCGTCTCCAGTAACAAAGACAGGCTCATAGCCTACTCCTTTAAAGAAACTAGTTAAATCCTCATCAGACATTCTACCCCAAATCGTTGGTCCTGAAATTTTATATCCGTTTAAATGTAAAATAGGTAGAACAGCACCATCTAATGCTGGGTTAATAAATTTGCTAGAATGCCAGCTTGCAGCAAGTGGACCTGTTTCAGCTTCACCATCTCCTACTACACAAACCGCTAGAAGATCAGGATTGTCCATCACAGATCCAAAAGCATGGACTAAAGAATAGCCTAGCTCTCCTCCTTCATGAATAGAACCTGGAGTAGGTGGGCTTACATGAGAGGGAACGCCTCCAGGCCAAGAAAATTCTAACATCAATTTTTCTATCCCTTCAATGCTTCTAGAAATGTTGGGATAAATCTCACTCATAGATCCTTCTAAGAAGACGTTAGCTCTTAAAGCAGGGCCACCATGGCCCGGACCCGTAATATAAAGAACCTGGGCATCTGTATCTTGAATCAATCTATTTAGGTGAGCATAAATTAAATTTAATCCGGGAGAAGTACCCCAATGTCCCAAGAGTCTTGCTTTGATATGTTCTTTTTTCAAAGGTTCTTTAAGAAGGGGATTGCTTCTTAAGTAAATTTGACCAATAGATAAATAGTTGGCAGCTCTCCAATAAGCATCGAGCGCATCAAGTCGTTTGTTTGGAATCCCAGTCATGTTAATTCAAAGGGTTTATTTCTTTTATTAACAATTTTTTTGAAATGTGTCTAGATTTTATAAATGCTAGCTATTAAGAAAAGCTAGCATTTATAGGAGAGCCATTCTCTTTGTAGAAAATAGTCAACGGCTTTCTTTTATTTAGAATGTTCTGATAGGAAAAAAGGTCTCTAATCCAAACAAAGATTCGAACAATAAAAGATTCATTCGATAATTTATTATTTAATTGTTGGTTATGAATATAAAGTTTTAAATAAACATCTCGAGCAGCAAGAGATTGCTCATGTTTTTTTAACCCAGATAAAACTTGAAAACACTCTTTAGCAAGTGCATTTATGGAATAAGACCTTTCTGTATTATCAGGATGTTTAAAAATAAGGAGTCGATTACCTAAAGAAGAAAATTTAACTTCGGTGCTATATTCGGGGTAACAATTAACCCAATTTAAATTATTTTTAACTACATTTAAATTCATATAACAATCTTTTTTATGTTTAATGTCAAAATTATAATAAAAGATAGAATTATTTTCGTGTTTTTTTAATTAATTAATTAGTTAATAGCTTCTGGGATTTCTTGTTGACACTTTTTGACATAAAAGCATGAAATAGCTTTCAAAAGGAAGGTAAAAATTCAATTCTTTACTTAATTAGCAATTCAGTGTTAATAACAACACATAAACTATGTGTTATATCTATGCAAAAACAATTTTTTGAATACAAAGATCAATCAGCTACTTTAGAAGCCTTTATTGCTTATAAAAAGGAAAAAGCTCCTACTATACTTATTTTTCATGCATGGCGAGGAAGAGATGAATTTGTTATTAAACAAGCTGAAAAATTGGCAGAAGCAGGTTACATAGGTGTAGCATTAGATGTTTATGGCAAAGGCATTTTAGGAAACAGTCTTGAGGAAAACCAGCAATTAATGGAACCCTTTTTAAAAGACAGAATGCATCTTCGAAAAAGAATTGTTTCTGGTTATGAAGCAATTAAAAAGCAACCTTTTGTTGATCCGCATAAAATGGCTAGTATTGGCTTTTGTTTTGGTGGGTTGTGCTCTCTCGACTTGGCAAGGTCTGGAGTAGACATTAAAGGAGCTGTAAGTTTTCATGGCATTTTGTCTGACCCTGGTATCGAGCAAAAGGAAGTACAGGCTAAAATTCTAGCTTTGCATGGACATGATGATCCTATGGTTTTACCAAAGGATGTAGAGAAGTTTGAAGAAGAAATGACAAGACTAAAGGTAGATTGGCAGGTGCATGTATATGGTCAAACAGTACATGCTTTTACTAATCCTGAAGCTAATGACCCAAAAAGAGGAACTGTTTATAATCCATCGGCAGAAAAAAGGTCTATGCAATCTATGATGAATTTTTTTGGAGAAATTTTTGGATAATTTTGCTCTTAATCGCTTTGATGCCATTGTTTATATCAATTTAGAACATAGAACGGATCGAAAAGAAAAATTATTATCCGAACTTGATCGTTTAAAAACAAAAAAAGAAAAAATCCATAGAATTGAAGCTTTTTATACACCTCTTAATGGGCATAGAGGTTGTGCTTATTCCCATTATTCCTGCATTAAACTTGCTAAGCAAAATAATTGGAACAATGTATTGATTTTAGAAGACGATTGCACCTTTACCCAAGGTGCTACGGAAGTCGACCTGTATGTTTCTCATTTCTTAAATACTACAAACTACTGGGATGTTTTTTTTCTTTCCACTCGAATACTGGAAAAAGAACCTTCTTCTTGCTTGCATATCTCTCGAATACTTAAATCGACGCAAGCGCATGCGTATGTAGTAAATGCCCATTATTATGATACTTTAATGGCCTGTTTTCATGATTCATATAATCAACTTGAAAATAATGTATTTTTTCAAACTGTAAAAGATGAGTGCCTGGATCAAAAATGGCACGATCTTCAGTCTAAAGACCAGTGGTATGCTGGTGATACTCTAGTTGCTAAACAAGATAAAGGGTTTAGCGACATTGAACTTAAAGTAATTCAACGATCTATAAATATATAATTAAATAAGTGCATATTTACTTAACAATAATTAACTATTGTGATAATTGTTAATTATAGGTGGGGTTATGACTGTTAAAGGTATTGATATTTCTAAACTAAAAAAGGTAGGTAGTAAATATATGTACCGGGGGAGACTCTGGTCACTTAACAAACCTGTCAAGTCTTCCTCTAAAAATAAGAAAATGATGGTTCTTGCTACTAAAACAGTTAATGGTAAAAAAAGAGGAAAAGTCGTCCACTTCGGTCAGAAAGGCTATGGTCATAATTATAGTGAAAAAGCTAAAGAAAGCTATTTAGCAAGGTCAGCAAATATTCGCAACAAAAGTGGAAAACTGACAAAAAGCGATAAATGGAGTGCTAATTACTGGGCTAGGAAGATCTTATGGCCGTCCAAAAAACCAGCTACAGGTCCTAGAACAACCCGGAAAGCTGCCTAAGGAATCACTTTTATTTCTTAAAAATCCTTCGATTTTGTAAATAGTTTAATTTCAGTTTCAAGTATTTTAAAATTAATTAGTTTTCATAAGTTAAATTATTTAATTTAAAATTAATTGGTTTAGGTTTTATAATTACATTTAAGGGTGAGATGCAAGACGAAAGGCTTTCACGACTAATCGTGAATATAAACTGTCATAACAAGGAGAAAACTATGACTCTTGGAAAACCTAATAAACTACCTGAAAGAGATTTAAAGAATTTAGAAAAAAAGCAAAACGAGTTAGATTCAGCTTGCCAAAGGCTTTCTTCTGACTTACATGCATCTCAGCCAAATGTTAGACAAATTCAAAAAGACTGTGACAATGTTCATAAATGTGCTGATGATCTAGAAAGAGCGGTTAAAGATACCTGTAAAAAATGTGGTGGTTAACCAGGTTGTTTTACAAAAAAACCCGAATTATTTTTCGGGTTTTTTTTGTTTTAATTAATGCTTTTATGTTAACTCAAAAATATGAGTAGATTAAATGTTATTAAGGAAGATCCTTGGTATAAAGATGGTTTAAAGTTTACATGCACGCAATGTGGTAAATGCTGTACTGGAGAAAATGGGGAAGTTTGGCTAACAGATAAAGACGTTGATCTCTTTGCTAAAGGCTTGAAAATATCCAGACAGGACTTTTTAGACCAGTATACTTCAAAAGTATTTGATAAGACTCTTTTAAATAAAAAGACCAATGGTGATTGCATATTTTTGAAAAATAAGAAATGTACCGCCCATCACAGTAGACCGGCACAATGTAGGTCTTTTCCCTACTGGCCTTCTTCTTTAAAATCAAAAGAGACATGGGAAGGCTTGAAAAACAAGTGTGAGGGAATCGAGCATAAAGACGCGGAAGTTATTCCATTAGAAGAGATAACAAAGAACTTGAGCCAAGTCTCCGATAGGAATCTTAGTTTCTAGCACCTATTTTTTCCGAGAGTAATAAAATATGGCAGCCCCTGCTACAGTAGATGCAATGCCACCTAATAATAAGGTGACTGGAAGGTCATATTCATTGACCCTGGCATGAAGTCGCTTGCTAACGTCTTCGCCTACAGGTACATCTGAAAAGGGGCTTGTGAAAAAATCAACAGCTTCGTGGGCCCTTCGAATTTTCTGCATTCCATGGATAGAATATCCAATAGCCGCAGTACCAATGACAATCAAACAAATAGCTATAATTTTGAGAGTTTTCATCATTTCCTCTAATTTATCTATCTTAAGGCTTGTTTCTAAAAATAAATTTATTATGTAAAGTATTTTTTTTAATAAAAAAATTACTTTATATTATTAAAAATAATCAATTATTAATTGATTTTTTTTAATTAATCGATGTAAAATTTAACTTACCACTTTAATAAATAGGTTTATTTTGAATAATAAGTATTTATATGAGCTACATGATGTGAGCTTTAGCTATAAATTAGGCAATTTAACTGTTCCAGCAGTTCAAAATATCTCCTTAAAAATAAAGTGTAATTCTTTAATTACTTTACTTGGTCCCTCTGGATCGGGTAAATCTACTCTAATTAATTTGCTTGGGCTTATTGAGCCTATTCAGGAAGGTGATTTACGCTTAGATGGTAAGAACTTGAACATACTTTCTGAAAAAGAAAAAAATCAGATTAGAAGGAACAAAATAGGATTTATTTTTCAGCACTTTCATTTAATCCCTGTTCTTACAGCAGAGGAAAATGTTGCTTACTTTTTATACCGACAAAAGGTTCCCAAAGGAGAAGTTAAAGAGAAAGTAGAAAAAACTTTGCGTTCAGTTGGATTATGGGAGCATCGCATGAAAAAACCTTCAGAGTTAAGTGGAGGACAAAAACAAAGAGTAGCCATAGCTAGGGCTTTAGCGAAGGATCCTAAGGTAATTATTGCAGACGAGCCTACAGCTAGTTTAGATCAAAAAACAGGAAAGGAAATAATGGAACTATTTGCTTGGCTGGTAAAGGAAAGAGGAGTTTCTGTTATTATTACCACTCATGATCCAATGGTAGAATCTTATGCAGATGAAAAAATCCATATGCAAGATGGTAAAATAGTCTCGGAGGTACTGGCATGATTTTTCATTTAGCGTTTCGTAATTTATTTAGAAATATTAGGAGAACTGTTGCTGTTCTTTTAACAGTAGCCATCGGAGCTGGCGCCCTCTTTTCTTTTAAAGGTTTTATCAATGGCATATTAGAAGATTATCGTGAAAATACAGTTCACTCACATTATGGCCATGGACAAATTAACACTTTAAATTACAGAGAAACAGTGTATGAGAAGCCTTGGGAGCATTGGATTGATAATTGGTATGAAGTGGATGATTTTTTGACAAAACAGCCTGAGGTTGAACATGTTTTTCCTAGAATTGGCTTTTCAGCTTTATTAAAAAATGGAGACTTAAGTGCATCTGGACAAGGTGAGGGGATTGTTGCAGAAGAAGAGGCTGATTTTTTTCATAGCTTAAATATTGTGGAAGGAGAATCCCTAACTACGCAAAAAAATGGTATTATTTTAGGTAAAGGACTTGCTAATGCTTTAAAAGTTCAACCTGGTGACAATGTTTTGCTATATGTTAATTCAGCTAAAAACAAATTCAATAAAAAAGAGTTTACTGTAACTGGGATATTTTATACTGGAGCTGTTGATTTTGATAACCGAATCTTCAGAGTGCAGTTAAATGATGCACAAAGCCTAATGAAAACCAATTCCATTGAGAAAATTTCTATTGGGCTAAAGGAGTATACAGACTGGGAAAAAGTTTCTCAAGCAGTTGAAGATAGGTTTCCAGACCTTGAAACAGCCCCGTTTAACGAATTAGATAAGGTATATTACCAGCATTCCATTGACTGGTTAAATACACAGTTTTCAGTTGTACAAGTGATAATAATAGGTATCGTTCTTCTCGGTATATTTAATACGATTTCTACTGCAATTTTAGAGAGAAAACAAGAAATTGGTAACCTTAGAGCTAATGGTGAATCTTCTTTTGACGTGCTTCGTTTAGTTTTAACGGAAGGATTTTTAATGGGGATAATCGGTTCAGTTCTAGGTATTGGTCTTTCCTTTTTCATTTTAATGACCTTCTTAAACCATGGTATAAAAATGCCACCTGGCCCTGGTCTTACAAATGAAATGTTTATTTCTTTTAAGTTTAATTGGAAAATGCTTTTTCAAATATTCATATTGAACTTTTCAGTTGTAATGCTAGCTACAATTTTAGCTGGATTTAAAACTGTAAGAATGACGATTGCTAAAGCTCTTCGCTCTCATTAAACTGAAGTTTAGTTAATAGCCCAAAATGATCAGATGTCGCTGTTTGAGGATTTTGGGTTTTGAATGTCGGAATAAAATTCGTCGTAATTGTGAGTTTTTCAGATCCTTTCTTATAAAGAAGGGAGTAATCTAAAAACTCCTTCTTTGCTTCAAATGAAGTTGGATCCACCCAGAATTTTGTGAAATCACACGAGGTAAAATAATTATCTTCATTATAGAACTTTTCTAGTTGCAAGTCATGGGTGAAGTATTTTTGAATCCAAGATATTTGCTCATCTGGAGGAAGGTTTAAATCACCACATAAAATTTTAGGAATAGTTTCATCTTTTTCAGACTCCATCTGGCCAATAATTTGTTCAAGCTCTTTTGCTCTTAGCTTCTTACCTTCTTCAAATGGCTCTAAATGAGTCGTATAAATGTGACTTATAGCCTTACCTTCTTTATCGAGAACTTGAAAAGAAAAAACACCTCTATTGATATGGGCATTATCTTTATCAAAGGGGATAAACTGAGGATTATCTAATGGGTACTTACTTGCGACCATAAGCCCACTTCCAAATCCCAAAGATTTAAAAGAGCCTTGAAAACTCCAAGGTCCAATATGCATGTAAAAGTGGGAGTACTCATCTTTCAAACTCTCATATAAAGCTTCATAACCGTTATGGTCGAAAATTTCCTGCATGCAAACTATATCTGCCCCAGAATCTTTGATGGTTGAGGCTACTTTGTCTATTCTTTGCTGCCAGGGCAGCATGCCGCCAAATACAAGTGGCATATCATCAGGTGTAAAACAGATATTAAAGCTTAAAACAGTAAAGGATTTGCCATTAAAAGACTTTTCACTTGCCTTGCCATCTTTATAGCTGAACATAGGAAGACTTGCCTTTTTTTCAGTGGGCTTTAAAAAAGTTGTATAAGATTTTTTTGAGTAAAGGGAGTTTATGATACTTTGCAACCTAAAAAATTGATGGGAGGGCAAAGAAGAATTATACTTACTGTTTTCTATTAAATTATGGAGTTGCTTTTTCCAGTCTTTTTTTAAATTTTTTCTTACCACCTTCCAAAAGCTATATTTGCCTTGTCTAATTAAGCTAGGGTTGTCTGTAAGTGTTTCAATATTTTTTAAAACAGCTAACTTAGTAGCTATTTTTAAACCTGCTTGATTTAATGCTTCTAAGGAATCAGTTAGGTTCTTGCTGGTAAAATCTTCTTTTAAATAATAATTAAGCTCATTTACATATCCTTCTAATCCTTGAGAAGATAATTTTATAGATCCAATTTTAATTGGAACGTGATCATTTTTTGGCTTAGAAAGGTTTTTGTAAAAGAAAGATAAAAATAAAAATATTATTATTATGAAGAAATATTTGTTCATGATATTTAATTAATGGTTAATTGTATATTAATAATATTTAATTATCGAATTATTTTTTTTATTAAAACCTTTACGGTTTAATTGAATTTTGGTAACATCTTTGTTTTATAATCAATTTTCTAGAAAACAATGGTAAATGCATTAATTCATAATACTTCTCTTGGGCAAACGGTTCATTACTTTTCTGACAATAAAATGATGAGTACCATTGCTCTTGTTTCCTCAGTTGCTTCAGCAGCGCTGTATACTTATAGTAGTAGTTTTGCGTGTTTTTTAAGCCTTTTAACTGCAACAGGTTCTATTTTTTTTGAGATAAAATGGGGATTCAACATCCTTTCTTCCGACGCAACCATACATGAGAAAGCTACGACAGTTAATAAAATTGTTCAGATAGCTCTTTGCACGGGTTTGATTAGCGGCTCAATAATATTAGGATGGGGTGGTATGGCAGCCATAACTAACTCCTTTTCTCTATATAATCATTTGAAAAATTCATTTTCAGCTTATTATGTTTTACAACAACTGGAAACTATGAGTTTTGTAGCTGGGTATGCAGTCCCTTTTGCACTTTTTCTCATCAGAAACATTATTAGCATTGATAGATTTCTAAAAGAAATTGATTTTGAATCTCTAATAAGGGGAGATCATCAAGGATTGCAGAATTTTCTAGTCCGATTTCTTGGACGATATTTTGCAAGTAACCAGCAAACTTTTGAAGACTTTTTACCTGTAATTGATTATTTGCCAGATGAAGATCTTCGACAGACTTTTGAAATACAAAGACAAAATAATACTCTTACGGATGATACAATAAGACAGTTTCAAAGATCTCGACCTTCAGCTTTTACTTTTGAATACCTTATAACGCATTTATCTGAAGACCAAATCCAAAATGTTGTTGTACCTCAGCTAGCCATTCCAGACTCTCTTAGGAACTTAGACAATGCGATAGAGCGTCTTCAACAATATAATGCTGACTATCAAAGAATTTTAGATAGAGTAAATGCTATAGATGGAAATACTTCTGTGGATGAGCTAAATGATATAGAAAATGCTATTTCTACTAGGCAACAAGAACTAAACCAAATTACTCGTGATATCACTAATCTGCATTATTTAAGACCAAAATTACCAGATAGATTACATGGGCCAAACGAGGTTGTAGATCTCATTGAAGAGATAAAGCAAATTACTGCTGACCCTCGCTTTCGAAACTTATATCAAACCCTTACTGAATCAAGACCCAACTCGTTAAGAAACCGCTATGGAGATTTATCAAGTAGGATTCATGCAAGGCTTGATACAGAAGAAGATGATATGGATGAAGAAGCATACATGGTTTTAAGTACTCTTGGCTTTAGACTTAGAGATTTTCAATCTCTTGCGAACCATCTTAATTTACCGGCTAACGCTGATTCTATAAGAACTGTTTCTGAAGCCTTATCTGCAAGGGGGTTATCAACTAGGCGGGATCTTCTAGATGCACAAATAGTTATCTCTTCTGAAAACCTAACAGGTGACCTTAACAATGAACGAGGGCAAATCATCAGCAGATTAGTTGAATTTATTAATAATACACAGAATAGAGGTCCTGTCTTACCACAAGTAGAAGGTCCAGCTACTATTAATAGATTTCAAACAGTCTATGTTTTAGTGAATCATATATATCATTATACAATTTCTGCAGCTTTGATTGCGACACAAGTATATTATCAACCTATATCGACAGGTGTTGGATTTATCTTTGGCCTTACAGTAAGAGATCATTCTATATTTTCCGACACAAGGGTCGTAAGGCTTTACCAAACTTCACCAAACTATATCAGTCAAAGATTTTCAGAAAGGGCAAGAGAACTTTTCTTGAAGATAAGCGTTGTTACATACTCCATTAATTTAAATATTCTAGGTGGATTCTTGTCTGGGGTTAATCATGCTGATATAATATCGCGCTACTCCTATCCATTAATAAGAAGGATAGGCTTAATTTAGTAGTAAGAAAGGGATTAATTAGTCCCTTTCATTGGAAATTTTTTACCTTTTTTTCCATTTTCTTTTTTTAGATCAAAGCAGCGTATATTCATGTTTTTGTAGGTGCGATAGTAGAGTTTTTGATGAGAAAGATCTTTTACTAATACCCACTGCGTATGATCATACTCCTTTCCATTAGAAGACTGGATAATGCCATAAGGGATATCGACCGTATTAAGCAAATGGAAAGCTAGGTTAATATTTTCTTTAGTTGTTGTTGCTTTTAGTGCAAAATTCTTGAGAATTGCAATTTTCACAAATCTAGAGGGGGGAGTCCAGTCTCCTGGTATGCCTAAAAGCCCTGTTCCTTCCCCTGTTGGCTGAAAAACGCTTCCATCGAATATGATACTATCCTTATTTATGGAGCTAAGATTAATGTAGTTCCTCAAGTTGGTAATATGCCACTCTAGCTTGGGAGCATTTGTCAAGACTCCAACAGGGTTGTCAAGAAGTTCCATTTTTCCATCTATGAATTCAACCGTTAAACTATTTCCTTCTTTATCATGTAAAGATAGATGAATAGGGGGGACTTCATTAAGCTGAGGAAGAACTCGAGGTAAAATATGGATATGTTTCAGTGCTTGCTTTGCTTCTTGTACACTTGAAAAACTAGCTAATATCCAGTTACTCAAATCTTCCAAAGGAACAGTGATACCTTGGTGGTTTTTAGGAAAAGGTGGGTACTTAGCTCCTGGGAACCACAGTGTTTCAATGGACAAACCTTTTTCATTCATCCCATCAACTACCATATTTAATCCAAAAACGGTAATCCCAACATAGGCATATTTATTTATCCAGGAAGATCCTTTTTGCCTGCAATATTGCTCGTTTGTGTTTGCATCATCTTTGGGAAAGTAGACAATTTCAGATTGAAGGTCTATTCCAAACTCCATCGACCTTCCCACAACAACGTCATTATTTAGGTCTTTCAAAATAAAGTCAGTGCACGCATAAACATTCACAACAAAGGTGAGTAAAGTAAAAATGAAAATTTTTTGAGCCATAGAAGTGCTTTGCTTTTTCCTTTTTTTAAGCATCATTTGAGAATCCTTGCAAGAAGAAAATTAAAGAATGAGTTGTTTGAAAATGAATAATTTCCTACCATTTCTGCCCTTAAAAAAGAGGCAATATGAGTAGAAAAGTTCTTTTTATTCTGTTTTTTCTTTTAACTATCAGCTGCAAAGGGCAGTCAAAGGAAGCGGCAATATGCTTAAATATGATTGTTAAAAATGAAAAAGATGTGATTGAAAAGTGCTTAAATGATGCTAAAGTTTTAGAAGAAGCCACTGCGAAAGATCCAAATAATAGTCGTTTTAACGAGGCGCTAGTCTGAATACGCCAATTGTGCATTACAGCTTGGTCGATTTTCAGAAGGGCTACATGCCTGCAAACAGCTACTGGATTATCCAAATCTTCCTGTAAACAATGGATCAGTAAACCATGATGCGAAAGCAATTAGATAATAAATATAATTAACTTCAAAAATGAGTTCTTATGACAAGTCCTATTCGTTCAGCAAAAGAGGTATCAGTTCAATTGCAGGTTTCTGAGAAGACTGAAACTACATCAAAAAGTTTTGGAAAAAATATTCTCATAGGCATCTTTTCAGGGGTGTCTGTAGTCCCCTTTGTTCAACCTATGATTTTTTTTAAAAATCGCATGCAATCAGCTGCTCCTCAAGAAATGAAAGTTGTTTTTTCTATAAAAAAACCTCAAGTGCTGTATAGGGGTGGAAAAAGTTTCGCCAGCAGTTTTGCCCCGGTTATTGCAATCCAAACAGCTGTTAATGGAGTTCTTGCAAAGAAGTGGGATCCAATAGCTGCAGCTGCAACATCAGGTGCTATTTCGGCTATTGCTGTTTGTCCTTTTGAAGGAATCATGATTCAGCAGCAAAAAACAGGTCAAAATTTTTGGACCACTGTAAAAAATATGCAATCATCTTACGGAGTTTGTAGTTTTTATAGAGCTTTTCTCTCTACGTCAATACGAGAAGGTTCTTTTTCTGCAGCTTACCTGGGAGTTGCCCCAAAACTGACTAAAAAGCTTCAATCTGAAGGGTATAATTATTGGGTATCACAGTATGTGGCTGGAATCTTAGCTGGTACTGTTGCAGCAGTTGTCAGTCAACCTTTTGATACTCATAAGACGCAACAACAACAAGGTCTTGCAGAAAGACACTCTTTGGTGAATCTTTTTTCTAAGGGGAATGCTATGTTAGGGCTAAGGTGGAGGATTGCAATGATCTCAACAGCAACAATTGTGATGTCCATAATGCAGGAAACTATTACAGAGAAACTAAACTGTTAAAGTGCTGGTATTAGGGATTCGAAATAGAAGTTAGTCAAACTAAAGTTGTTGTATTCTTTGCTCGTCTTTTCCATGCGCAAACGTACAGTGATCGCCGTCTCGACATTTTTTATTTTTCATAAAGGGTTTACATAACTTTGTTTTATATTTGGGAAGATATACATGCATATTTCTACAATTGATTCCATAACGACAAAATCCATTTTGCCAGGCTTTGCAAATTTTATGAGAAGGCTTTACTTCAACTTTTATTTGTCTTTCCTCTCCATGCGCAAAGGTACATCTGTTAGTTCGGCAGGTCTTTCCAAGCGCATAATCCTCGCATAAAAGGGTAAAATGACGGGCAAAGTTTTGTTCCTTACTTTCTTGATTTATTGGAACTATTTGGACTTGTATTGGTATTAGGGTTGGAAAAGTCACATGAATCATTTGAGGTTGAAAAAAGATTGGCTGAAAAAGAAATTTCGCTTGCGAAATAGGTTTTCGAGGAGGTTTTGATTGAACAGAATGTGTCTTGTATGCCCTCAAAGCTATATTTTGAATTTTAGGGAATAAGGAGTACTCCCTAGTTATGTTGGGCAGCTGTTGATACTCAAGATTAGAAGGCATAAGTCCATTTCGAGCTTCAGTAGAAAAAAGTGAGCATGTCCTTTGACTTAAAACCGTCATAGATTAGGTACTCTAAATGATTAGACGTCTTTCTTTGAAAAAGCTTTTATATAGTGTTGTGCTTTTTTGTAAAAATATTTTTTTAAATATTAATAAAAATGAAGCTGGAAATACTTAAAATGACTAAAAGATAACCCATGGCTTTCGTAAAAAGAGCCTTTTGTTTTTTAACAAAAGGAATAAATCGAGGATGGGTGAAACAGTAAGATATAAAACTGTACCATGTAATAGCAGTTAAAGGAATGGAAAGACCATAGGCTACTTTCATTGGTACGGTTGTATAGGCATAAGCAAATTGAACAAGTAAACTTATGCAAAAAAAAGTAGATTTAGGGTTCAAGAGATTAGTTGAAAAGCCTGCAACAAATGGGTGACGAAAGAACGTTCTTCGTGGCTCTTCATCCTTATCGATGTTTTTTTGAGAAGATAGTATCTTGATGCCTATATATCCTAAGTACAACGATCCTAATACTCTTAAAATTTTCATAATAGATGGATTTTTTTGCAAAAGGAATGCAACACCACTCATGCAGTAGCTAACATGAAAAAGTAAAGCTAAAGCAACGCCTGCAGCTGTCAGTAGCGCCGCTTTTCTTGATCCTGTCAATCCATAATGAACAACGATTGCAAAATCAGGTCCGGGGCTTATAGCTGCTAAAAAGCTTAGGAAAATAAATGCCAATAAATCAAACATTTCAACTTAACTCTTTTTAAGAAGCTTTTCTGATTTTTTCGCGTAAATTATCTTGAATATTTTTATAACTTTCCAGTTTTTTAATAACTAAAGTATTTTTTTTAATTTTTTTTATTAATAGAAGTTCAGGGTAGCTTAGCAGCAATAATATTTATTTTTTCCAGTAATTGAGGTTTTCCCGTAAGCCAGTGATGTTTAATAATTTGTTTTGTTACTTCTAAAAACTGTATAGTAAGGTTATATTTTTCATGTTGGATACAATTTTTACAAACTTCAATTAATGTATCAACAGATGTATTATTAAAATAATTTATTAACTTAATGTCCTTTAAAAGATCTTTAGAGTTTACCCACAGTTCAGTTTGCGTAAAAATTTTAGCTAAATAAATGATAAAATTAGTTGTTTCATAGCTAGCCCCCGTTCTTAAAGATTTCACAAGGTTTATAATTCCATCGACTTTATCTAATTTATTTAAGTAAATGTATGCTTCGGCAATATCCTTATAAACTGGAATTTCATGTAAAACATCAGCATCAGTGGTAAAATCTTCAGCATCTTGTAATAAAGCCTCAGCAAAAATAGTATCTCCCTTTTCTATAAATATTTTAGCGATAGCTACTATGTTTTTAGGAAAAAGCTCTTCATTTAATAAATGAGTAAACATATTTTTCTCTCTTTCCTTTTCTATTAAAGCTTTACAGTTATTTAAAACTCCTTTTACTTTATCATGCACCCCAAGTTGTGCATATCCTTTGGCAACTCGCGTATAAGTCTCAATTTTTGCTCGGGCATCACTAGAAAAAGGCCTAGTATGTTTTAATAGTTTTTCAGATCTTTCAAGAAGATCTAATGCTTTAGTGTGATTTCCTAATTGAATATATCCATTGGCCATTTCAGTGAGTGCTTCAATTTGAAATGGTTCAGTGACTGCCCAATGGTGAAATTGAAAGACTATTTCCTCCCAGACACATAAAAGATGATTTGCCCTGTTAAATTTATTGAGCTCAATACAACCTTTCACAATATCGATTGGAGCTAAGCAAAATTCTTTTTGGCTTTCATACTTTAAATGGCCAGGATTGTGGACTCTTATAAAGTCTTTGATAAACTGAAATACGCTAATAACTTCTTTATACATATGTAGCTCAGCAAAATCCCCAGCAAGTTTTGTTAAAGCTTTAGTGGAATATTCGGCTGAATCTGAAACAACTCGGTAGTTTATAAAATGTCTGGGTGAATGGGTTATAGGAGACATTGCCTCATCTCTTGCCATAATCGCAAGTTTTGAAACCTTTGGGAGGTGACCTACATCAGCATAAGCTTTAATAAGAACTATTAAGATTTCGATATGCACTTTACGGTGTATGATGTCATTCATGCTGCATAGTAAGGCCTCCGCTTCGTCAATCCTACCTAATGCAATGCGCTTTTTAATGGACTTTTTTAACTTTTCCCCGAGAGACCATGCATCATATTCATACAACGCTAGTTTTTTCTTATTCTTTGTAATGGCATCAAAAAAACCTTCAAATGGGATCTCTAAATCAAAATAACCATCAGCAATATGTATAAGCTGATAAATTTTAGTTAGTGGATTTTCTGAAAGATTGGCACTAGCAATTATAAGAGCTTTACGAGCTTCCATTGCAAGCTTTGTATTTTCTTCAGGGCTAATTTTTAGGCGTACTCTAGAGGCATAAATAAAAGGATTAAAAGCATCATAATTGGATAAATTATTAAAAATGCTTTTGATGATATCCAATGGGACGTCATCCAAGTAAGAAGGCCGTGAGAGGGAACTCTCGAGAACTGATGAAGCTGAACTTGAAATACGGGAAGCCATACAACTATTAAATTTTAATATAAAAGAAGATGGGCTTTCCCATCTTCTGTATTTAAAATGACTCTTATCTCATGTAATTGGTAGAGAAATAAGAACCACCGAAATATTAATAAGGAATATCCACAAAAAATAAATGATTATCTTGATCAACATGAAGTAAACTTGTACCTCGACCACTTTCCAAAGATCCCATGAAAACTTTTTCTTGAGAAGATACTTTCCAGATTTTTTGGCTGACTGTATCCCAGCTCCATATATCTCCTGATAGGGCATTTACATGATAGGCACCATAGGAAGGTATTTTGTGATCGCTATAAACAATTTCTCCATTCTCAAGGCCGACAAAAATAGGCAATTTATAGCCATTAATCAAGATTAACTGTCCATTGTCACATATTTTTTCTATTGAGGCAGATTTAGTATTGAGAACAATACTTTTTTCGACCTCAGATATTACCTGGTCATCTGTAGTCATAGTCCTTACAGTTAACTTACATGTGTTTTCTTGAGAAGGATTAGGCTCTACTAGATAGAGTGTAGTTCCAACAGCATATGCTGACAGACAGTCAAGAGTCACATGCTTTCCCTTAGAGTTAAAGATAATGAGCTCATCTTCAAAAGGATCTTTAAAGCCAACATGTGTAGAAAGTGGAAGGAGAAAACCATGGGGGGCAGCCACTTCAAAATCAGGGTTCAAGCAAGAGTCAGAAATTTTTCCACCAATTAATTTTATGTCATCCTCCAAGAAGACCATTTGATAGCCAATACCATCAGGTGTTAAATAAAGGCGATCGTCATCATTTTGGTTTTCATAAGGTAATAAAATAGTATCTGTAATTTCTCCTGTGTTGGAATCAATACAATGAACTCTTTTTTCACCCATAAATTGAAGGGTAATACTTTCACCAACTTGACCTATGTGATATTCTGCAGGTCCCATTCTAGGGAGACCGTAAGTCATAGGTACTTGAGTAGTAACGAGAGATAGATCTTCAGGCTGCTCAGGTGTTAGTGGTATACCCCATTCCATTTTTTCTGTTTGCCTATTGTAGGCTAACAAGTGCGGAGGTACTCCTTTACCTCCAAATGTAGTATTAGGATTATAAGCGCCTAACATAAGATCTCCAAAGACAAATACTTTGCTCATTTCATTAAAATTCAATCTTCGTATGAAATCAGGATCATTTTTAAAGATCATTTTGTCATGTCTGAATTGAGGAAATGGCCTGCCAAAAATTACCTCAGCATGAGTATAGTTAAAATTAGAAAGAAGTTCATCTAAGGCATAGAAATGAGGAATAGCTTCTTTTAATGTTGCAGCTTGCAAAGCGCTTAAAATATGGTTACCCACCTCTGCTGTCTGGCGATCTGAACTAGATTGTAGAGCTGTGGCAGCTGCTTTTTTACTATCTGTTGTTATAGTTTCTAAAAGATCTGTAATGATTCTTGCTTTGTTGGGCCAATTTGCCATAGGTATAGATTGCAGTTGAGCTACTGCATATTCTAGAAATTTTTTAGTAGATTTTTGATCTAAGAAACCCACATTTAGAGGAGGTGTTATTCTTGAACTTCTAAATTGTAGAAGTTCGATATAGTTTGTTGGGGATTTTACTGTAAAATCTTGAGAAGAGATGAAATCGGATAGTACTTCAATTGCCGTGGAGTCTTGGAATGATTCTTTAGGAGGGATTTTGAGGTCACAACCTGATGCATGTTTTATCAACCACAGCATATAATATCCTGCCTTTATATCTTTATCGCGAAGATATGCTAATTTAAATCCTTCACAGGCAGCTCCAACTTCTTTAACATTTAGAAGATAAAATGCTTTGCCAAATTTACTATTAAGATCTTCTTCAGTTAACCATACTGAATCATCTTGCTTAAGAAAATTTACAATTATGGACTGGTAATTGTTTAAAGATTTTTTTAAAGCCGCTTCGGATTCCATCGGCTCGAGCTTAGAAAAAGGAAACCCGGCTTCACAAGCACTCCAGAAACGGTATGAGTGTTCTTTGAGAAACTGTTGTATTTTTGCTGTCGTTTCGTTGATAGGTTTATTTTCTAATCTGACCTTTTTTTTAAAAAGCCTTGAGCTTGCCCTTGAGGCATTTGCACTTAATTCTTCAGCTATTTTTGTAAATAGCTGAATACCGACTTGAAAATCTTCTTCTTGTATGGGTGATGGGTGGGCCCGACCATAATTTTCAGTGAAAAAATCCTTAACCAGGTTCAAATGACTTGAGCTCATAAATTACCTCTTTATGCTTGAAGGAGCGAAGACAATATTGTTTTTTTTTGATAAAAATCAACGAATAATTTGAGGTAAGTGAGATATATTCTCATTATGTGGGTTTCTTTTTCGATAAAGCACATGGGGGCATAAAGGATGATTTTTTTGTAGTTTTGGATGGGCGAAATCATCACTAGGGTTATGGGTCATTCCTAGTTTTTCCATTAATTTTCTAGAACGTTTATTTTTTACAGTAGTAAAAGAGACAAGCTCTTGAAGGTTCAGTGTGTTGAAGGCATAGTCGATAACTTTGCTTGCAGCTTCAAAAGCATATCCTTTACCCCACTGTTCATAGGCAAGTCTCCAGCCTATTTCAACACAAGGAGTAAAAGGAGCTTTAAAATCAGGATAATGCAAGCCAACAAAGCCAATAAAAGGCGCAAGCCCAATGACTTCAACAGCCCAAAAACCGTATTCTTTTTCTTTAAGCTCCTTTTGAATCTTTTCGGCTAGAGAATCACTTTCCTTTTTAGAGAGGATTAAAGGAAAATACTCCATGACACGTGTGTCACTATTCATTTTAGCGAAAAGAGGAAGGTCACTTTCTTTCCAATGACGAAGTAAAAGTCTTTTAGTTAATAGGGATGGAGCTGGCATTTGTATCCTATGTAGTTTTAAAAGAGCTAATATATGCCGATAAGCGGTGAGGAATGGTAAAAGAGGGAAATGGTTTTAATAAGACTGAGAGCTCTTCTTTAAAATCTTGAATTTTCTGGAAAGACAAAATAGTGCCAATTGCCTGTGAGGCAACAATACGTTGTATCCAACTATTTGCTGTAAAAGCAATTTCTTCATCATAATAAAACATCTTTTGTACAGTGATATTTGTGGGGGGGGAAAGTTCTCCGCTGTAGCCTGCTTGAGTCCAGTTAGGATTATATTTCAAAATCAACTCTTCTGTCATGGAAGCAACTTTACTCTGTTTAGAAAGGTGGTCAAAATTGCCGATCATTAAAATGCCATTTGGTTTTAAGATCTTTTCTAAAATAGGCAAAAGAGTTTCTTGGTTAAAATAGGGCCAGCATTGCATGGCTGTGATGACATCAAAATGCGCATCGGGAAAAGATATGTTTTCTGCAGGAGAGGCAAGGTATTCAATAGGTAAAGATTCAGATAGAGACTTGGCCATTTGAATTTGTTTTTCCGAAATATCAATTCCAGTTACTATAGCTTTTTGAAGAGCAAACTGTCTGGCTAAAAAACCTGTTCCTGTACCTAAGTCTAAAATCCTTTGATTAGGTAAACCTATCCCTACTTTTTGAAGTCTTTCAAAAAAAGAAGAAGGGGGAGGAGGTCGAAAAAGAGCGTATTCTTCAGACACAGAGCCCCAATCCAAATAAGGCTTATGTGTTTTAAGATACTCTAAATCTTCTAAAAGTTCTTTATAATCTTTATTATACAATTCTAAAAAAGCAGAATAGCCTGCGTTGATATGAGGTGGATAAGAAGCTATGGTGTCTCCTTTTTGAATTTTCCAATGGATTTTATGATGGCTTTTAAGAGCTGGGGGATTCAACTGGTGCACAACCCCTGGATAAGTTGAAAGAACAACCCAGCTGTGATAAAGGTTAGTTTTTATTGTAAAATCTATCGGAAGGCCTAATTCATTTCTCAGGGTACATTCATAGAGATTAATGCCAAAATTTTTTTCATGGCAAGCAACCGCACTTTTTCCTGGAGGCCTTGCTCCAATTTCGATAAAAAAAAGCTCTCCATCTTGCTCTATGCATTCCATGTGAAGTGCTCCATCAGGGGGAGCGAGTGTGTCGATGATTTTTTGATTGAAACGAGATACAGCTTCTTGTTCAACAGGGTAGGCTCCAAGAGGCCTTCCATTCACAAAGTCAAGGCAGGGGTAGAGATACTTTGAGACGGTGCTAAACTGGATTTTTCCATCAAGAACAAAAGAATCGCAAAAATACATGTCACCTTCGATAAGCTCTTCTGCTGTATATTCTTCGGCTCGATTAAAGGCATGATCGTACCAAGTTTCTAATTCTTGGAAACACTTGATTTTAGCAACGTTCATGCTGGCGCCACTATCTAGCGGTTTTACAATATACCCATTAGGAAAGAGTCGAGAGAAATTTGCATGCAGCTCCTCTAGAGAAAAGCGAGAATCGAAGTCGACAAATGAAGGAATTTTAAGAGGAATGCAAGATAAAATTTCTTTCATAATACGCTTGGAGCTAAAAGGGAAGTATTGGCTCGGTCTTGCACCGGGAATGTTTAGAGATTTTCGGAGTTGAGCGGCTGTTAGTAAAAGCTTTTCATCACAGCAGACAATAGCTTTTGTAGTCTTGCAGATGATCGGATGACAAGTATCAAAGTCTATTTTTTTTACGCGGTGAATTTGAGTCATCAGTGCTGCAAAATCAGAAGAAACCTCATAAGGTTCTTCAATAATTAACTCAAAATTCCAACCTTCACTTGGAAGAGAAGGTAGGTTAAAGTAAGCATGGCGCGAGTTCGCGATAAAGGTGCATGTTTTCATATATATTTCCCTCCCAAGTAGTTGAAAATTCTAGAAGAAGCTCTTCGACATCTCTTTTTACATTTTCTCCGTCCAAACATCGACGAATCAATTTAGCAATACGAATCATTTCACGTTCTTTCATGCCTTTTCGAGTTGCTTCCTGTACGCCCATTCGAATGGATGGTGCATCAAATAATTTTCTGGAATTTGTACTAATTTGATTCTGGTGTAATAAGGCACATTCCTCGTGAAATGGCCCTCCGATAAGGGCAAGTTTATGTGATTGTGAGTTGTGTACTTGAAACCCTTCTTCTATTAACGCCTGAGCGAGAGCTTCTCGATTGGTTAAAATTTGAGTTGCATAGTCCTTGGCAAACTGGTGCATTTCAATTAAAGTCAGGTATAAAGCAATGGAGTGATGGGTATGTTGTGTGGAAAGAACACTCAAAAATAATTCGTCTGCAATTTCCCTCCCAAAAAAAGAATTTTTGTACAAAAGCATCCCTTTTTGAGGACCAGGAAACGTTTTATGCGTATTGCCAATTAGGATATCGCACCCCTCTTCAAGGGGAGCTTGAAATTGCCCTCCGGCAATTAACCCAAGCACATGCGAACCGTCATAAATCATAAGCGGACCTTCTCCGACAATAGCACGCATTTCTTTGAGAGGAAGAGGAAAAAAGGTTGTTCCAAAATCAAAAAAAACTACAGAAGGGGGATGTGATTTTACCAGAGAGGCAAAAGCATGAAGGTCGATATTACAACTGGAAAAGTCCCAGGGGATAAACTGAATCTTTCTGCCTAGGTGCTTAAGAAGAGAAAGGGTTGCGTGATGACCAACGCTTTCCGTGGAAAAAATATACACAGTATCTTGCGGTTTTGTGGTTGTTAGCAAAATTGAAAATGCCGCATGCATCCCTGAAAGAGGGCGAAAATCACAATAGGTGGCATGAAACATCTCACAAGCAAAATGTCTTGCTATTTTTTCCAGAGCAAAAACTGAAGGAAGATTGCGCAGCATAAGGTTATGGGTAATGTAATAAGGCGCTTTTGTAAGATCAGGCGCATCATCATAGCTGCCTACATGGTAACGATATCCCAACTCACTAGAGCAAAAGCTAAGAGCAAGCTGCGACATAATGTTCTCATTTGCTGTAAGATGTAGGGTTCTTTTTGAGATAGCTTCTTCTTGCTGTAATCTATTGAGCATTTAATTTCTCCTTTTGAAGAGCTAGCAATTTAGTACAACATTTCCTATTAAGTAAAACTTTTTTTAGTGATTTTTTGCTTTTAAGCAAAAAACGTTAGCAGATTCGGTAACTTGCCTTGAAGTGCAAACTAAGAAGCTAGAGGCATTTCAGTCTTTTAGTAGCTATTTTGAATTCGGCTCATTGATTTTTAGCTTTGATGATATAAGCAAGTTATGGAAGATATTTGTTTTATAGATTCAAATGCAGCTGAAAAAAGTAATTTAGATGCTATTTTTAAGTCACTTAAAACAACTAAGAAAGGCTTAAAAAGTTCAGATGCTGACTCAAGATTAAAAAAATGCGAATCTAAAAAAAAAATTATTTTTCACTTTGATTAAAGGTTAAATACATGGCAATACCTACTTTGATGGGAACCTGTCTTCCAACAAAGGCGAATCCTTGTCCTAGCTCAAGTAAGAATTTTTGCAAGTGATCCATTAAGCCTGTTTCAATTTCTTTTTCCTTGGCTTCTTTAGTTAAGCCAAGAAAATCAAAACAATAAGGATCTTTAATGGTTTGTTCAGCAAGATCTGATTGAGGAGAGGGAAGAGTCTTTTGAAAATTTGTAATTGCTTTACCTTGCCTATTATAAAGATCAGACTCTATCCACATTTGAAGAACACTTCGACTCCAGCCATTTTCAATAATTTGTTTAGCGTACCACTGCCTTTCTTGAGGATCTTTCACTTTTTCAATCAGTATCACGTTGTGACACCAGGGGATGTTAAGACAGAAATCAGGTGGAGTTTCTAATTGTCCAGCAAGTTGCTGGACTTTTTGATAAGCTTTATAGAAGGCTCTCATGTTGAATATATTAGATCTTGAAAATCCCTTTAGGCCAGGGTGGCTGGATTGGATATCCTTGCATAACTTCTCTGGAGTTTACTTCCCCATTTCTCGATGTTTTGCTTTTCAGCTATTTTTTTGCCAATCCACCAATGAAGTTTTATCAACTCCTGATTTACACAACTGCTGCTTTAATTTGAGAATTTTTAATACGGACTTTGATATCTTTCAAAAAATCAAAGTAACTTTTAGGCAGAGTTAAGACTTTATCTTCTTTTACAATCATAATGACTCCTGTTATATGAAATTTGAAGGCTTTCGTTGGATAATGCACTAGGGATAAAAGTCATAAAATGGGTCCAGCTCAATTGTCGCATCAGTGGTGCGACAATCTTCTTATCAGTAAAAACCTGGGCAAATTGAATCATTCTACGTAATCCTTACTCAGTAAAACCCTTTGCTGTAATCTTGAGTTAATTGTCGCGTCATTGCTGCGACAATCTTTTGTCCATACTCAGCTCGTTCATCTTGAAGGATTTCAATCCTAATTTGAGTTCCTACATGCCAATAGAGGAGTGTTAACCCGGAATTTATAGAAGCAATGGAGCTGAGAGTTTGATCGATCATATGACTAAGATCTTGAAGTAGTCCTTTCGGTAGAGTTTCTTGATTTATTGGTGCTTTTGATGAATTTGTTTTTATAAATAGATGTCATAATTTCCAACCTTGGTTAAAGAGTGGACAGTGTACTGGCTAATTTTTTTTCGAACTATGAGTGTTGAATTAAAACTTAAGTTTGATATCGAATCAAGATTAATGTTGCTTATCGTTCACGGTATGTGCAGTTTAAAAATGTGGGGCAAGCAGGACTTGAACCCGCGAGCAACGGATTATGCATCTGTGATCTTCCCATATTCTTCAGTGGATGACATCTGCTTACAACACTAAGTGCTTTAATCCAATTGAAAAAGTTTGAGGCAAGTTGTCAAAAATAGGCGCTGATCTAGCTTAATGTAGAATTAAGGGTTTAAGGTAATAAAGCCAATACCACCATCGCTGCCATCTCTTCCTATGGAAAGTACATAGTAAGTCGCTGAAACATTTGGCAACCTGTTGTGATCCTCATAAATTGTTCCTGTTGTTTCAGTCAGTACTTCAGAAAAAGAAATATCTCTTGCAACTTTGAATAAAACGATATTTAGAGGGACTGGATTTACCCAGGTAACAGTATTAATGCGATCAGTTTGTGTGGGAAATAAATGACTTTTTTGGCTTGCTCTGAGATTAGCCACTGCAGGTAAAAATATTCCATAAGCAGCCTGAATAATATTGTTGGATCCATCGGATCTTCTCCAAACTACAACTGGATTGCCACTTGTGTCAATTCCTACTTGAGGAATAGATGCATTTTGTCCCGGCTCGGAGATATCAACAGGTGTAGACCAAGTCGAGTTATAGTAAAATGCTGTTTGTATAAGAGTATTTACTCCATCAGATCTTCTCCAAACGGCAACAGCCGTACCATCTGCATTAACTGCAATTTGAGGAACAAAAGCAGAAAGTCCTGGTTCAGAAATGTCTTCAACAGAAGACCAGGTAGATCCATCAAAAGTAGCTGCTTGAGCAATCCCGCTAGCACTTTGCCAAATAGCAATCGCATTATTATTAGCATCTATGCCTACTTGGGGAGAAAAGGAGCTGATACCTGACGCTGATACATTTTCTGCTGCAGACCAAGTAACCCCATTATAATGTGAGGATTGTACTATAAAGTTAGACCCGTCAGACCTGATCCAGACTGCAACAGCGTTACCACTAGGATCAACAGCCACTTGGGGAGCTGAAGAAGTTTGTCCAGTAGCAGAAAGGGTCTCGGGTGTAAGCCATGTGCTGCCATTATAGACAGCTCCTTGAATCACAAAACTGGTCCCATCAAATCTTCTCCATACAGCCACAGCTTTTCCAGTATTATCAACGCCGACCTGGGCATCAAAAGCATTAGCCCCAGGAAGAGATACATCAGCTGGAGTCGACCAGGTAGATCCATTGTAATAAGAGGCTTGAATGATAAAATTTACTCCATTTGATCTCTGCCATACAGCCATAGCATTTCCATTTGGGTCAACTGCAATTTGGGAATTAGAAGCATTATTTCCAGGAAGGGAAATGTCTTCTGGCACTGACCAGCTCACTCCATTGAAAATGGAAGTTTGGATAATAGCATTTAAACCATTAGACCTATGCCAAATAGCAATAGCCCGTCCACTGGAATCTATACCTACTTGAGGGTCTGTACCATTTTGACCTGGTGCTGAAAGGTCTACAGAAGAAGACCAAGAGCTGCCATCAAAAGTAGATGCTTGAACGATAGTGTTGCTACCATTGGATCTTTGCCAAACCGCAGCTGCAGTTCCATTAGAGGAAACAGCTACTTGCGGTACTGCTGCATTTTGCCCTGGAGCAGAAAGATCCACAGGAGAAGACCAATTAATTTGAGGATAGGCTTTAATAATCAAAACCATTATGAAAAAGAAGCAAGCTTTTGATGTCATTGTTAAATCCAAATTAAAAAAATATAAAGAAATTGTTAGCAAACATCAGATAAAAAAATAAAGAAAAAATTTACAAATTTTGTGGTCAGGAATTCTTGGAAAATCGTTTTTATCTTTTGTAGACTTGGTTACTGAGTTCTGAGAGAATTTCCTTTCATTTCGTTGATGGCTCGATAAAAGGAAGTTAATAATCCAGTCCAAATAGGAGGGGTGTTTAATTAAAACTTAAGTTTTATCTTAAGGTAAGCTTAACGCTGCTTATTATTCATTGTATGTGCAGTTTAAAGATGTGGGGCAAGCAGGACTTGAACCCGCGACCAACGGATTATGAGTCCGCTGCTCTAACCAACTGAGCTATTGCCCCCCTAAGAATGAGGTGATAAAGATATATCATATGCTTAGATAAATCAAGAAAATTTGAAAGGTTGTATCGGAATCTATATTGAAGGTACAATAGTACCTTATATTTGGAACTTGTAAATGAAATTTTATAATTCTTCTGTTGATCATTACCATCATAAGACTAAATGGGCCGTTATTCTTACTAATATGCTTAACGAGCCTTTGTTTACTTTGTATAATTTGACTGCTTTTATCTTATGTAAAGACCTAGGTGCTACTGCATTTCAAATTGCTATTTTAACAATGCTAAGGCCAACTGTTTCTTTGTTGTCTTTATATTGGAGTGCTAATTTGCACGAAAGATCAGACAAATTAAAGTCTAACTTATTAGGGGCAGGGTTTTTATCAAGACTCTTATTTTTATTTTTCCCTCTTTATGAGAATGCCTGGTTTGTGATTATTGCAGCAGCTGTCTATCTTATGTTTTATAGAGCTGGTATCCCAGCATGGATGGAAATTTTAAAGCTCAATTTATCTAAAAACAGCCGAGAGAAAATTTTTTCATGGGGATCTGCGATAGGGTTTTTAGAAGGCAGTTTGTTAGCTATTGGGTTTGGCAGGATGCTGGATGGTTCTTCCGGGAGTTGGAAAAGCTTATTCTTCTTCAGTGCTATAGCGGGTATGATTAACTTGTTTTATCTAGCAAGGATCCCTATTAACCACAGTGAAACGACCTTACCTAAAAAAGCAAAAGGTTCTTTTCTTTTCCAGGTAATCAAACCATGGAGAGAAAGTTTTCACTTAATAAGAAAAGAAAAGCAGTTTTCCATATTCCAATGGGGCTTTATGATTTCAGGCATTGGTATAATGATGATTCAACCAGCCCTTCCTTTATTTTTTAAAGACACATTGCAACTTACCTATACTGATATAGCTATTGCATTATCTATTTATAAAAGTTTAGGATTTGTTATTTCTTCTCCTATATGGGGGAGATTATTAAATAGATTTTGGATTAACCAAATTTCCAGTTGGGTGTTTATTTTAACTGGCTTATTTTCAATTTTTATGTTGTTTTCACCCATATCTCGTTTTTGGTTGTATTTTTCCTATTTTCTTTATGGAATAGCCCAAGGAGGATCACATTTAATATGGAATCTTTCCGGCCCTATTTTTTCAGGAAATGATCACAGCGCTAAATATAGTCGTGTCAATATTGTTATGGTAGGCATCAGAGGAGCTTTTGCGCCCTTAATTGGAGGTGCAATGTGTGTTGCTTTAACTCCTTTTTCTGTACTTATTACGGGAGGAGGGCTTTGCCTGTATAGCGGTTACTGGATGTTAAAGCAAAGAGCTCTAAAGTCATCAGTTTCTTAAAAAAGCTTTTTGGATAAAAAGCATCTGTGTATATAGAAAATCAAAAGACAATAAGGTTATCTAGTGAGAAAGTTTTCTATATTCATTATGTTTTTTGTTATATCTGCTTTTTCTAATGAAAGCCGAAATATAGAAAAAGATGTGGCTGTTGTATTAACTAGAAGCGACAGTATCCCTTTAGAATCTATCGAAGAGGCCAGTGATCCCTACTTTGAAGGGTACATTCAAGCTTTAGTTGATATGAACTATGCTGAATATCAGGTTACGGTCTTAGTTAAGGATAAAGAAGTTTGGCTTGCTAACTTACCTGTCAACCAACTTATTGCAGATAGTATTATATCCTATGTAAAAGATGTACCTGGAGTGAAAGAAGTACATCAGCTTAATGGAGTGCCACCTAAAGACGAAGAACTTCGGGAAAAGTACGTAGACAGGCCAAAATTAAAAGGCATTTGGTTTCCTCAAATGACTGAACTTTTCCAGCCATTAGTAGCTGACCCAAGAGAAATCGTTTATTCTATAGGATATAGATGGGACGACAACGTAATTGGGAAAAAAGTTGTTCCGGTTTCACTAGGTGATGATTTTCCTATTTACCGTTGGTTAAATGTTTTATGGGGAGATATTCAAATTGGTATAAGCGCATGTGTTTGGTCTGTTTTCAATATGGACCCTCCTAAGCCAAAAATTAATGCCGGCACAGAGCTCGTTAATACGGATTATTTTGTTGGCATACCTATTCAGTATGCTTTAAACAAGTGGTCTTTCCGGTTTAGGGTATATCACATTTCTTCTCATTTAGGTGATGAATTTTTAGTAAACAATCCAGGTTTTAACAGAGTAAATCCTTCCATGGAAGCAGTGGAACTTTTTGCCTCTTATCAAGTTTTTAGTTTTTGGAGGCTATATGGAGGTCCCGGTGTCGTCTTTCATAGTGACAAAACCTTTAAAATTAAGCCACTTTACTTCGAGTACGGTACAGAGTTTAGATTCTTAGGAACAAAGTACAGAAAGCAACAACTCTATGGTAATTTTTATGCAGCTGCTCACTTTAGATCATGGGCACAACTTAACTGGGATTTTGATGGAACGTTTGTTGCAGGATATGAGTGGAGTAAGCTGCAAGGGATTGGAAGAAAAATCAGGTTCTTTTTTGAATATCACAATGGGTTTTCTTTAGAAGGACAATTTTTCAACATGAAAACATCTTACTGGAGCTTTAGAGTTTCCTACGGATTTTAATCTTCTAAAGGAACCTGACAAAATCCTTCTTTGTATATAGGGCCATCTTTGCCTATTTTTAAAGTATTATCAAAGTACTTTCGATATACCCAAAGGGCTTGTTTTGCACTTTGCACACAGTAAAAACAATTGCTGACCCACTCTGATCCTTTAATTGTCCCTGTTTTTAAATTGCACTGAAACCTCTTGCCAACTTTTTCTGTCCAATATTCATTAAGTCCAAATAGAATGACAGGAGTTGGTTTACAGGCTCCCGTTTTCCTTCTTACTTCTTCCAAACTATATTCAAAGTCCATACCTATCCCGCCAGGCAAAAAGATTGGAAAGTCTAAATGGAATTCAGCTTGTCTTTCTACTAAGTGGTCCAGCCTATAAGTCATTTTAGCGTCAATAAATGGATTGACTTTCTGTTCATTGATAACAGAGTGGTCTTTTGGCGTGAAATCTGCAATATTGGCGCAGGATATAATTCCTAAATGTTTAGCGACTCTATTTCCTACTTCCATAGCTCCTGGACCTCCTCCAGTAACTAATGCAATGGGTACATTGGCGTATAGAAGAGGGTGCGCCATCTCGTGTCTTAATTCTAATATTCCCTCTAAAAGGATTTTTAGCTCTTTTTCATAAGGACCTTCTTGTAAATTAGAGCCGTAGACGCCAAAAACAGTAGCTTTTCTAAAATCTTCAATAAGATGGAGTGGGACAAACATGCCAGCATCCTTCTCAGGTTTCAAAACATACTGCAAAATATTATTCGTTCTTTTGTCCACCCAAAACACTGGTATGCCAAACTTTGCCAAATCAACTAAAAAGGCGCGGTCTTCGTAAGAGAAAAAATCTCCAAAAGAAAAGGAGGGCTTCAAAAAGTAGATTCTTTTTAAACACCGTTGTACATAGCTGCTCAAAAAAAGTCTTTTCATTAAAGGTGTAGGAAAATAACGGGATAACAAAATTCCTTGAGAAGTAATCAGCTCTTCTTCAATGGCTTTTAAAAAAGGAAAAGTGGGTTGTTTTTCAATATACTTTTCTACTACAGCTGCTTGTCTTACTGGGTGGCTTATTCCTGGAAATTCATGTTTATGTAAATCTCTAGCAATCCAATCAGCTTCCTTTAAATTATGGAGTTGTTCTCCTTTTACAACAAATACGGAAGCAGGGACATCATTTGGTTGAGGTCCTTTTTCAAAAGCTTCAAAAAGACTCTTATTGTCTTCAATAGCGACTCTTAGTTGATCCCTATCTTCAAAAAAAACATGCTCTCTGTGAGGTTCTAGTGTATAAAATTCTAAAGGAATGCTATCAATTTCTTGTGTGGATGACCCAAAAAGCTCGTAGATATCTCCTGAGTCAAATGTATCTGGCTGTAAAATATCTGCAGTTGTGTGGTGAAACCCAGAGGGCAGCTGCTCATTAATAACTTTTGCAAAAACTGTTCGAATGTGTAAAGGGGCTGTTTTAACTAATAATGTTTGGTTTTCTTGCAGGATTCTTGGTTTTCCTTCTAACCATTTATGGTGTAATTGTAAAAGTTCTCTTGAAGGGAAACGATCAAAGTGCAGTGTCTTTTCAAGGGTGGGGAGAAAAGAAGAGATATCTTCTCCATTGACGACTACTCCATCTTTTAAGGCTAGAAACGCGACTGTTTTGTTTTCTATTTTTTCTAAAACAAAATCATCGCTTCCATAGCTGCCTCCTAATGAGAGTAATGCTCGTCCTTCTCTATCAGATCTTCCAAACATTCTCATTAAATAATCAGGATTTCGAACTCTCCTTCTATCGTCAGCTGCAAATAGTTTACCAATAAATGCTCCTTGCTTTAATAGCTTAAGCATTTCAAGGGCAGTGTCATCCAAAGCTTTTAGGGTGATCTCAACAGTTGCCTGTCTTTGGGTTGGGGACAATGTAACTTCAGGGTTAATGGTAGTTAATCCAAGTTGAGCTAAGGTGCTTTTTAAATTAAAGTGAACTAAATTTTTGTCTATGTCAAATCCCTGAAACCTAGGTGAAATTTTTTCTATTAGTATTTTCACCCTGGCAGTATTTTTATTACTGCTGCTTATTTCAGTAATTTTTCCATCAGGTGTAACTAGGTCGTAGTGGTCTAAAGTTAAATAGCTTTCCATGGTATAAGACATAAATTATTCAGAGAAAAAAGAAAAGTTGATTCACAGCTTGAGCAATATTTCCTACGTCTTTTACACTATTGTATTTTAACAGAAGGATTTAAATGCAACCGCGTAGCTTTGGCACACATGACGGATCATTTCATGCAGATGAGGTGACTGCATGTTCTTTATTACTTTTAGTTGACCTTATAGATAGGGATAAAATTCATCGAACTAGAGACCCTAAAATACTTGCTAAGTGTGAATATGTCTGCGATGTCGGAGGCGTTTATGACCCTCAAATCAAGCGTTTTGATCACCATCAAGTTGATTATCAAGGTAGTCTAAGTAGTGCTGGGATGGTCCTGAATTACTTAAAAGAAAAGGAGTTTGTGTCTCAAAGCTTTTATAATTTTCTTCACCACTCTTTGATAAAAGGTGTGGACGCTCATGACAATGGTGTTGAAATGTGCCAGGACGGAGTAACCAGTTTTTCAGATGTAGTGAGTAATTTTTTACCGATTGATTATAACTCCAATGCAAAGGAAAGATTTTATTCTTTTTTAGAAGCAGCTGAGTTTGTTTTTAACCATCTTAAACGATTAAGGAACCGATTTTTATATACTAAAGAGTGCAAAGACAAAGTTAAAGAAACTATGGCTAAAAATAAATTATATTTGGAATTTGATGAGCCCCTGCCTTGGATCGATAATTTTTTTGATTTAAAAGGGGAAGAACATCCTGCTTTATATGTTATTATGCCAACAGGAGATCATTGGAAGCTTCGGGGGATACCGCCAAACTCTAAAGACAGAATGAAGGTGAGGCTACCTCTTCCTAAAAAATGGGCCGGTCTTCGTGATCATGAATTGCAGCAAGTAAGTGGAATTGAAGGGGCAATTTTTTGTCACAAAGGGCAGTTTATTTCTATTTGGGAAAATAAAAAAGATGCATTCGCAGCAATGCATAAAATCTTTAAAGAACATGGAATAACAGAAAAATGAACATTTTTGAAGAAATCATAGCAAATCGAAAGCCTGCTGATAAGGTTTATGAAGATGATAAGGTAATTGCTATAAAAGATATCTATCCGCATGCTCCAGTTCACCTCTTAATTATACCTAAAAAACAGTACAAATCCCTGCAAGAGGTACCATCTGAAGATTTATCAATTATTTCGCACATTGCAAAAGTTGCGCAGATACTTGCCAAAGAGTTTCAGGTTGAAGATGGTTATAGGTTAATTACAAATATTGGGCCAGATGCAGGCCAGGCAATATTTCACTTACACTTTCATTTAGTTGGTGGAAAAAAACTTGGTTCTATAGCTTAAAGTAACTTATGACGTCATTCACTAATTGCTTTCGTAATAAGTCTTCTTGTTTATTTGGCAGACAGCATTCAAAGTGAACTCCACTTAGCAGTACTTTTCCTTTCCCATGGTTTCCTCTGACAATTGCAGGTAAACGTTTAGGATGGTCATTATAAAAGGCTACTTCATCTAAGTTTCCCTTCCCTTGAAATGAGCAGCCGCCGTGATAATATAAAGGTACTGTTATATTTAAATTTCCTGAATTATAAGAAATAGATGTGAACATTCCTGTTCCATCTTCATAACTAAAACTATTTCCTAAAACAGGACCTATGCCTTTCCCTGAGTAAAATTTCAAATCTCTTTTTTCTACTATTTCTAGAGAAGTTCCCTTGGCAAATTCAATACTAGAGCAGGCAAAGTAAGCTCCAGCACAAATACCTAAAAACTTACCCCCTTTTTTTACAAAAGAAGCTATGTTTTCAATGCCTTGTCCTTGTAAGAGGTTTTGGTATGGCAGGTCTCTACCTCCTGGAATGACAAAGAGACTGCACTCTACGTCCCAATTGCCTTGCCGTACCTGTTTACTATTAATTACTTTTACTAAAGCAATGTTAGTAAACATTTCCCTAAGAGCTAAAAATGATTTTTCACTTACGCCTTTATCATTATATATGAGAACTTCTTTCATGATTATTGAAACTTTGTTATGAAAAGATTATGAAGAATTGTAGCTTTTTTTTCCTCTTAAGCTTTATTTTAAATGTCTTTTGCAGTGAATCTCAAGTTTTTAATCGCGTCCAGTCTCATCTTCTTATAGAAGATCCTTACAGCGCTCTGCATGAATCAAAAAATTTTCTAAAAACTAATCCTGATGCAAAAAAAATTTGGAAGAGCTATATACGCTCACTTGCTCATTTAAATAGAGAAAAAGAAGCTTTAAAGTGCTTTTCTAAATATAAAACTGCGTTTCAACATGAGCAAAATACGGATCTTTTAGAAGAAATCGGCTGGTCAGTACTTAAAAACGGCGTAAATTCACCCCAATACACTATTAGACTTGCTGCATTAATTGGAGCATATAAGACCAGGGATGCTAAAGCTATTCCTATTTTTCTTAAGATGATGAGAGACTCTCATGCAGTTCTTAGAATAATTGCTACAAAGCTCTCCTGTGAATTTTTTGATAAATCCTTAAAAAATGCAATTAATGAGTCTTTTGACAAAGAAAAGCTATGGCTTGCAAAAATCGAATTGATTAGAGCAGTAGGTCGAATGAAGCTAAAAGATAGGGTAAAAGATTTAACAAGCATCCTAGAAGACAAAAGAGCAACATTTGAAGAAAAGCATGCGGCAACGGAGGCTCTTTTAATGATGCATGATGATGTGTCCATGAATGAACTTACCTGTTTAGCAAAAAGTCCAAGAGCAGGACTTAGGATGTTAGCATGTGATATTGCATTGCATTTTCAGAAAAAAGAAGCCAGTGAATTGGTTTTACAATTAATAAAAGACCCCAGGCCGGATGTAAAAGTTACAGCATTAAGAGCCCTAGGTTATTTTTATTATAGAGATTTTTCAAAACAGATGTTGCTCAATGAGTTGAAAAGCCTTTTTAATGATTCCAATCCAAAAGTCTCTATTACAGCTGCATGGGTATCTATGCTTGTAGACCCCAAGTATGGTTACCCGAAAATAGCAAAATGGCTTGAAGATCCTTTGCCAGAAAACCAAAGAACTGCAGCCGCAGCGCTGGCAGCTTGTGGAGTGAAAGGGATAGCTTTTGCTCAAAAATGGTTGTTATACGCTAAAGATCCTTATGTCAAAATAAATTTAGCTTTAGGATTAATTGGATACGAGCAGTTAAAGGAGATATGTTGTGATATTATTTTTAATTTTTTAAACAATGAAAAAGAATATCTTTTTTTAGGAGAAATGGAGCAGACCCCGTTTCAAGGAATTGTTCCAAGTAAAATTCGTCATATTGATCAAATTCCAAACTACCCTGAAGCATTAGATCAAATGACTAGGTTGTCACTTCTTTCTATATTAGCTATTAAAGAAGATCACAGAGCAAAAAATGCTATTCAATCATTTCTATTAGAAAAAACTTGGGGAATAACAGGTTTTGCTGCTGCAACCCTTTTAAAAGAGGGGGATGAAAATTCACTCGATATTATTTCAGAGCTTTTAGAAGATCCTAACCCAAAAGTTCGTCTTCAAGCAGCTCTTGTGTTAGCGTTATATGGAAAAGATAGGTCTGCTATCCCTCATTTGGAAAAAGCGTATGAAGAGGTTGACCATTCCATGAAGCTCTATATTTTAGAGGCAATTGGACATGTAAGTGACACTAGTAGCTTAGATTTTTTAATTTACGCTATGCAAGAGCCCTTTCAAATGCGCAGAGTCCAAGCGGCTTCTGCTTTACTCCAATGCCTATATCACTAAAAATAGCTCTTTTTTCTTAAAAACTAATCGCCTAAACTTTTAGCAAAAAATGGAAATAAGAAAATGAGCAATAACAACGGAAACTTTTGGGGCGCCACTTTACTGATTTCAGGTACTTGTATTGGCGGAGGTATGTTAGCCTTGCCAGTTGATACAAGTCTTGCTGGGTTCATTCCTTCATCACTAGCGATGCTTGTCACTTGGGCTTTTATGACTCTTACAGCCCTTTATTTGATCGAAGCAAACTTGTGGATGGAAGAAGGCACGCATATTATGACCATGGCTTCCCGATTGCTTGGTAGATTCGGAAAGTACTTGAGCTTAGGTCTGTTTCTTTTTATGGCGTATGCATCGCTTGTGGCCTATGTTACGGGCGGCGGAAAACTCATAGAAAATCTTTTTAAAAACTTTTTTGACATCCCTGTGGTGCAATGGGAAGGTTCAGTTATTTTTACTATAGTTTTTGGCTTTATACTTTTTTTAGGGACTAAGTTTTTAGGCAGAGTCAATGGAGTTTTAGTTGTTGGAATGATTATGGCCTATTTAGGCCTTATTATTAGTGGCGTTACTGAAATAAGGCTCACCAACCTTGTTAGAGAAAGTTGGGGGAGTGTTTTTACAACCTTGCCTATTTTGCTCACTATTTTCAGCTTTCAAATGATTGTTCCATCTCTTACCCCTTATTTGAACAGAGATGCGAGGAAATGTAGGAATGCAATTCTATTAGGGACGTTTATCCCTCTTATTGTTTATTTGATTTGGCAATGGATTGTTTTAGGGTCTATCACCTTCGAAGGGGAATTCGGACTAAGTTTTGCAAAAGAACAAGGGCATCCAGCAACCGAGTCCATCCGACATGCTGTGGATAATAGTATTTTTGTGAAATTTTCAGATTTTTTTGCTTTTTTCGCGATTGTCACATCGTTTTTGGGAATATCATTGAGTCTTTATGATTTTTTAGCAGATTCACTTAAAATCACTAAAAAAGGTATGAGAAAGTTAGGTCTTGGGGCGCTAGTGCTGTTGCCGTCTCTTATTTTCGGTATAATTTTCCCAAGAGCTTTTATTTTATCTTTGGAAGTAACTGGAGGTTTTGGGGATGCTATCTTAAATGGGATGCTTCCGATTCTAATGGTTTATTCAGGTAGATATTATTTGAACAAAAAAGGACCTTACAGGATGTGGGGGGATAAATTTCTCATGTATGTACTCTTGGCATTTTCTTGCTTAGTTGTTACTTCACAAATTAAAAATATTCTGTCTCATTGGTGAGAGTTTTGCAGGATTAGATGTAAACTAAGTTTTTTGCAATGCAAAATCATTTGCGAAAGACCGTTTGACCTATTAGGAGAAAGGCTGCTAAAAATTTGAAGCTCATTAAAAAGGGTATCATTGAATTGCAAAATTCTTTCAGGAGTTTCACCGTTAAATAAAAAGAACAAAACTCCGACAAGACCTTTTGTAATCAAGGCATCTGATTTTGCTTTAAAAAAAATATTACCCCCGTCAATATAGCTGGAAATATAAGTAACACTTTGGCAGCCGTGCACTAGATGGGCATCTGTAAAGGCCTCATTTAAAAAAGGATCTATATATTTAGAAAATGAAAGAATTTTTAAGTATCTTTCTTCTTTAGATAAGCTAGAAGGAAATTCCTGATAAAGGATTTTTATTTTATTTTCAAAAGTCATAAGAAAAAATGTAATCCATAATGGTTTTTATTGACAATAAGCTCTTGATGCTGTTTCATGATAGCATTTTCATATCACAATGATAAACAAAAACCTATGACCAAAGAAGAAACTTTAAGAATTGAAGGCCGCATAGAAGAACTCCTTCCTAATATGACTTTTCAAGTAATCCTAGAAAATGGCATGCGAGTGATCGCTCATCTTTGCGGTAAAATGAGAATGCGTAACATTCGTGTATATGCTGGAGATACAGTTACCGTAGAGATGTCGCCCTATGATTTAACGAAAGCTAGAATTGTATATCGTCAAAAATAATCTTTATTTTTAAGAGATATTGATTTTTTTGCAATTAAACTATAAGCTATTAAGCTTTCATATTGTGAAGATTTAAATGCCCAGATAGCTCAGAGGTAGAGCATTTGCATGGTAAGCAAAAGGTCGTAGGTTCAATTCCTATTCTGGGCAAGAAAAAATACTATTAAAAAATTCAGTTGCCTTACGGAGGATTTTAGAATGGCAAAAGAAACATTTCAAAGAACAAAACCCCATCTTAATATTGGAACCATTGGTCACGTTGACCATGGTAAGACAACGCTTACCGCTGCGATTACAGATGTACTTGCAAGTAAAGGTGGCGCTCAAAAAAGAAGTTACGAGTCTATTGACAACTCTCCTGAGGAAAAAGCAAGAGGTATTACAATCAACTCGTCTCACGTAGAGTACCAAACAGAAAATAGACACTATGCTCACGTTGACTGTCCAGGTCACGCTGACTATGTAAAAAACATGATTACTGGTGCAGCTCAAATGGACGGCGCTATTCTTGTGGTTGCAGCAACAGACGGACCTATGCCTCAAACTAAAGAGCATATCTTACTTGCTCGTCAGGTTGGTGTACCTAACATTGTTGTATTTCTTAACAAAATGGACCAAATTGGAAAAGGCGACGAAGAGCTTGTAGATCTAGTCGAAATGGAGCTTACTGAGCTACTAGAAGAAAAAGGATACAAAGATGTTCCTATTATCAGAGGATCTGCTTTAAAAGCTCTAGAAGGTGATCCTGAAGCTGTTGCTTCTATTGAAGAATTGATGAAAACAGTGGATGAAAAAATCCCAACTCCAGCTCGTGAAGTTGATAAGCCATTTTTAATGCCAATCGAGGACGTTTTCTCTATTTCTGGCCGTGGTACAGTTGTTACCGGAAGGGTAGAAAGAGGTGTTGTAAAAGTTAACGATAAGATTCAAATTGTTGGTCTTAGAGAAACAAGAGATACAGTTTGTACTGGACTTGAGATGTTCAACAAAGTTCTTGATGAAGCACAAGCAGGGGAAAACGTAGGTGCTCTTCTTCGTGGTATTGATAAAAATGACGTAGAAAGAGGAATGGTTCTTGCAGCTCCTGGTACATGTAAGCCACACAAAAAGTTTACTGGTGCTGTTTACATCTTAACAAAAGATGAAGGTGGACGTCATAAGCCATTCTTTACTGGCTACCGACCACAGTTCTTTATCCGAACTACAGATGTTACAGGTACTCTAACGCTTCCTGAAGGAACAGAGATGGTTATGCCTGGTGATAGCGTTGAGATTACAGCTGAACTGATTCAGCCAGTTGCTATGGAAGAAGGTATGCGTTTTGCGATCCGAGAAGGTGGCAGAACAATTGGCGCTGGTACTGTATCAAAAATTATTGAGTAGTATATAACTTTTTTGACCCCTTTTATTAAGGGGTCAAAGGGGTGTGTAGCTCAGTTTGGTAGAGCAGCGATCTCCAAAGTCGCCGGTCGGGGGTTCGAGTCCCTCCGCACTCGATGAAATAAAAGAGAGTATTATGCAAGCTAAAGCTCAATTTAAGACAAAAGCTACCTCTAAAAAGAAAGGGTTTTTTCTTCGTGAAGTACAGCAAGAATTAAAAAAAGTTTCTTGGACTTCTAAGGAAGAATTAAAAAACTGTACGAAGATTGTAATAGGTTCGATTTTTTTATTAGGGACTGGAATTTATATTATGGATTTAATGATTCAAGGATCACTTTATCTTATTTCTTCAATTGCAAAGTTTATCGGAGGATAATTGAAAGATGCATAAGTGGTATGTTCTTCAGGTATTGTCTGGACATGAAAAGAAAGTAAAAAAAGCTATTGAAGAATTTATTGAAGCCAAAGGTATGGCCGATTTAATCGAAGAAGTAGTTGTTCCTTCTGAAAAAGTCTCTGAAGTAAAAAAAGGCGAACAAAAAGTTACAGAAAAAAGACTATGGCCTGGTTATGTCCTAATAAAAATGACTCTTACAGATGAGTCTTGGGCATATGTAAAGAATTCTAATGGTGTCATTGACTTTTTAGGTGGAGAAAAGCCTACAGCTTTAAGTGAAAAAGAAGTTGAGCAAATCTTGCATGAGCTAGAAGAAAAGAAAAAAGGTGTTGTTCAAAAACATAAAATTGAAGTTGGTGACAAGGTAAAAATTACTGACGGTGTTTTTGTTAATTTTGTTGGGACAGTTACAGAAGTATTTCATGATAAAGGTCGCTTAAGTGTTTTAGTTTCGATCTTTGGTAGGGATACTCGAGTAGATGATTTAGAGTTCTGGCAAGTTGAAGAAGTAACAAATGAAAGTGATCTATAAGGGGACAAGCAATGGCAAAAAAGGTCGTTAAACTTATTAAATTACAAATTCCTGCTGGTAAAGCAAATCCTGCACCGCCAATAGGTCCTGCCTTAGGTGCGGCTGGTGTAAATATCATGGCATTTTGCAAGGAATTTAATGCTAAAACGCAAGATAAAGCAGGAGATGTACTGCCTGTTGAAATATTAGTATATGCAGACAAATCATTCACATTTATAACAAAGCAGCCACCAATGGCGCAGCTAATCTTAAAGGAAGTAGGTATTCAGTCAGGATCAGGCGTTCCTAATAGAGATAAAGTTGGAAAAATGACAAAGTCACAGGTGAGAAAAGTAGCAACTAAAAAAAGACCTGACTTAAGAGTGGCTTCGGATGAAGCTGCTGATGCGATAGTAATGGGAACTGCTCGTTCCATGGGTATTGATATAGTAGAGGGATAAAATGGCTAAGGAAACGAAAAGACAAAAAGAAATAACAAAATGCATTGACGAAGAAAAAAAACTGTATACTTTACAGGAAGCTGTTGAAGTTTTGAAAAAATGTCCTCCTGTCAAATTTGACCAGTCTGTAGAGATCTCTTTAAAGATGGGTGTTGATCCTAAAAAATCAGACCAACAAGTAAGGGGTACCGTCTCTTTACCTAAGGGAACAGGTAAGGAATTAAAAGTTCTGGTTTTCTGCAAAGGAGATAAAGTTAAAGAAGCTTTAGATGCTGGAGCAGATTTTGCTGGCAACGAAGAAATTCTTCAAAAAGTAACTAGCGGCTGGACAGGTTTTGATGCAGTAGTGTCAACTCCTGACATGATGAGAGAAGTTGGAAAGCTTGGAAAGGTCTTAGGACCACGTGGTCTTATGCCATCACCTAAAGCTGGAACAGTAACCAACGACGTTGCAAAAGCGGTTTCAGAGCTTAAAGCTGGTAAAGTTGAATTTAAAGTAGACAAAAGCGCCGTTATTAATAACTTAGTTGGAAAGCTTTCTTTTAGTATTGAAGATTTACTTGAGAACATTAAAGCAATTCTTTCTGCAATCCTTAGAGCAAAACCAGCAAGTGCAAAGGGTGCTTACATTCAATCATTTTATTTGTCCTCAACAATGGGGCCAGGTTTAAAAATTGATGCACATTCAATTATCTAAACATAAAGAGAAGTTATGCGATCAGAGAAACAACTGTTACTAGATGAAATCAAGGATAAAATTCAGTCATCTAATGCGATGATTGTAACCAATTATCAAGCCTTTACACCTAATATCTCTTGGGATTTCCGAGATAGACTAAGAGGTGTAAATGGTTCATATGAAATTGTTAAAAAAAGAGTTTTTATTAAAGCAGCTGAAGAATGTGGCCTGGAAGTCGACTTGAAAGATCTAGAGGGTCATATTGGCGTTCTTTTTGCTGAAACAGAGCCTGTTGAACCAACTAAGTTCTTATTTCAATTCAATAAGGAAAATGGAGCTGAGCTTAAAGTACTTTTTGGGAAATTTGACGGCCAGACTTATAGTTCTGCAGATGTAGAAAAACTATCAAAATTGCCAGGCATGCAAGATATGCGTGCTCAATTTATTGGGTTGTTAGAAGCGCCGATGTCACAAACTCTATCTGTGATGCAAAGTCTACTTACAAGTGTAATGTACTGCTTGCAAAATAAAAGCGAACAAACAAGTTAATTTTAATTTATCAATTGAGAGGTAATAACCGTGAGTAAGAATATTGAGGAACTAGTAGAACAACTAAGTGGTCTCACCGTTTTAGAGATGGCAGAATTAAAAAGTGCATTGGAAGAAAAATGGGGCGTTAAAGCAGCGGCAGCTCAAGCTGTTGTAGCAGCAGCTCCTGCAGCAGGCGGAGCTGGAGCAGAAGCTGCAGCAGAAGCTACTGATTTCCAAGTTACTTTAGAAGAAGCACCTGCTGATAAAAAAATTGCTGTCATTAAAGCTGTACGTGAAATTACAAGCTTAGGGCTTAAAGAAGCAAAAGAATTAGTAGAATCTGCTCCTAAAGTTCTTAAAGATAGCGCTCCTAAAGCTGAAGCTGAAGAAATCAAGAAAAAGCTTGAAGCGGCAGGCGGAAAAGTTTCTTTAAAAGGTCTGTAAGATTTTTTTTAAGAAGCAGGGGAGTAATTATCTCCCCAAAAATTTTTTAATTTGTTAGTATTTATAATTGTGCGCTTGTATTTGCGTAAATTTTTTAAAATTCTAAAGAATTCCACAGGAGCTATACACAATGCAAAATAGGCCGCCTAAAAGGGTGAGTTTTCGTGAAAAGGAAGAAATTATCGATCTTCCAAACTTAATTGAAATTCAAATTAAGTCTTATAATCAATTTTTACAAGCTGACCATTTACCTCACGAAAGAAAAGATCAAGGGCTTCAAGAAGTCTTTAGCGAAGTTTTCCCTATCAAATCATACGATGAAAAAACCATCTTAGAATATATTTCTTACAGTTTAGGTGTACCAAAATATTCTCCAGAGGAGTGCATTAGAAGGGGCATTACTTACAATGTAACTCTCAAAGTCAAATTTAGACTTACAGATGAAACAGGTATTAAGGAAGAAGAAGTATACATGGGTACCCTGCCCATTATGACTGAAAACGGAACGTTTATTATTAACGGTGCAGAAAGAGTCATTGTTTCTCAACTTCATAGATCCCCAGGAATATCTTTCGAACAAGAAAGACATCAAAAAGGGACTATTCTTTACTCATTTAGAATTATTCCATACAGAGGAAGTTGGTTAGAAGCTTCATTTGATAATAACGACTTAATCTATATTTTCTTTGACCGTAAAAAAAGAAGAAGAAAAGTTTTAGCAACTTCTTTTATTCGTACACTAGGCTATTCAACTGACGCAGACATAATTGAAGAGTTTTTTGAGACATATAAAGTTAAAATTAAATCAGAAAAAGACTTTGTTAAACTTGTTGGTAAAATTTTAGCTGAAGATGTCATCGATGAAAATACTGGTTTAGTATTTGGCAAGGCTGGTGAAAAACTGACAACTGCCATGCTTAAGAGAATGCTAGATGAAAACATTTCGGTAGTACGTATAGCAGAAGAAGCTGATGAAACACATCCAATTATTAAAATGCTCAGCAAGGATCCTAATGATTCTTATGAATCAGCATTAAAAGACTTTTATAGAAAGATTAGACCAGGTGAGCCAGCTACACTTTCCAATGCTAGATCTGCAATTATGAGGTTATTCTTTGATCCTCGTAGATATAACTTGGGACGCGTTGGTCGATATAAAATGAATCGCAAATTAGGCTTTCCAACAACGGATGAAGAACTAGCTACTGTAACATTGAAAAAAGAAGACATTGTTGCAGCTTTGAAATACCTAATTGATTTAAAGACCGGAAGTAGCGAAGTAAACGTTGATGACATTGATCACTTGGGAAATAGGAGAGTAAGATCCGTTGGTGAATTGGTTCAAAACCAATGTCGTATTGGCTTGGCCAGAATGGAAAAAATCATCCGTGAAAGAATGAATCTTTTTGATTTTTCTGCCGACACAATGACTCCGGGTAAAATTGTATCTGCGAAAGGCTTGGCAGGGGTATTAAAAGACTTCTTTGGTAGGTCTCAGCTGTCTCAATTTATGGATCAGACAAACCCAATAGCAGAACTAACTCATAAGAGAAGACTTTCTTGTTTAGGACCTGGAGGTCTTAATAGAGAGCGTGCTGGTTTTGAGGTTAGGGACGTTCACTCTTCACACTATGGTAGGATTTGTCCTATTGAAACACCTGAAGGCCCAAACATTGGGTTGATTACTTCACTGTCTTCATTTGCAAAAATCAATGAATTTGGATTTATTGAAACACCTTATCGTATGGTTCGTGATAATGTTGTAAGTGAAGAAATTGAGTACATGACTGCTGACTATGAAGAAGAAAATGTAATAGCTCAGGCTTCTGCTACATTAGATGAATATAAGATGTTTGAAAATGAAATATGCTGGGGAAGGCATAATGGAGAACCGATGGAAGTCGAAACCTCCAAGGTTACTCACATGGACGTTTCTTCCAAGCAGTCAGTTTCTATTGTAGCTGGACTTATACCATTTCTGGAGCACGATGATGCTAACAGAGCTCTTATGGGTTCGAATATGCAGAGACAAGCAGTACCTCTTCTTAAAACTGAATCTCCTTATGTAGGAACAGGTTTGGAAATTAAGGCCGCTAGAGACTCAGGAGCTGTAATAGTAGCTAAAGAAGATGGTGTTATAGAGTATGTCGATGGCTTTAAAATTATTATTGCCCCAAAAGATAATCCATTGAATAAGCAGGAATATAAACTTAAAAAGTTTATGCGGTCCAATACAGGAACATGTATAAACCAAACACCTCTTGTTAAAGTTGGAGAAAAGATCCTAGCAGGGGATATTATTGCTGATGGTCCTTCTACAGATAGGGGTGAAATAGCGCTTGGTAAAAACGTTCTTGTAGCCTTTATGCCATGGTGTGGTTACAACTATGAGGATGCTATTATCCTTTCTCAAAAGGTTGTTGAGGAAGATAAGTTTACCTCGATTTACTTACAAGAGTTCGATGTTTCTTCTAGAGATACGAAATTAGGTAGAGAGGAAATTACAAGGGATATTCCAAATGCTTCAGAAGAAGCATTGGCTAACTTAGATGATGACGGAATTATTCGTATCGGTGCTGAAGTTAAGGAAGGGGATATTCTTGTTGGTAAAATTACACCTAAATCTGAAACTGAACTTTCTCCTGAAGAGAGACTTCTTAGAGCTATTTTTGGTGAAAAAGCAGCAGATGTTAAGGATGCTTCCTTAATTGCTCCTCCTGGAACTGATGCGATTGTCAAAGAAATAGCTGTTTATTCTAGAAGAGATCGTTTGTCAAAAACAGATGATGAACTAGTTGAAGAAGCTACAAGAATTAAAGATATTCAAAGTGAATTTAAAACTGAACTAGCAGAACTTCAAATGGAGTTTCATGAAAAACTAGGAGCCCTTTTATTAAATGAAAAGGCACCTGGTCCTATCATGCACCGTATTACAGGTGATATCATCATCAATGAAGGTGAAGTTATTACCCAAGACATGATTGAAACAATAGAAGCTGAAGCATCAGAAAATCTCATTATGCAAGACAATGAGATGTATCATGAGTTTAAGCGTATATTGCGAGATTATGAACTTGATCAGCAAACTTTAGAATCTGAGCATAAAACTGAAATTGAGCAGATGAAAAAGGGTGATACTGATCTTGATCCAGGTGTAATTAGACAAGTTAAGGTATATATAGCTACAAAACGTAAGCTGCAGGTTGGTGACAAAATGGCTGGTCGACACGGTAACAAGGGTGTTGTCGCTAAAATTGTTCCAGAAGAGGATATGCCTTATCTGTCAAATGGTGAAACCATTGA
>Ga0210057_1000579_pt1 | contig 60181 bp, 65 predicted proteins | sample CryGeyCG2114_010_2_FD_183968 | JGI IMG/M metagenome (GOLD analysis project Ga0210057, IMG submission 183968) | Groundwater microbial communities from aquifer - Crystal Geyser CG10_big_fil_rev_8/21/14_0.10 (SPAdes) (version 2) | ecosystem: Environmental > Aquatic > Deep subsurface > Groundwater ...
CCTACTTTTGACGCTTCAACATCGACACAAAAACACCATACCAGTTTTTTAATTTTAAAATCACTTAATTTACTTGATCTAACAAGCACTTTGACTAGTTTAACAGACGCTGTTCTAGTCTAGTACCTATGATATTGCAACAGAATCAAGAAAAAAAATTGTAAATGGAGTCAAATACTTCAGTATGGGGAGAATTTTGTGGTTTACCAATCTTGAAACTACCAAGCGGCATGAGAATATTGTGTTGTATAAAAAATATGTGCCAGAAGAATTTCCTAAGTATGACAACTACAATGCCATTAACATTGACAAGGTTTCCGATATCCCAATGAATTACAATGGAGTGATGGGTGTTCCGATAACATTTATTGATAAATATAATCCCGAACAGTTTGAGCTACTGGGTATTATGAATACAGGCGAAAAAAATATAGGCATAAGATACAAAGAAACTCCACATGGGAGACCGCTTGTTAACGGCGTTGAAAAGTATCTTCGTATTTTAATAAGAACAATAAAACTAAAAAAAATAATATGAAAATTGATCTACATAAAATTACAATCCGTAAAGTAATAGTTGGCTATAAAGATAGCGCCGAGGAGGGCGTTGTGGCTTACGACGGCAAACTTGATATTCGTCCCAAATATCAGCGTGAGTTTGTGTATAAAGAAAAGCAACGCAACGCCGTGATTGAAACTATTAAAAACAGCTTTCCGTTGAATGTGATGTATTGGATGATTAGAGAAGACGGCGGTTATGAAGTTTTGGACGGTCAACAGCGCACCATTAGTATCGGTCAATATGTTACTGGCGATTTTTCGTTGAATGATCGCTTTTTTCATAATCTAACCCGCGAGGAACAGGACAAGATTTTGGATTATGAATTGATGATTTACTTTTGTGAGGGCACGGACAAAGAGCGGCTGGATTGGTTTAGAATTATCAACATCGCTGGTGAAAAGTTAACCGACCAAGAAATACGCAATGCGGTTTACACTGGACCATGGTTGTCTGATGCAAAACTAAAGTTTAGCAAGACGAATTGCGCGGCGTACCTCTTGGCAAACGATGGCGGGAAATTGGTGGAAGGTTCTCCAATACGGCAAGACTATTTAGAGATCACGCTTTCATGGATTAACAACGGCAAAATTGAAGATTATATGGCTAAGCACCAACATGACTCGAACGCCGACGAGTTATGGGAGTATTTTCAAAATGTAATTGCGTGGGTACGGACTACTTTTTCGAATTATCGACACGAAATGAGCAGTGTGCAATGGGGTGAATTGTATAACCAGTTCAAAGACGCGAAACTGGACGCTAGCAAGTTAGAAGCTGAAATCAAAGAGTTAATGCAAGACGAAGATGTAACAAAAAAATCTGGAATTTATCCTTATGTATTAACTCGAAATGAAAAATTCCTAAACATCCGTGCTTTTACCGATAAACAAAAAAGGGAAGCATACGAAAGACAAAGGGGTATTTGTGTAAAATGCAAGGAACATTTTGAGTTGGAAGAGATGGAGGCAGATCATATAAAACCTTGGCATGAGGGCGGAAAAACCGTTTCAGAAAATTGCCAAATGTTATGTAAGCAAGATAATCGAACCAAATCCGGTGTATAAAATTATAGGTGTAGAAGTGTCAATTTGAGAGAAATCCATAAATGCAAATAAGGTAAAAGTTTATGAAAGCAAAACATGAGCGATTTTTTAGATGGAAAGTTAGATAACTCCGAAATAAGACAAGGACTCCTAGAGTTTAAGTACCCCTCTGGTTTTAAGCCTAGCCCGAAGTTTATTGATAGCTTAATTCAGAAGTTCTGGTTTCACGATTTCTATAACAGTTTTATATCGGATGAAATCTATCTAAACCACTTAACTAAATTTTTAGAGAGCAAGAAATCCTCAACTTTTAAGCGTTTTGATTTTTACGAATACTTTTTCGACCAGATTGTAGAGAACAAAAAAGATCGTGGGTCACTTCAAAAAATTGCTCTCGACTTTGAGAAAAATCAAACGGACGCATATACTCCAGACGATTTTCAAAAACTTTTAAGTGATTTAGAGGTTAAGGATAACACCCTTTCTTTAGATTGGATGGAGAAAAATCATATAGGAAAGATTAAGGAAAGAGACAACAAAGAGCTTTTCATTTTAGAACACCACACATTAACTGAATTTTTAGTTGCAGAATTTTTAGTAGTTCAAAACGATACAATCTCTGAATTCCAAAAACTTGCAGTATTAAATGAAGAAGGGATAACAGCGATTAAACCGTCTTGGTCAGGAGTATTAAGATTTTTGCTCGAATCCAAAAAGTCTAATGAAGCATTTAACTGGCTAGTCGGCTTTCTCGAAAAGAACGATGACGGATTGGACGACAACCTCTCCGAAATTATAACTTTCAATGAATTAAGACCGTCTCTTTCTAGACGAAAAAAAGTCTTTAAGTTAATTTACAACACTTATTACGATAAGTTGGTATGGCTTCCTGTGTGGACGAGAACAAGACTTTCAAGATTCATTGACCCTGAATCATACAAAAAATTAAAAAGGGATGATATTAAAAAGCATGAAATCCAAACCGCCACTTTTATTAGGAGAGGAAACGCGATTGCGATTATAGAAGGTTTACTTGAAAATAAAAGTCCACTTATTTCAACAAAAGATAAGGATTTTTGGAAGAAGACCATAATAAATTTTGCCAATAATCCCGATGATAGCGGTAACGGAGTTTTGCAAAGAACTTGCCTAGGAGCGTTAAGCCAATTCAAGGAAGAAGGGGTTATAAAACCAGTTTCTAAAAGTTGCTTTGATGATACTAGTGATTCTTTGGTCAGAGATGAGTTTATTCAACTTTGTATGGCAAGTGCGCCTAATTCCAAGATTGCGATTGACTATTTTATTAAGGGAGTTAAAACAGGTCACGATATATACCCTAGACACGGTTTGTATCTAATTACAGAAGCAAGGTCGATCGAGTATTTTCTTGAAAGCGTCTCGAGCGATGATGGTTTTTGGATGTCGTTTCTTAAACACGAAAGTATTTTTGACAAGGAGAGCGGAGATACCCAGTTAATAGATCATATTAAGAAGTCTTTGAGCAAGAAAGTTATAAGTCTTTTAAAGAAAATCATTTTTAAAATTTTCCTTATACCGAATTTGTATGAAGAAGAAAAATCTAACTTTGTTAAAAATCTAGTCCGAATAATTGAATCAAAAGACCAGAATTTTATATTCGAGATTCTAAACGAAATTGGCAACCAACAGGATGAAACAAAGTCCTTACATCTGTTTTTTGATTACGAAGAAATCCTGGCAATATTACTCACGCCAGATAACTTAGGCGCGTATTTTGAAAAAACTGCAAAAATCCCTGCGGGTCACTCTTGCTCTCCTGTTTATATTGCTAAACGTATTAACGGAGAAGTTGGCCAAAAGGTCTATGAAAAGGCGGTGAGGTTAAAAAAAGTAGAACCTGTTGATGAAAAAGCAGCCAAAGCTTATTGGGATAAACAGCAGAATAAAAGAAAACAGGATATTTTAAAGAACTTTCGCAAGTTGCTTAATCCTTCACCGGGTAAATACAGCCCTAATGTATTTGAGTACTATCTGCACAACAAAAAGGATTTAGATAGTTATTTTGAATCTGCAAGAGGGAAAAAATTTAGGGAGCGGTTGATTGACCTTGCGCTTAATAGCAATCTCGCCAAGACTAATCCCCAAGACATTAAGGTGTCCATACCGGATAAAAATGTAAGACAGTTTACTTGGTCCAGTGTGGCTTCGTACTACGGCAATGTCCTTTCGATTGTAAAAACATTTGTCCCGCAAGAAATCAAAAAATACAGACAACAAATTATTGACTTTATTCCCTATGCCTACTCCGATGATATGGGACTGATTATGGAACTGATAGAAAGATTAGAAGATAAAGAACTATCTTTCGTAAATAAAGTGATGATTGACAAAAATGACGACCGGCGATATTTGATTCCGAGTTCTTATATCTATCTTGTTGGCGACTATGCCAAAATGGGTTGTAAATTACCTAGTGTTTTACCTGTTTTAAAATCATTCATAGGCGACGAATATATTTCGGTTGATGATCAACGCTCTACTATCGGGGCACTTCCGCAATTTATAGACCTTTCTAACAAGGAGATAAAAAGATTACTTCAAAAACTGTTTAGTAATGAGAAATTGAATGAGCAAAAATCCAGTATTGCTCAATCGGCAAACGAGGTTTTAATTAAAGTTTATAAAGACGAGAACGCTATTAAATGGAGATTTGACCAAATTAAGAAACCTATCAAATTTGACCGCAGGACTATTGAGGGTGTGGCTCATTCAGTTGGCCCCGAGGAATTAGAACTAGATTATTTAGCTTTTGCGAAACCGCTAATTGAGCTGAAAGATGAAAGATATCTCGACAGGTTTTTTGGTTTGTTGGACTATTCTTTCAAACTCCTTGAAGGAATCGACACCAACCAAGAGCAAAATGAGCATTGGGAATATGTTAACTACATATGGCGAATAGTAATAAGCTTTGTCGAAGACCTCAAAGAGGAAGGTTCGTTTATTCCACTTCTTGCAATCGAAGCTTGGTCTAAAAAATATGCCACAACTTCTAACTCTAACTGGTTAATGGCCAGAATTAAGCAGTTGAAAAACGTCTATATCGGCTACATCAGGCCTTTTGATCTGATAACAGATAGTGTCGAACAATTAAGAAAGAGTAATGAACCGGCTGCGCAGATCGCCTATTTTCTTTTTAAAACTCAAATTGTTGAAACAAAACTAAAATTCCTGATCGAAGGGATTAACTACTTTCTTGAGCTTGCCACGAAAGATTATCCCATATATAGGAAAGCCGAGATTAGAAAATTTAGGGAAAGTAATTATACCCTAGGGCAATTAAAAAATGAGCTGAATAAATATCAAAGTAAGACTATACATAAGCTAGATTCTAAATTGTCAAAATTCCACGAAAAAAGGAACGAGTTTACACATCAGCTGTTTTTGCAGAAGAAGAAGATGCCTGACCTTGGTAAAGAGGCAACTCAATATACTAAGAGTGCAGAGGAGAGTCTAAGTTTGATTCAGGAAGTTTGGAAAGAGATTTTGAATATTAAATAACTGTTTGCCCTTAAACAGAGTAAAAGTTAGGAGGTGATTTACAATGCAGGATGACGAATCCATTAAATCGGAAATGATAAGGTGTGGTAAAAGAACTTACTTTTTCGATGTTAAGATGGCTTCGAATAATGATAAGTATTTAAAGATTACGGAAACTAGGCTTGTTGAAGAAGGCGAACCGAGAAAGAGAAGTAATATAATGGTTTTTCCCGAAGACATTGACCGTTTCAGATCGGTCTTAAATCAAGTATCTAAATTGTTGACAGAATAACTTTATTTAGTCCACTCAACCCCTCTTATCCCTGCTTTCTTGAAAAGCTCCTGTAAATGTTTTACTTCTTTAGTCAATTGAAGTATCTTAATACTCTTAAAATCTTCGCCAATTTTAATAAACCCCTTACCCCAGCAGTATTGCTTAAGCTTGTTTATCTCGGTTAGGGCCTTAATTTTATCTTGGCGCTCCTCCGGCGTCATTGAGTCAAAGATGGCCTTAAATCCTGAAATATCCATAAGTATTATTCTTTAGTTAAAACAAAAAACCTCCCCGCCCACTTCATTGATTTTGACTGCTGGTGGTTGTTGGCGAAGTTTTCCTTTTCTAAGTCCCTCTTTATTTTTATTCGTTTGAAAAAGCTCTCCCACCAGTCGCGCGTTTTCGTAGTGATATGAGAAGGGTCGCCCTTGCCGTCCCTTGATTCGATATGGTCGCTTCCGGCGGTGCAGATAAGCAAGAAAACGAAACGCTTTGATACGCGGTACATTTCTTTGACCGCTTTGATTAAATCGTTTTCCGGTATATGTTCTAAAAGTTCAGTTCCCATGACTAAACCAAAACTATTTTTTTTAAATCTTGAAAGGTCGCGGACGTCCCCTTCGATAATTTCTTGCGTTACTGCCCGGCTCACCGCATAAGGGGAATACTCGACGCCGGTTGCCGGCACTCCCAGCTCTTGAAACCGCTTAACGACAAAGCCATAAGCACACCCCACATCTAAAACGCTATCGGGTTTAAATAGCTCATTGGTCCAGTTGGCAAAAGTAATCAGTAGCCCGCCGGCTTTCGCGTAGGAGTCATAGGCGACTTTGTTTTTACCCTCAAAATAATCTTGGTTATAAAAATCTTTAGTTATTTTCATAAATGGCTTTGAGTCTCTCCATAATCGGGACCACGCAGGCGTCCCAAGAAAATTTTTGTCTGATAAGTTCCGAAGTAATTAGAGCTTTTTTCTTCTCCTCTTTGTAGTTTTCAAAAACAAAGCGCATTTTGGCTCTTAAATCTTCGCTTTTGGGCATTGCCCAGCGGTTGCCGTCCATATAGACATAAGGAGTTTTGGCTTCGCCTTCTTCCCAGTCAACAAAGTGGACTCCGGGGAAGGGTTCGCCTTTATCGTCTCGCAAAACTTCGTTAGGCGCGCCGTAACCGGTAGTGATAACAGGTATGCCAGAAGCTAAGGCTTCAAAAAGCGGTAAGCCCCAGCCCTCGCCGTGGGTAGGCAAGACAAAACAGCTACCCATTGTATAGAAACAACCGATTTGCTCGGGTGGAAGGATATCCTCTCTGATATAGACTTTGGCGGCTTCCCTTGGGGCTTTGATTGCTTCAACTTCTTTTTTAACCGGTTGTGCCAACGCCGAAGACATGGTTTTGACAATCAGACAAACATCCTCGTTTCTTGAAAACTCGCTGGTAAAATCTTGAATAAGCTGGCGCAGGTTCTTGCGTGGCTCCCAAGTGGCATTGCAGATAAACTTAAACTTTTCTTTGGCGTCTGTTTTCATTGGCGCCATGTTAGGGTAAAAGTAATCCGGGTCAATGCCTTGGGGAATGGTAAAAATAGGCACTTTCACTCCCGCGTCTTGAAGCTTCTTTTTGTCCCATTCGGTCGGTGTCCAAACCTCATCCATCATGTTGCAATACGGGGTCCAAGAGGAAGGAATTATCATGCCCTCAAATTCGCAGTGGCCGATTTTATACTTGCCGGAGTTCTTGAAAAAAAGCGGCGCTTGCCCCCAGATAATTTGGGGTAAATCCATAGACGGGACCACTTCTCTTGCGTCGTTTACTAAGCCGTCATCGGTCAAAGGTTCCGCTTCAGGTATGCTCGACAGGTGAGAATAATAAACTTTAATGTTTGCCCGCAGAAGCGCGGCAATGTAGTTTTTTGCGGCAATCGCAAAGCCGGTCGGGGATTCCACACCGGTATGGTAAACAACCGGAAATTTTAGTTTCTCTTGGTAGCTTTGACTAAATTTCTTTTTGAAAAATTGATGGTTTAGCTGAAACTGCCGTGCAAATTCTTCCTTATTCATTAAACCGTGCCCCTTGCCGCGATACTGCACGATTAACTCGTCAGTTGTATAAACCTTGAAGCCCAATTCACGCGCCTTAAGGCAATACTCGGCGTCTTTGAAAATGCAATCTCCGGCACAGGGAATTATCGGAAGTTTCTCTACCAGTTCTTTTTTAACGAGACACAAAATCAAGGGTACCATCTCAACTTCACGCGTCCCCGGATACTGGCCGAAATACTCTTGGCCTGTTGCATAGGAAACGGGAAGCATTAAATTAGGAGCAACAAAACCGCCGTGGAAGTAAATTTTGTTTTCGTGGTTTAAGACGAGAGCGGATAAAATTCCGCAGTCTGAAAGCTTTCGAGACTGCTCAAATAAAGTCTCAATCCAGCCGGCTAAATGCCCCACGACGTCCCAAGAGGCAATAACCTGATCTCCTGATTCAAGTTTGACCACCTTAAACATAAAGCCGTTGCGCCAAGCACTGCATAAAGACAGGCAAAGTCAGTCAATGACTTTATTTAGGCGCAGGAATACCGACGAAGACGAAATCCTGGGTTGCTTCATCGTAGTTATCTTGAATGAAGTACCGCATATAGCGGTTAAACCCGGACTCGTTCAAACCGGCAGCATAACCGTTCCACGCAGTCTGATCGCCTGCGGAAACTGTGCCGTCTCGCCAGTACTGCACACCAAAGGTAAGGGTTGTCCTTACCCCTAACTGTGCGGGGCTCTTAGGATTGTACGCAATAACTCTTAACCTTGCGTAGTTAAGACCCTTCCAAGCAGAATAAACGATAGTTTTCGCTAACGTTTTTCTTGCATCCAAAGAGAACAATGGACCTGTTAGTCTTGGCATATCTTTTTTTCACCTCCTTTCTGCATATCTATCATTAGTAGTTTGCCCACTAAAAAACGCCGACTTGCGACGCAACTTAATTGTGTGCGCAACAACGGCGTTAACTAACTATTAAGATAGTAGCAGAAATTCAACTCCCATGCAACAGCTTGCATGGGATGCGTACATGCTATTGACAATAGTGGATATTACAGTATAATACTTACCGAATGGTTAGTAAGTAAGTGGAGTTATTTATGACAAAAACAAAAGAAAACTCAACCAAGCAAACTATCCTTAAAACTGCAGGTAAACTATTTTCCCAGCGGGGATATTTTGGCATCTCCATGCAGGATATTGCCGATGAGTTGGATATTACTAAGGCGGCTCTCTATTACCATTTTACGAGCAAAGAGGCTTTAACCCAAGAACTTATGAAGGGTACAATCGCCGAGCTTAAATTTGACTTAAAAAACTCCTGCCAGGCTGGAACATTACCCTCTGACAAAATCTTTAATCTGACAAAAACGTTTCTTGATTTCAAAATCAAGCATCCGGAGCTTTCCCTGTTGGTTTCACTGGGATTCACCTCCGACGAGAAAGAACCAATGGTGCAGTTCGTTCAGGATCTGCGTATCGAGCTGACCAGATTTATTCGCCAGCTTATTGGAGGAATAGATTTCACCAGAAGAATCACATACAAAGGTATGTTTTTTATCACCTCGTCACTTCTCGGCTTAGTGTTAAGTCCGTTTCAAAATAAAGACAATACTGACATAGCCCAGGATTTTACCCGATTATTATTAACGGGGACTGGGGAATCAAGAAAGGGAAAAACATCGGCATAAGCCTTTGGCTTGGGAGGAAGTGTCTACCAAGTCTTAAGGATATGCCGTTTTTATTCAGTATAATCACATATGGAAAAATCATTCTTACATAAATCATTTAACGCTCTTAAAAGACATGTACTTAAACGTCCATTCATTGTTGGATTAATTGTGGTCGCAGCTATCGGCGGCTGGTTCTGGTATACCCGGCTTGGCCAGGAGACAGAAATGCGCACGACAAAAGTTGTCCGTCAGGATATTGCTGAAACCATCTCCGCGTCAGGAGAAGTCACTGCAGATATAAAAGCGGAACTTCGGTTTTCTACACCCAGCAAGGTTGTTTGGGTGGGAGTCAAAGAAGGAGATACGGTGAGAGCCGGTCAAGCATTGGCATCACTGGACAAACGGCAAGTTGAGAAAAATCTCAAAAAGAAACTTCTTGCCTATATGAACGAGCGCTGGGACTTTGAGCAAACTCATGACGATTATGATATCGAAGGCAGACAGCTAAACGATGTACTTCTTTCTGACAAAGAAAAAAGGATCTTGGAAAAAGCACAATTTGATTTGGACAACACTGTTTTAGATGTGGAAATTACCAATTTAGCACTAGAAGAGTCGACAATTGTCTCTCCAATAACGGGCACTGTCAGTAAAATTGCCAACATTAACCGTGGAGAACAACTCACGGCCGCGCAACTGGGCACAAGTTTTATCCGTATACTCGATTTAGATAGTTTGATTTTTGAGGCTACCGTTGACGAGGTCGATTTTAGAAAAATCAGCATCGGACAAAACGTCACCATTACTCTCGATGCTTTTCCTGATGAAGAGTTTACCGGAACAGTTATATTTATCGGTCGCGAGGGGCAAAAGACAGCTACCGGTGGTGTCGTCGTTCCTGTTAAAGTAGCGCTTAATTCAGGCAAGGAAAAGTTAGTTACCGGTTTGACTGGCGATGCAGAGTTCCTACTCAACCAAAAAGAAAATGTCCTCATTCTCCCTCGTGAGTTTGTTAAAAGTGACAACGGGACATCGTATGTCTCCATCCGCCAGAGCGACGGCAATGTTACTAAAGTTCCTGTTACCGTCGGGTTAACCACCATCTCTGCTGTTGAAGTCAGCGGAGACATACAGGAAGGACAAGAAGTTGTCTTGCAAACCCATGACAAAAAATAACAAGACAGTCTTAGCGACTAAGCATGTTGTTAAAGAATACAAAATGGATGGAATCACGGTTAAAGCGCTTCGGGGCGTGTCGCTTTCCATCCATGAGGGAGAATTTGTGGCTATCATCGGACCTTCAGGGTCGGGTAAGTCAACGCTCATGCACATTATCGGATGTTTGGATACGCCCACTTCTGGGGAGGTACTGCTTGACGGACACCAGGTGGGAAAAATGCAGGAGCGAAGTTTAGCCGAGATCCGCAATAAAAAAATCGGCTTTGTGTTTCAGTCCTTTAATTTGTTATCTCGAACTACGGCATTGGAAAACGTTGCTTTACCCCTTTTATATAACGGAACAAGTGAAGCTGAGGGGGAAAGATTGGCGAAAGAAGCGCTGGCAAAAGTTGGTTTGGGAGATCGACTTTATCACCATTCAAACCAGCTCTCAGGCGGTCAGCAGCAGCGCGTCGCCATAGCCAGAGCGCTGGTAACAAACCCTATCATCCTTCTGGCAGACGAACCGACAGGGAATCTTGATTCAAGCTCCGGTAAAGAAGTTATGGGTATTTTCCATGAACTTCATAAACAGGGAAAGACGATTATTTTGGTGACGCACGATGACAAGGTTGCCGATCAGGCACAGCGGAAAATTCGATTAAAAGACGGACAAATAGTTCACTAATATGCCATTTAAACAATTACTACGCGTAGCTTGGCGTTCAATTAAAGCCAACAAATCCCGTTCTCTTTTAACGGCATTGGGAGTGATTATTGGCGTGGCTTCCGTCATTCTGCTGGTATCTGTCGGGTCGGGCCTCAAAGATTACATTACCAGCGAAATGCAGGATATGGGATCTAACCTGGTTATGATTGTACCCGGAGACATTGATTTGGACAAGGTTGGAGCGGGAGGAAGTGCGATGTCCAGCAGTTTTGCCGCAATGCAATCGTCAAAATTAAAGTTGGATTATATAGAAGATCTTGAGCGGGAAATACCCCAGATTAAGGATATCGTCGGGATGGTCATGGGATCTTCTCCTATCCGCTATCAGAACGAATCCATGAGTACTCAAATTATCGGCACGACCGAAAATTACACCGATTTAAGACAATACGGTTTTGTGGCTGGCGGTTTCTTTGGTAGAGCCGATGTCAATTCCGGCAGAAAAGTAGCAGTTATTGGCCATAAAATAGCCGATGAGTTATTTGGCAAAACCCTGCCGATCGGAGAAAAAATTAAGGTCGGTGAATACCGTTACACCGTCGTTGGCGTCATTGAAGAAAAGGGGGGACAAGGCACAATGACTCCTGACGATAAAGTGTATGTGCCGATTACTGTCGCCCAACGGCAGTTTGCTCAGAACAACGTCGGGATGATATTCGCTGAAGCCAAGTCTTCGGATGATGTACCGCAAGTGGTTACCCGCAGTGAAGAAGTTCTTAAAAGAAGGCTTGATGAGGATGAATTTACCGTTTTAGACCAAAAAGAAATTCTCTCTACCGTTTCCGGCATCCTCAATACTCTGACGGTGGCTCTTGGGGGGATAGCGGCCATTTCTTTACTCGTGGGAGGAATCGGCATTATGAACATTATGCTGGTGTCGGTGACTGAGCGGACTCAGGAAATCGGACTGCGCAAAGCCTTGGGTGCTAAACCGGAAGTCATACTAACACAATTTCTCGTCGAAGCAGTGGTGCTCTCTGTCGGCGGCGGCATTGTGGGCATCCTGCTCGGGGCGGGTGGAGCGCTACTGCTGGGCAGATTCATGCCCACAACAATTACTGCATGGTCGGTATCCGTAGCTTTTGCCGTTTCTGCCGCAGTAGGAATAATTTTTGGTGTAGCTCCGGCAAGAAAAGCCAGTCAATTATCACCCATCGAGGCACTAAGACATGAATAAAAGAAATAACAATATGATGCTATGACAAACGCAAAGATAGATAAACGAATCAAAAAAATTGAGAGGCTACTTAGTACTTCCAAAGACGATGTAACTTAGTTGTTGACGACTTCTTCACCCCATTGTCTCATCTTATCGATTATTTCCCTGAGAGAATTACCCTTGCTGGTCAGGGAGTACTCGACATGTAGAGGAATCTCCTGAAAAGCTTTCCGTTTGATAATACCTTCTTTTTCCAATTGCTTAAGGCGCAAGGCTAATGTACGTGGGCTGATTCCGTCAAGCGACCGGTGCAGTTCCCCAAAACGTTTAGTTCCCTCACACAGGTCCCGGATAATAAGAATAGTCCATTTTCTACCTATGGTCTTTAGCGTTTTTTCAACGCCGCATGATTCCTGTTTCATACTATACTTTATGTAACTACTTTACAAAGTAAAATTACTTCTGTAGTATAACACATATGAAATGGGGTAGCCTAGCCAACAAAGCAACAATAGATAAAACAAAACAATCACTTGAAGCGAACGGTATAAAGGTGATTGTGGTTGACAGCGGCAAAGAGGCGAAAGAAAAAGCTTTATCTTTAATCCAAAAAGGTTCAAGCGTGATGACGGCAACCTCAACAACCGCTCAGCAGATAGGGTTGGACAGCGCGATTGACGAGTCAGTGGATTTTGAATCCTTAAGAAAAAAAATCATGGCGCTTTCGCAAAGCGAGCAGCGCGCTCAAGCAAGAAGGATTAACAGCGCGCCTGATTATGTGGTGGGGAGTGTGCATGCGGTGACTGAAGACGGAAAAATTGTCATCGCCTCCAACTCCGGCAGTCAGCTTGCCCCCTACGCTTTTTCGGCTGCTCATGTTATCTGGCTAGTTGGTACCCAAAAGATTGTTAAAAACCTTGACGAGGCGATGAAGCGTATCGAGGAGTACACGTTTAAACTCGAAGACGAACGACTCATGAATGCCTATGGAATGCACAGTGGCATCCGAAAGGTCTTAATTATCAATAGTGAAGTCATGCCCGAGCGTATTACAATGATTTTGGTAAAAGAAAGACTAGGGTTTTAATAAGTACCTCTTGGTGAGTGCGCCAGAACGACCTACTTTACGAGAAAGTAAATAAGCGTAAATACAGCAATCAATACAAGAATTCCAACAGCCCATAAAAAGTAATTTGGGCTTTGCTTGCGCTCTTGAATGTAGCTGAAATTAAGCGGCCGGTCATTCTTCTTTTTGAAAAACATTGCCATATTACTTCTAGTTTAGCAATTTTTTACCAGGGTGGATAGTTGGCTTTCAGATACTCCGATAGATAGTAGTTAAAACCGGTCATCAGTAAGTTTTTGGCTTTGCTTTTGTACTCTTGCTTAACCGTTTCATCAAAACCTTGCCAGTTGCCTACCCCTTGGGCAAATACTGAACGCCAGCTTTGCTGGTAATAAGTTTGTGGGTTATAGGGATAAAACGGCGGTGAAACTTGCCGCCCCCACCATTGCTCTTGAAAAGTGGCTATATCGCCAAGTTTTCCGCGAACTTTGAGAGCCATATAGTCATAGAACCCATAGGCCGGTTCCAAAAAGGCGGCGGAGTTTCGACATGGTAAATAATCCGAAGCCTTGGGTGGTAACGAGCGGGCGTGCCGGCAAAGTCGGAGGAAACAATAGCAAGATGGTCATGTTTGCTGTCATTGTCGGTGGGGCTATCCCATTTGAGGCGAAATTGCGAGCGCCCGCGTCCGGCATTATAATCGTTTTGGATGTATAAGGCCAGCGTGTCTATTCCCCGCCAGCGCCAAGTATCAGGAGTAGTAAAATCATGATAGCCTTGCAGATATTCTTCAGCCAATACCAAAACACCAATGTTTGAGGCAAGAGGCGTTGTTTGGTAGTCGGAAGGGTCAAGAGTTGCCCCAAAGTCAACATGGTCAACCCTACAGCTCCCCAAACCGCTAGGGATTTGTGTATCACCGGATAAGCCGTCTCCATAGGAAAAGTCCAGCACAAAGTCTATCTGGGCGTCATCAACCACTGCATAAGCCGGTAAATCGGCTAAAGAAAAGGAGACAAACCGCCGGCAAAGATTTGCCTGGCATCGTTTGAGGAAGAAAGCGATTTATGGTCAGAAAATTATTGGCAGGAATGGTATAGAAATTTTGAAAAGCATGCGTTAGCACTTGCGCGAAAACCCCAAGACCATGTTGAAGTCGGCACGCCACCAATCAGAACCAAGCATGGCTGGCTCTTAATTTATTCGTATATTAGAAATTATTTCTCGGGTCAACGATTATTCAGTATTGAAGCAGTGCTTCTTGATCTGAAAAATCCTCTTGAAATCATCGCGAGAACTAATTTCCCTATTCTCGTACCCGAAGAATATTATGAAAAAATCGGTTATGTGCCTGATGTGATATTTCCATCCGGGGCAATGATAAAAGATGATCTTATCTATCTTTATTATGGCGCAACTGATACAACAGTTTGCTTAGCTTTTATTGGACTTTCTGCGTTTTTGGGCCAAATGCTAAACAAAAATAGAAGCATAATACAATTTAACCGCGCTGAAGAAAACCCTATCATTGTCCCCGAAAAAAAACATTCCTGGGAAAGCAAGGCCACTTTTAATCCTGCGGCAATCAATCTTTTCGGAAAAGTACATCTTCTCTATCGAGCAATGTCAGATGATAATACTTCAGTGTTCGGCTATGCGGTCAGCACGGACGGTATTCATATTGATTTTCGCGCGCCCAAACCAGTGTATACTCCTCGGGAATCATTTGAGCAAAAACTTACGCCCGGAGGAAATTCCGGATGCGAGGATCCGCGGCTTGCTAAAATAGGCAATAAGATTTATATGTTATACACTGCTTTTGACGGAAAGAATCCTCCCCGAGTAACACTTACCTCAATTTTAGAGAAAGATTTTGTGAGCGGGAATTGGAATTGGGCAAGACCTGTTCTTATTTCACCCCCTGATTTTGACGATAAAGATGCTTGCTTATTTCCGGAGAAAATCAATGGAAAGTTTGCCATTATACATCGCAGTGGAGACGATATTGATATTTCGTTTCATTCGCATCTTGACTTTGATGGTTCCGAGTGGCTTGAAGAATACAGATGGATTGTTCCCCGAAAAGGAATGTGGGATTCCAAAAAAGTCGGGATTGCCGCACCGCCAATTAAGACAACGGAGGGTTGGCTTATCTTTTATCATGGAGTTTCCAAAGAGGATGGATTCTATCGAGTTGGAGCAATTTTAGCCGATCTTTCTGATCCAACAAAAATTATTAGCCGAACCGATGAGCCGATTTTAGAACCAGAAGCCTCTTATGAAAAGTTTGGGCAAGTGCCCAATGTTGTTTTTCCGTGCGGTGCAGTAGTTCTTGGAGAAAAGATTTTCATATATTACGGTGGCGCTGATCAGGTAATAGGAGTAGCAATTATAGATAAAGAAGAATTATTAAAAACCTTGAATAATGCAGCTTTAAAAAATAATTTCAAACATGGACACGAACGATGAAAACAAAACAATTTTAAAACCTTGGGGCAAAGAGGTTATTTTAGAAAAGAAGCAAGCAGAGTTTTGATCTAAAGGGGAAGATAATAGGAAACTGCGGCAAACAGTAGGCCTATAAGTACGGAAAGTCCTGTAATTTGAAGAGCTTTTTGGCGGTCTTTTTTCCTAAATTCTTTTTGCTGTATGGTTTCGGTTTGACCTGCCGGTTTTACCAAATTATACACACCCTTAAAACCAAACCCCGCACAGAAATGAAAATAAGCTTGTAAAAACCCTGAAGCTGCTGAGGTTACTGGAAGAAAAATGATAAGCCTGTAAATTGGCGGGGCAGAAAACAGGATAAAAAGTAGTAACAATAAAACACTTGCACCTGTTCCTATCCATCCCGCCCGTCTTCTCCTGGCAATTTCTGCAGGCCCGATATTACAAACTCCCGGAATGTATTCTTGATTTGCCATAAACTTTTACTCCGTTACAATAACGGTAAGATTTTTATCCTTTATTGTTAATTTTTCAGGAGTCCTTGCAAGTACTGTGACTTTATACCCTTTTTGCAAAGCCAGTTTTACCAACTGTTGACCGGTTGGCCCTGTTGCCCCAAAAATTGCAAGTTTCATAATTCTTGGCGGGCTTCTTTAAGCGCTTTTGCCCACCAGAGCAGGTCGTTAAAGAATATTTTCACGCGGTCTCCCATTGCGCTTTCGCGAATTGGCTTGAACATTTCAGGACCTGTCGGTTCTTTTCCCATCATTGCAGCCATAAAAATCTCAACAGGGATATGTATTGAATTTCTAATAGGCATCATCTGCAGTTCAACTGCAACTTGCCTAAGCTGTTCTACGGAGCGCGCACCCACAGCGCTGCCATAACTTACAAAACCAACCGCTTTTTTATTCCACTCCGGGTAAAGCCAGTCCAGAGCATTTTTCAAAACAGCCGGATAGCCATGGTTGTATTCAGGTGTAACAATAATAAAAGCATCTGCCTCGTTTATTTTTTTCGCCCACTTTTGGACAACCTCATTTGAGTATTTGCCTTGCGCCATTGAAGACGGCATCGGGCTGTCAAAAAAAGGCATGGGATAATCGCGTAAATCCAAAAGTTCCGCTTTAACTCCTTCTTGTTTCTTTAATTCCTCAAAGATCCAATTTGCGGGCTTTTCGCTGAAACGACTCTGCCGGGTACTGCCAATAATTATTTTAACTTTAATCATATTTTTATTTAAAGATAAACTTTAAGAATTCATCTTTTGAAGTAGCGCCGACAAGTCGGTTTTTCTCCTTGCTATTTTCCATAACTAGGTACGTTGGAATTGACATAACATTGTTTTGTGCAGCACGGCTTTGATTCTCATCGATATTGACTTTTTCAAATTCAACTTTCCCTACTAATTCTTTTTCTAATTCTTCTATAAGAGGCGCCATCATTTTACAAGGTGGGCACCAATCAGCATAAAAATCAACAACTTTAACCATAATTAAAACCCCAAGTTTTCTTTAACAAAAATAATTGTAATCCGCTCAGGTATTACCTCGCTGTTGACTATCAAAAGTTTTCGTATGCCGCTGTGCATGCCGTATGCCTGCATCATCCGCTCGTCTTCGAGTTTAAAAGTATATTCCTCAATTCTTTTCATGGCTTCGTCAAGATTTTTAACAATCTTTTGTGTTCCTGCTACCCAAATGACATGCGCTGCTGAAAAAGCGTATGGGGCAATCTGACTACCGGAGTTAGACGCAATAACCACCTTTCCGTCAACGGTCACCGCATGAACACTGCCGACTACATAATCAGGCGCACTGTTGATGCGCCTCATTTGTGTTCTTTGCTCGCTTTGCGGAAGCGCCATGATTTTCTTGCGGAGGGAAACAAAATCTTTTGATTCATCAATTGCAGTGTCAAGACCTATTTGCTGGGCAGTAGTAGAGGTTGCAGTCATGACAGTAGCACCTTTTTCAATCAGCGAAAGAGCTTTTTCTTTTGCCTCTTTGCCATTTTCCACGACATAAACGCGAATGCCGTTTGCCTCAAGCGCTTTTGAAGCCTTTTTTATTGTTTTGCTATCTGCTAGTTTATCCCACATAATTATCACCTCCGTCTATTTCGATTCCATGAAATTTAGTAGGCGATTGCCACAGTTTTTCCTATCCACTCATCATTAGTTAATGCTTTGAGCATAAAATCTGCCACGTCTGCACGGGAGATTTGATCTCCGACTTTAACATCTAGCTTTTCTGCTACCCGATATTGACCTGTTTTATCAGCTTCGGTGAGCATTAGCGGCCTAACAATAGTATATTCAAGACCACTATTAGCTACCGCATCTCCCTGTTTTGATTTATCATCAAGGACAGGCTTCATCATCGAAATTTGTTCTTCTCCCATGCCCATTTTCTTCATAAACTCTATTCCCTCGGGAGAACCGCTCATGGCGTAAGAACTTTGAACAATAACTCTCTTCACTCCATGCTTTTTCATGGCACTTGTAATATTTTTTGTGCCTTTTTCCATTACAACATCTGCTTGCATATCAGGAGAAGCACCAAGAGCTACTACAACTCCATTGCTTCCTTCAACTGCCTGATCAACATTTTCGGGATTTGTAACATCTCCTTTAATAAGAGTAATTTTTTCATTGATAATATCCATTTTCTCGGGGTTTCTGACAAATGCTTTGACCTCGTACCCAAGCTCAAGTGCCTGTTTAACAACTTCTTTTCCTGTTTTTCCGGTTGCTCCAAAAACTGTTATTTTCATAGTAAATCTTTCTTTTCAGGTAAAGGTATAGTAAAATAGACTATATATTCTATAGTGCTATGAAAATGATAGTACTATATATTTTAGAGTATGTCAACCAGTAGCAAACCGGATAACACTCATATTTCAGCAGAATTAAACAACGGTATTAAGATGTTGGGTGATGCTTGGATCTTATGTATCGTTGGGACGCTTGCAAAAAAAGAAATGAGATTTAATGAAATACAGCGGGCGATAGTTGGTATAAATCCCACATCTCTTGCAGAAAGACTGAAAAGACTGGAAAACGAAAAGATGATCAAAAGACAAGAAGAAACAGTAGATAAACTATCTGTTGTCTATTCATTAACTGATAAAGGAAGAGGGATAATTCCTATACTTAGGGAAATTCAAGTCTTTGCAGATAAATTTCTAAAAAAATGAAAGGAGAAAAAGATTTGGTTTTGGAAAACCATTTAAAAGGTTGTGTTGCTGATACAAGATGTCCTTCAAAACAAAATGGAAAGAGGGGAGGTGATTTAGATGGATTACGACAAACCAAAAACATACACATGCCCTATGCATCCAGAGGTTGTTTCTGACAAGCCAGGAAGTTGTCCCAAGTGCGGGATGGATTTGGTAGAAAAAAAGAGTGATGAAAAATAATGCACACGCCACAAGTCACTTATTCTTTTCAAAGGATACTCGAGCCCTCACAATTGCGGGTTGGCTTACAGGCATATATTTCGTTATAGAATTAGGAATTGGATTGTGGACAGGATCGGTGTCTGTAACTTCTGACGCCTTTCATACGTTTTCTGCTGTCGGCGGTGTCATGATCGCTTTAGTAGCTAATTTTTTTGCGCAAAAAGGTTCAAATGTATTTCAAACATACGGACTTATCCGCGCTGAAATTGTCGGCGCACTGTTTAATGGATTGTTTCTAACCGCGATGGCAATATTTGTGTTTTGGATGGGAATTATGCGACTCAATGATCCGATGGATTTACCAACAACCCCTATGTTTATTGCCGCGTTCGGAGGGCTCGTTACCGAAATCATTTCGTTTCTCCTTCTTTATAAGGCGCAAAAGACAAATTTAAATATTAAAGGGGCATTTTGGCATGTACTGCAGACATTTGTTGGAAGCCTTATTATCATAGTATCCGCTGTTGTTATTCGCATAACCGGGTTTATGGCAATAGATCCAATCCTTGGTATGGCTTTTGGGTTGGTGCTATTTTGGGCGTCATGGAAAATAATAAGTGAAGCGCTCGAAATATTACTGGAGAAAACCCCAAAAGACCTTAATCTTAAAGCGCTTGTCCAAGATATCGCAAAGATTGAGAATGTTATAAGTGTCCATCACGTCCATGCCTGGAGTTTAACGTCAGGTAAAAATATTCTTTCCGCCCATGTTCATATAAAAAATTCAGGTAATAATGATATTATTCAACAAAAAATTCATGCGTTTTTAAAAAGTAAATTTAAAATATATATTTCAACCATTCAAGTTGAAAAAAAGTGTTTAGATAAAGAAACCGCAGAAGAGATTAATATAATAAAATAGAAGGAATTATGGAAAAAACCATGTATACCTGTCCTATGCATCCAGAGGTACAAATGGATAATCCTGGAGACTGGGTGATTCACTGCCATATTCCAGAACATATGGAAGCTGGCATGATGAGTGAGTTTCAGGTGAATTGATATATGAATAAGAAAACTGTATTAGTCGTGCTCATTGGGGTAATCGTTATATTTATCGGTGCGGATTATCTTCTTAGTGATAAGCAAGGGATGCCTGTTCCAAGTCAACCACCACAGGTTCAGCAGATGAATTATACGTACAAAAATATTACCAGCTTAGAGTTAGGACAGATGCTTACCCAAAAAGATTTCTTTTTTGTCAATGTTCACGTTCCATATGAGGGTGAAATAGAGAAAACAGACGCGTTAATCCCATATAATGAAATAGAAAATAAGTTGGATAAACTCCCGAAAGATAAAAACGCTAAAATTGTCCTCTATTGCCGCTCCGGTAGAATGAGTGCTATAGCCGCTGAAAAACTAGCAAGTTTAGGATATACAAATATTTACAATCAAACCGGTGGGATGATTGACTGGGAAAAGCAGGGACACCAACTCATCAAAAAGTAAGGTACAATAACCATATGTCTAACTCACACGATCATCACCATGATGACCATGGACACCATCACACGGAGGCTCCGAAAATTTTTGAAGTTGTACTGAAGAACAAAAAAGAAGTAGCAGAAGGCGCGACGGCTTTTTTCTTTGAAAAACCGGAGGGGTTTACGTTTAGAGCCGGTCAGCACATTGAAATGAAATTGATTAACCCTCCAGAGACTGACGCTGAGGGTAACAGCCGGATGTTTTCGCTCGTCAATTCACCATTTGAAGATAGTATTGTCATCGCCACACGTATGCGGGATACGGCTTTTAAGCGGGTGCTGGGACAAATACCAATTGGCGGTAAAGTCACTGTTGAAAATCCTCATGGGTCGTTTATGCTGCATAATGACTCGTCCAAACCGGCTGTCTTTCTTATTGGCGGTATTGGAATCACTCCGATATTTTCAATGATTAAAGACGCTACGGAAAAAAAATTGCCCCACCGTCTTGTCCTTTTTTATTCCAACAAGCGGCCGGAAGACGCGGCGTTTTTACAAGAACTGGAAATCCTCGCGCGACAAAATCACAATTTCAAATTGATAGCCACCCTGACCGAATCTGAAAAGTCAAAAACAACGTGGAACGGAGAAACGGGACATATAGACCAGGCAATGCTGCATAAATATGTGGACGACCTCCAAATTCCCATTTACTATATTTCCGGTCCTCCTGTCATGGTTGCCGCGATGAGAAAATTACTTACCGATTCGGGCGTAAACGAAGACAATATACGGACAGAAGAATTTTCGGGATATTAATTAAACGAAATGCAGTATTCATAATGCTTGGGCGGGCGCTTGGAGCCGGGAGGTGCCACACGCAAAGACCTGGGAAACTGCAACAGATAAAAACATTTAGCCAAAGTTTTTCGAATAACCCAAATGAGAAGTTTCTTCTCATGATTCTTTGCTCGCAAGCAAAACTCGAAGATGATTAAAAGGCAAGAAGAAACATTAGATAAATTATCCGTTGTCTACTCATTAACTGATAAAGGAAGAGGGATACTTCCTATACTTCGCGAAATTCAAGTCTTTGCAGATAAATTCCTATAATAGTTGTGCATCATACAAATAACCAAAATTCCATGAAACAATTTTTTGGTAACGACAGAATTTACCAAGGCGGGTAATTAGCATTTAGGTATTCTGAAAGATAAAAGTTAAATCCAGTCATTATTAAGTTTCTGGCTTTTTCTTTATATTGACCTTTGACAGTTTCATTAAATCCCTGCCAGTTATCTACCCCTTGAGTAAAAATAGATCGCCAGCTTTGTTGATAATAAGTTTGCGGATTATAAGGGTAAAAGGGCGGTGAGACTTGCCGTCCCCACCATTGCTCCTGAAAGGTAGCAATATATCCTAAGCGCCCGCGCACTTTCAAGGCCATGTAATCATAAAATCCATAAGGTTTAGTCCAAGAAGGAGGCGGGGTTTCAATATGATAGACAATCCTAAGTCTTGGAGAATATCTGGGAGAGTCTGTTGCAAAGTCATTCGATAAAATCGCTAAGTAGTCGTGTTTGCTATCATTATCTGTTGCGTTGTCCCACTTAATCCTAAATTGAGAACGTGGCCTGCCAGCATTATAATCATTTTGAATATACAAGCCTAAAGCATCAATTCCCCGCCAGCGCCAAGTGTTTGGCTCGGCAAAATCATAATATCCTTGTAAGAATTCCTCTTGCAATACCAGAATTCCTATATTTGATGTGAGAGGTGTTGTTTGATAATCAGAGGCGTCAAGAGACGCTCCAAAGTCCACATGATCTACTTTACAGCTACCTAATCCATGAGGAACTTGGTCTTGTCCAGACAAGCCGTCTCCATAAGATAAGTCTAATGAAAAGTCCATTTGCACATCATCAATTACTGCATTTGCCGGAAGTCCGGTAATAGGAAAAGATACAAAGCCCCGCCATGATCCATTAGTAGAGCGATCACCAACCCAAAAATTAGGAGAGATACTATCTACAGTATCGCCTAAGCCGTTAACAGGCGGATTATCGGTAATATCGCCGTCTAGGGCGGGTGTTGAGTAAACAGTCAGTAAACTTTGTGTTTGGGTGCTATAAGTAAAAACTCGGTAAGAAATATCATAAATTTTAATTGTTACGCTGTCTTGAGAACCAACTGCAGAAACCGGTCCGACACGGATAGCCATACTTTCAAAGTTTGCCTTTGTCCATAGGCCATCTGTTGTTAGAATGTTGGCCAACACTTCCCATTCAAAAGTTGTGGGGTCAGTAATGGAGACAATACCAGTCCAAAGGCGTCTGTTAGTTGCGCCGTTTATCAGTTTTACTTCCCAAAAGTCATTGACGAAGCCGGTGGTTCCCAGCTTGAGAGTTAAGCGCACACCGAAAATCGCCTCATTTGCGGAAAGAGCGATTGTTTGTCCGGAAAAGTCTAAGTTTTGCGGTAAGGTTTGGTCCGGCTGATTGTCCGCAAAGGTTGAAAGATCGCCGTCAAAAGCGCTTGTTTCATTGCGCCAGTCGTTAGCAGGGTCTGAAAAAGCTGTCGGTTTAACATCTTGATATTGCATATCTGATTTATCTTTTCATTGTATCTGTAATCGGTAGTTAATTTCGATAAACTTTCTGTTAATTTCTGGTGCTTGACACAGACCCCCTTTTGCTATATGTTATTAACATATATGTGCAGGACTTGTGGATGTTCATTTAGGTCAAGGGATTTTGGCAACATAGAACGTTTTGTGGAGCCATGTATTCTCCTTCTTCTGTCCCAAAACCCTTCTCATGGATACAGTCTGATGGAAGACTTGGAACATAAGTGCGGTGAAAAGGTGGACATTGGAAACTTATACCGGACTCTTCGAAGGATGGAAATGGATGGCTGGGTGAAGTCCGATTGGAGTAAAAACGCATCCGGGCCGGATAGGAGAACCTACACGATTACCCAGGATGGCCTGGATTTTCTCAAGTCAGCAGTTTCATCTCTTGTTCGCACCGATGAGACTATCCAAAGACTACTTAAAGGCTACAGAGAAAAATTTAAGAAGGAGCAAGTTAACAAAGAATAGAGATTTTACACAACCAATTATGAGTTTAGCAGGCTTACCATAAGTGAAAGGGGGTGAAAAATTATGATGAGAAAAAATATGACGATGGGAGGTGGCATGATGGGCGGCATGATGCGAGGTCGCATGGGTTCTAGTTCCCGAATGGGAATGGAAGATAACTGTCACTGTCCAATGTGCGGCGGGCACGATTATCCAGGAAGGGGTCGCCAGTTTCTTTCAAAAGAAGAAAGAAAAGAACATTTGAAAGAATATTTGGAGGAACTTGAGGCTGAAACAAAAGCCGTCAAAGAATTGGTGGAGGAGAAATAATCTTCCGCCAATTCCCCTCTTGGGGGATGAGCACGTTTTAAAAATAATTTTATGAAACTTGGTATTATCTTCCAATCCAATAAACCGGAACATGCGTGGAATACATTCCGTCTGGGAATTACTGCGCTTAAAGCAGATCATCAAGTGGAAATCTTTTTAATGAATGAAGGGTCAGAGCTTGATACAATTCCTGACAGTAAAAATTTTGACATATCTATAAAAGTGGCGCGGTTCAAAGAATTGCAGGGTAAAATTTACGCTTGTGGTACTTGTCTCAAAATGCGCGGCAAAGAAGAAAGCAAGTTTTGTTCTGTTTCCACGATGTCCGATTTGCTCAAAATGGTCGAGAACTCGGATAAAGTTTTAGTTTTTGGCTAATATGAAAAGAATCTTTTTTATCACAACTTTTATTTTTGTTTTCGGTTTTGCCTTACTCCCCAGCTTTTCTTTTGCCCAAGGGATGATGGGTTTCCCGAGCTCATCCACTAACAGTGCCGCCATCCAGAGCCAGCAACAAGAAGAACAAGAAGGCAGACAGCTTTTAGACAACCTAAACAATACAACAGTTACCTGTTCGCAACTCAAAGATGCAGACTTTGAGAAAATTGGCGAATATTTTATGGGTCAATCCATTGGAGATACTTCAAGGCACATATCTATGAATGAAATGATTAAATCAATGATGGGAGGACAAGGAGAAGAACAAATGCATATGGTCATGGGCAAGCGTTTGAGCGGTTGCGACACTTCTGCCGCGTTTCCATCGCAAGGAGCTGGCTTTATGTCCATGATGCAAATGATGATGGGAGGAGGTGGAAATCCTATGATGGGTTTTGGCGGAAATAATATAATGGGCGGATGGAATGGTTTTGGCATTTTAGGATGGGTAACTATGATTACTTTTTGGCTCTTTTTAATTTTAGGAGTAATTGCCCTTATCCGCTATATTAGTGGTTTGGGTAGAAGCAGTGATAAAAATAAAGACCCACTGGATATTCTTAGAAAGCGTTACGCTCGTGGTGAAATTGATAAAAAAGAATTTGAAGAGATGAAAAAGGATTTAAAATAATCTACATATTTGTCTAGTGCTTGTTATTGGTCAATTGTTGGCAGTAAAACGTTTCCAGCTGGCTTTGCGGGCGTTGCAGGTCTTTTTATAACCTTGCCGGCAGAAACTGTATGATCTTTCGGATTTTTCTTAATATCTTGCGCTTGCGCTTGGTCATCATTTTTTGGGAGACGGCAACCATTGTTATTATGCGACACACAATCACTTGGTCCTTAAAAAGCAAGAGCGCGGAGCCCAATATTTTGCCGGTTTCCTGTTAATTCCCAGAGCTTTACTCAAGAAAAATAAAAAAATGCGGCCGGCTGAACTGGCTGATTATTTTTGTGTTACGGAAAAATTTGTCAAGAAACGCTTGAGACTTGAGAGAGTTCTAAAATCATAAGCCCCGTTTTTCCTTCTAATTCCCCTTTTTAAATTCAACAGATACAAATAGTATCGGACAGAAGCGAGATGTTAGTTTCTTGATAGGTATGTACCAATAACTGTAAGTTGTGTACTATAGATGACAAAATGTAATTCAAATAGTACACTAATAAATAGTAGCGATAAATTACCAAACGAAGATTTAGTAAACCCTATCGTTACTAGACAAGAGCTGGAAAGGTTCAAAGAAATTGCCAGAACAGATTACGGGGCTGAATTGACAGATGAGCAAGCCCTGGAACAGGCGACAGCACTGGTTATATTTTTTGAAACAGCAATAAAAAGGAGCCTTGAAACTAAAAAACGGATAAATAATAATGAATAAAAACACTGCTACCCTTGTTATGAATACCTGCTTTATATACTGCCGCAAATCTTCTGAAGATAAAGATAAGCAAATACTCTCCTTAAACGACCAAGAAAGAACTTGCACCGAACTAGCCCAAGATAAAGGCTTTGAAGTGTTAGCTGTCTTTAAAGAAAGTAAGTCAGCCAAACGGCCGGATAAAAGAGCAAATTTCAAAGAGTTGCTAGCGAGAGTTAAGAATGGTGAAAGTAAACAAATTTTGTGCTGGAAAGCCGACCGGTTATGCCGTAACGCTAAAGAGGGCGGGGCTTTGATAGATGAGATAGATTACGAAGGCTTGAAGATAATTACTCCAACAATGGATTATGACCGCAATAACTCAACCTTTTTGTTTATAGAGTTTGGGATGGCCACCAAGTTCAGCAAGGACCTTTCAGACAATGTTAAGCGCGGCTTAAAAACAAAACTTCAAATGGGACATTATCCGGCGACAGCACCCCTGGGATACTCCAATGATAAAGTAAAGCCTAAAGGAGCAAAGGATATTATTACCGATCCTGCAAGATTTGATTTGTGCCGCAGGTGGTGGGATTTAATGTTGACTGGCAAGGAAACTGTTGAAAGCTCCCTTTCAAAAATCACCGAGAAGGGCTTGAGAAGCAAACGCACAGGCAAACCAGTGAGTAAAACGGAATCGTTCAGGTTTTTCCGGAATGTCTTTTACGCCGGCATGTTCGACTATGGGGGTGAGCGATACAATGGCGCTCACCGGCCAATGGTTACAATGGCTGAATACAATAGGGTTCAAGACATTATCGACGGGAGAAGAAGGAGACGAAAGAATTATAACGACTTTTTCTTTATGAAGGTTCTCGAATGTGGTGAGTGTGGCTCCTCAATTACTTGCGAAAAGCACACTAAAAATTATAAAAACGGAAAGTCTCAAACCTTTATATATGCAAGGTGTACTAAGAAAAAGGGTTACTGCTCCCAACCTTATATCAGCGCGGACGACTTGGAAGAACAAACCCTAGCTTTTGTTGATAGTCTCAGGGTGTCTCCTGCTTTAATAGAGTGGATAAGGGCGCTTTTGAGACGAAGAAATCAGAAGGAGTTTGAAATAGAAAAAGCTCAAAAGTCTACACAGACGAGAAGACTTCAGGCAATACTGAATGAAAAGAAAGAAACTTTTGGGATGAAAATAGACGGGTTAATAAGTGAGGAAGATTATCAAAGGGAGAAAAAGAGATTATTAAACGAGGAAAAACAAATGAAAGAAAGTATCGGTGTTGACGGCCTAGCCTCGTGGACAAAGACAATGGAAGAAACGTTGGCCTTCGCCGTAAATGTTACTAAAATTTTCAAAAGGGATGATCCGGTGGTTAAACGCATGGCACTAAGGATACTTGGCTCGAACCTAATCGTCAAAGACAAAAAAGTCCGTATTATCGCCAAAAAAGCGTTTATCTTCCTAAAAACTGCTGAAAAAGTGATGAATGGGGAAATTGCTTGGCTCGAACCTAAGAAAGACCCGACATCAGGCTCTTATCTCGTATTTTCTGCAAGCGACTCCGATATGGAGCGGGGTACGAGAATTGAACTCGCTTCTCTGCCTTGGGAAGGCAGCATACTACCGGTGTACTAACCCCGCGTTGATTGTCTCGTATTCTACAGCACTCAGAAAAAGTCTTCTACCATAAAGCTAGAAATTAATCTTTCACAAAGGTTATTATTAGACGTTGCCGCCTTAGCTCAGTTGGTAGAGCAGCACTTTCGTAAAGTGAAGGTCCCGAGTTCGACTCTCGGAGGCGGCTCAAGTACTATGCTGATATAATTGGTGTATGTCGCAACGCAGCAGGAAAATTATCCTTCTAAGCCGCAGGGACGAAAAAAAGCGCGTTAAAAAAACCATCTACTTGGGGATTGCCAGTCTTCTTCTGTTAGCGTTTTTACTTTTCTTTGGAGTTCCAATTTTGGGCAAGTTTGCCGATTTTTTGGATGTCGTTTTTGGGAAAAAAGCGGCCGACAATTCCGCGCTTCAAGCCGGTGCTTTACCACCGCCGCAGTTGGACCAATTACCGGAAGCCACCAATGAAGCCAGTTTGAGAGTTACCGGTTTTGCCCAAAACGGGGAAATCGAAGTGTATTTAAACGGCGACAAGGCCGGTTTAGCAAAAGTCGAAGGCGGAATATTTTCTTATGATGACCTGAAATTAAAAAACGGCAGCAATGATGTTAAGGTTCGACTTTTGGCTGATAGCAAACAAAGCGATTTTTCGGTGCCGAGCAAAGTAACTTTGGATTCGGAAGATCCAAGTCTCACAATAACATCACCAACACCCGATCAAAATTTTTCCGGGGTCAATAGAATCCAAGTTTCGGGAACAACCGAAAAAGACGTTCAGGTGTACGCCAATGGATTCCTCGCTAATGTAGAAACTGATGGCTCCTATGAAGTCTTTGTGGTTTTAAAGGAAGGCGATAACGATATAGAAGTCAAAGCAGTGGATAGTGCCGGGAATAGTACGACGCAAAAAGTGAAAGTTAAATACTCCAAGTAATAAATTCGAAATCCGAAGCACGAAATCCGAAACAAATTATAAATTAGAATGTTCTAAATTCTAAACCCTTTTGAAAATTTGTATTTTGGAATTTCGTATTTGTTTCGAATTTCGAGTTTCGATATTCGAGTTTTGTTTTTAGGCGACCCAATAACCGTTGAAAAAGCGGACTAGCAAAAATATTTGGAGGAATAGAAAAATGATAAGGACGGCAAATTTTAACCTTGACCGATTGTGTAAATACTCCGCCAGTAAAATAAAAACTCCAACGGCGCTTAGGGCGTATCTCGGAGTTCCCGTCAAAGTCCCCGTCGTGGCGTTAAACATCAAAACCAGCATCGAATAAATCCAGATGACTGTTGGGATTTTTTTAATCCCTAAGATAAGTATCGTCATAAAGCTACAAAACAGCACAAAGTCTAAATAGTCCATGAAATGTGCAAGCCTAAAGGTCGCAAAATTACCAAGATAAGTTGCAAATGTTGTAACCGGATCAATAATTTCCCGACTCCATCTGCTTTGCACCGACAGGAAAGCGAGCGGATCATGAAACTTTGAAAAAAGGAAATAAGAGTAAATACTGAATAAACTTAGACCGATTGCTAAATGAAGGACAGGAAATATTAAAAACTTTGGTGATTTTTTGCTTTTTGTAATTTTAAAAACTTCCGAAACAAACATTGCACAAACCAAAATCACTCCGAATGGCCTGGTGATTGCACTGATTGCGGCAAGCAAATATGCGGCTTTGTAACGTCTGCGTAAAAAATAGATCAGTGCGATTGTACTTAGCAAAAGAAAAAGTCCTTCGGAATATAGTGAGACGGCAAAAAAGCTGGCCGGGTAAACGATATAAAGAAAAACCAAATCCGGCGATTCTATTTTATAAAGAAGTCTTGAAAGCCTGGCAAGTGCATACAAAAACAGCAAAAATGAAATGTTGCTAATCAACAAACCGGCAAGCAGATAATTTCCAAACAGAACGCCGCCTAGGACTTTAATCAGTAGCGGGTAAAGCGGGAAGAAGGCGGTCTGTTGTAAATTAGCATATCCATCTGTTGCTAATTGCAAATAATGTCCTCCGTCCCACTGCGCCCAAGAATACCAATAACTGGCACCGCTGTTTCGGCTCACAGAGCCCACCGACCCGTTGGCGTTTAAGCTAAAAATCAGTAGCCCCATAAAGGCCAAGAAAAATAACCCGGCGCGCCAAAATAGAAATGTTTTAAGAATCATTGACTTGGGCTAGCCCTATGATAACCCAAACGAGAAGAATGATTTGCGGATAGAAAAAGGAATTTACAAATTGGGTGTGAACAAGAAGGGCGACAAATATTGCCAGAGCCGCAAGGGTGATCGGGTTTTTGCGGGCGTTTTTAAAAAGCATTTTTAAGATAAAGGCGATCAAAGCCAAAAAGGCCAACAAGCCCGCCACACCGGTAGTTGCCGCGACTAAAAGCAAGCTGGAATCCGAACCGGAACCGGAATTGCCGCCTAGCGGATTCTCGGAACTAAAAAGGTCGTAACGCACTTGTGTAAATCTATAAGTATTAAAACCGACACCTAGGACCGGGTTTTTTTGGAATATATAAATGGCATTTTCCCAACTTTGGATACGGGCTCGCGCTGTTTCGTCAATAGAAATTGCACCGACGATTCTGGTTCTGGCCTGCGGCACCAGCACAAGCATAGTCGCAATTATCACCATCATCAGTCCAAAAAGCTTAAACGATTTAATGGCACTGATGACGACAACTGCCACGATCAGGGCTAGATAGGAACTGCGGGAAAAAGTTAACACGGTCGCTACAAGTGAAAGAATCGCAATAACCAAATAGACATAGATCGTTACTTTTTTGGCGACCCTTTTAAAAAGTAGATACGATGTTGTTAGCGCAAACATGATTACATATATAAAGCCCGCATAATTGGGATCTAGAAATGTGGAGACAATTCTTCTTTGGTGCGGATCCCATCCGTAAGCAGTAAGGGCCGTTAAGTCCGGGTAAAACGCCAGTTGGGCAAAACCCAGAATAATAAATATTACACCGAAGAATAAAATTAAATTAACCCAATTTGTAACTTTGTCTTTAGGGATTAAATTGAAAACTATTTGGGAAATCATGAATAAGGCTAGAAATCTGATTAAAAAAAGACTGCCTATCATGACATCTTTGGACGGCAGATAAATTGTCGCTAAAAAATTACTGCCAATGGCAATCGCCGAGAAAATTAAAACCGGTATGGCGGTTTGAGGCGTTAATTTAAAGCGCTTTTTAATGGCCATTAAGTAGAAAAGCGAAACAGCTAATAGAAGAATAACCAATATGTCGGTGATGGTGATTGCGGTAAGACCCCCCAAAAACTTAAACCGAATGAGTTGCCCGGCTACCTGGGTAAACAAAGTGATGACTAATAGATACTGGATAAGTTCCATGCAAGTTTATGTGGACCCAACAGGATCTTCAATTTGGCTATGCCAAATCTGAATATTGTATCGCTAACTACTGAAATCGTTGTTTCAGTAGTGCTCCACAATAGCGAACCTGCTGGTTGTAGTGCACACATCTGGATTCGAACCAGAGACCTTCTGTGTGTGATACAGATACTCTAACCAACTGAGCTATGTGTGCGCCGCTGACGTGGAGATTTTAGCACACTTATTTTTCTCAAAAGTAATCCCTCGTGATGTTGCCCTGATTTTTTGTTAGAATTACCAGACCATATGGAAGAAGATATTAAAGAAAAACCCGGTGTCAAAGGTGCCATTTCTGAGATAATTCAAACAGCTGTTGTTTCGCTTCTGATATTCTTCGCTGTTTATATTTTTTTGGTGCAGCCTCATCGGGTAAAAGGCGCATCAATGTTTCCAACATACAAGGACGGCGAGTTGCTTCTGGTGGAAAAGGTATCTTATAAAATTTACAAACCCTCACGGGGAGACGTGATTGTTTTTAAAGCCCCGGGCGAGGTAAAAGTCGATTTTATTAAAAGAATAATCGGTTTGCCAGGGGAAAACGTAAAGGTCGACAACGGTAAAATTTACATAAACGGAAAAAGGTTAAACGAAAAGTATGAAAAACAAGTTACGACCGGAAATGTGGATCTGGTTTTGGGCCCGGACCAATATTTTGTGATGGGTGATAACCGGGGCGGGTCTTCCGACTCCAGGGTTTTTGGACCAATTAAGCGTGACACCATCGAAGGAAAAGCCTGGTTTGTTTACTGGCCAATATTTAAGGGTGAAGGTTCGGATGGTGCGAGAATTATATTAAGAGTTGATTATGGCGTCCCGGACTCTTTTTATTACCAATGAAGTCGCTTCGGCTCGACCTTTGACGATTACATAAACCTTGCCTTCTATTCTCGATTGACTAATTTTTACGATCACGTCGGCGGTATCGTTTTTTAATTTCTGCGCAATTTCATCCTGGTATGCGTCCAATTCTTCGTTGGCCAGACGCACTTTGTGGGAAACTTGTTTGGTCGCAATATTTTCGCGAGAGCGCAGTTTCCTGGATAACTCCTCGGCACCACGAACCGAAAGATTTTTACTCAAAACTATCTTGTAGCCTTCAGTGATCAGGTGAGGATCCTCCAGCGAAGCCAACGCTCTCACGTGACCTTCCGTAGTGGCCCCGGACGCCAGAGCGTCTTTTAAAACATCGGGGACAGTCAACAGTCTTAAGGTGTTGCTTACGTAGGGAGCACTTTTACCGGTTTTGACAGCAATTTCAGAAGTTGTGAGGCCGAATTCATCCATTAAACGTTTGAAGGCTTGGGCCCTTTCCAGCGGATTAAGATCGATCCGTTGGACGTTTTCGATGATGGCCATTTCCAGCATCCCTTGGGGCGTGGTTTCTTTTATGTGAACCGGGACTTTGGTAATACCGGCAATTTTACTAGCACGCCAACGGCGTTCACCGGCAATTATCTGATATCCTGCGGGCGTTTTGGCAACAACCAGTGGCTCCAATACCCCGTGTTCGCGGATCGAATCCACGAGTTCAATTAAGGAATCCGGTGTAATTAACCCACGCGGCTGTAGCGGGTTGGGTTGGAGCATGTCGATGTCTATTTCGAAGATTTGAGGCTCTTCCATTAAATTTAGCGGGCAACTTCGATGAATTTGCGTCCAAGCTTTTGCTTGAATTTGACTATTCCTTCGGTGATGGCAAAAATTGTGTGGTCGCGGCCAAGCATTGTGCCTGCGCCTGAGTGAAACAAGGTACCGCGCTGACGTACGATGATGTTGCCGGAAGCCGCTTTCTGTCCGCCATAGATCTTAATGCCTAAACGCTTGCCATGGGTATCGCGGTTTTTGGTTACGGCTCCGCCAGCCTTTTTGTGGGCCAAATTATTACTCCTTCAAACTACAAAGATTGTAAATTTATTTTCACAGTCTGTCAATGTGCTATTACTATATCTTTTAGAGACTATTAGATGTACTTACGCTTGAATTTTTTCTATTAATACTTTACTTTTTTGCTGCCTGTGACCATTTATCCTCAGATATCGGGATTTGGACTTAAACTTTACAATTCTGACCTTTTTATCTTTGAAATTTTCGACAAGTTTGCCGGTAACGACTGCTTTGACAACAAGCGGCATTCCCACTTGGACATTATCGCCTCCGACGGCCAACACCTGATCGAACGTTACTTTGGTATCGTTTTCGGCGCCAAGTTTTTCAACACTAATCGTTTGGCCCTCTTCGACCTTATACTGCTTGCCGCCGGTTTTAATTACTGCCCATGTGCTCATGACTTGTGATTTTAACAAATAATGGACCTTTAATTCAATGACGGGTGCCGTTTTGCCGAAAAGGCGAGGCCTAATAAAAATAGCGTTGATATCAAAGAAGAGCCTCCGTAAGAAACTAGCGGTAGTGTAATACCGGTAACCGGCAGTAATCCCATGTTCATCCCCACGTTGACACTAAACTGAAAAACCAAAAATGAGCAGGTGCCGGCCAAGATTAATTTAATAAAACGGTCTTGCCCGCTTGCAAAATTAACAATTCTTCTTAGCAGTAATACGAAAAGTGCAATTAAAATTCCGGCCCCAAAAAACCCTAATTGCTCCGTTAGGGAAGCAAAAATAAAGTCGCTTTCAGCTTCCGGGAGAAAATTGAGTTGGGATTGTGAACCTTGGCCCAATCCTTTGCCAAAGATACCTCCGGAGCCAACAGCAATTTTAGACTGGATTATGTTGTAGCCGGTTCCCAGCGGGTCACCGGCCGGGTTTAAAAAACTCTCGAATCTTATTTTTTGGTAGGGTGAGAGAATCTCGTAGCCAATTATGACGAGTAGCGCCGCTCCAAGGCCAAGAACAACGACATGTTTGAGCTTAAAACCGGCCACAAATGTGATACCCAGCCAGATTGCCAAAATACACAAGGCATTACCAAGATCCGGCTGGCGAAAGATTAAAAATACCGCAGGCAGGACAATCAGAAAACTGAGTATGACATTTTTTATATTACCGGCCGTCCGGTTTTGGTAAAAAGCAGCAAGCACAATAATTGCGGCAATTTTCGCAATCTCGGAGGGCTGTAGACGGAATATGCCAAAATCAAACCAACGAATAGAACCTCTGACCGGTTCAGCGACTAAAAATAAAACCGCCAAGAGGACGAGAGACAAAACGTAAAAGGGTACGGCAATTCTTTTTAAAAACTGATAGTCCAGATTGGAAGCGATATAAAAAACGGCAAGTCCGATGGCCCAAAAAATCAATTGACTCCCGTAGAGCTGACGGTTAAGGGAGTACAGGGTTAAAAGCGAAAGACTACCGATGGCTAGGATTAAAAAGACGGTTAAAAAATCGAGGCTTTTACGCATAATTCTGGTTTGTCATTCCCTTGAAATTTGTCATTCTGAATGTAATGAAGAATCTTTTTAAAATCAGATCCTTCGCTTCGCCTGCCTGCCGGCAGGCAGGCTCAGGATGACACGGGAGTAGCGTTTCGGATAATTTCCAATTTATCGCCCTTGCTGATTTTAGACACGAACGTTTGTCTTTTTATTTCGTCTTCAAATTCTTTGGGCCAACCCGGCAAAACGACTTCGATTTTTTCGTCTAAATTACAGCCGGCCTCTTTGCGGGCCACCTGGATGTCGCGAATGATGTCTCTGGCTGCACCTTCGGCTTGGAGTGCTGTAGTGACTTTTGTATCCAGTTCAAACTTTGCATTATTTTTAACGGATTTTACATTTACCTCAAACAAAATTATTTCTTCAATTTCCGCGGGCAGTTTTTCGCCAGTGTAAGTTAGGCTTTGTAGGGGTTGGCGAACTTTAATACCGGCTTCCTTCCTTAACGCATGAGCTTTTTCAACAATTGACCTTGCGGATTCCATTTGCGTCTCAAGAGCCCGGTCTTTTAAGGAGTTGTCCGCCAGCGGCCAATCTGCCAGATGAACGGACTGCTCGCCTGTCAGGTTGCGATAAATTTCTTCACTGATAAAAGGTGTAATTGGCGCAAGCAGCTTACAAAGTGTCGTCAACACATAAAAACATGTTTGGTAAAAAGAATCTTTGTCGTTTGCGTTTTCGACCGTAGGCCCTACCCGATCGCGGCTGCGGCGTATATACCAAGTGGAAAAATCGCTTATAAACTTATCAGCGGTAGCGATGGCGGCTACAGTGTCGCAGTTTTCCAGTGAATCAGTCACGGATTGAGTTAGCTCAGTGATTCGCGACAACACCCATTTATCTAAGGCATTTGTCGATGGTCGATGGTCGGTCGACGATTGACTGGGGTACCAGTTATCGACGTTTGCATAAGTTACAAAAAAGTTATAAATATTCCACAAAATCAGCAACAGCCCTCTAACTTGCAATTTATATTGCTCCTCGGAAATTAAAATATCTTCGCCATGCATCACGGGGCTTCCTAAAAGATAAAGACGCAGAGCATCACCGCCGTATTTTTGCAGCAGCTCTTTGGGGTCCGGGTAGTTGCCGTAATTCTTACTCATTTTGCGACCATCCGTACCCAAAATGACCCCCTCAACCACAACATTTTTAAAAGCGACAGAATCATAAATGGCAGTACCGATGACATGCAGAACGTAAAACCAAGCCCGTATTTGACCGGTGTATTCGGCGATAAAATCCGGAGGGAAAAAATCTTCAAGTTTTTCGGAATTATTAAAAGGAAAATGTCTTTCGGCAAAAGAAGCGCTGCCAGCTTCGATCCATGAATCTAAAACTTCGGGAACTCTGTGGGCTTTTTTGCCGCATTTCTTGCAAGTTACCAGCACATCGTCGATACCGGGCTTATGAAGGTCCAGGATTTTGACACCGGAGGCATCTTCAAGTTCCTTGATGGATCCCGGGACAAACCGCTCTTTGCATTCGCACTCCCAAACCGGGACGGGACTGCCCCAATAACGGTTTCTGGAAATATTCCAGTCGGGGGCATTTTCCAAACTTTTTAAAAAGCGCCCGTATTTAAAATGCTTGGGAAACCAGTTAACACTCTCGTTTGTTTTTTTCATTTCCTCTTTGAGGGTCTGCACGTTCACAAACCAGGCGTCTAGTGGCGCGTAATAAAGCCGGGTATGGCAACGCCAACAAAGCGGAACATTATGTGGAAGCTCTTCGTCTTTATATAGAAGCCCTCTTTTTTGTAAATCCTCGTTGACCATTTTGTTGGCCTTCAGGAAATAGACACCGCCAAAAAGCGATACGCCTTTTTTGACATTGCCTTCTTCATCCAAATGCAGTTCGACTTGGATATTTTGTTTGTGCATGGCCTTAAGATCTTCTTCTCCGTAGGCGGCGATAGTAACAACCCCAGTCCCCTCATCGGCCGTGACAAAATTGCCCCCGATTACTTCATATGCCTTCTTACCCGGAGCAATTTTGAAATAATCGTAGTGAGGCACATATTTTTTGCCAATCAGGTCTTCTCCTTTTATTTTTTCCAGAACTTCGTATTTACCGACAAGCATTTTTAGTGTCGACTGGGCCAAAATATATTGCTCCTCATTTTGTTTGACTTTGACATATGTCAGTTTGGGGTTTACGGCCAGCGCCATAGTGACAATTTTGTTCCAAGGCGTCGTCGACCAGGCAAGAATGTAGGTGTTCTTTTCATCCTTTAACTGGTATTTATAGGTGGTAGCCGGGTCGATAATTTCTTTGTAGTTGTCGGCGTCCATGGCCACTTCGAAATTGGAAATTGGCGTGGCGCAATGCGGGCAATACAAAGAGACTCGTAAGCCTTTGTAGATGTAATCCTTGTCGTACATCTGCTTAAAAACCCACATAACGCTTTCCATGTAATCTAGGTCCCAAGTTTTATAGGCATGCTTGAAATCGACCCAGCGGCCAACCCGGTCTATGTACCATTCCCATTCAGCGGAAACCTGGTTGACATATTTTTTGCATTCGTCAATAAATTTTTTGACTCCAACTACATTTTCGATGTCGCTTTTTCGCTTTACCTCGAGTACTGATTCGACTTTGTTTTCAATCGGTAATCCGTGGCCATCCCAGCCCCAGACCCGCCGAACCCGGTAGCCTTTCATCGTCCAATATCGGCCAAAAAGATCCTTAGGAAGGCTGGAAAGCAGACTGCCGTAGTGCGGCGTTCCGGTGACAAACGGCGGACCGTCCAAAAACGTCCAGCGTTTATTCTCCGGGCGCGAAGATACCGATTTTTCAAAAATTTCGTTTTCTTTCCAGTATTTGGTTATTTCTTGTTCCAGCTGGGGAAAATCAACGTGAGAATCAACCGGTTTAAAGCTTTGTTTTTTAGTCGCCATCACAGGGAAATTATAGCTTACCGTTTGGGTTCGGCCAAGTAGACGGGCTTAGGCGATCAGTTTGGCGGCACCGAGAATGGTACTGTCGGGGATTTTAATAAACTTTGCTTTATAGTCCGGAGAGATTCGGGTCAGAGTCTTTTTGACATGCTGGCGATAGCCATTGGACAGCCAAAAAAGACTGCCTTCGATGGCAAATGTTAATGATTTCTTTTTGTACAGCATAATGCCGGCAATTTGGGAGGCAACAAGCTCCGCGGAATTTTGTAGCAGATCTTTGGCAACGGACGAAACACCAGGTATATTTTGTTGAGCAATCCTATCCAAATCTTCCGTAGACTGAATGCTCGCATGGCTAAGCCCTTTCAGTTCACGAATCAAGTTGAAGTGCTTATAAAGATAAGCTCCGGCTACTTCTTTCTCAAAAAGGGACTTGCCGGGATTTGCCGAATATTCGTCAATGAGTCTTGCTTCGTGGGTCTTGGGGAATTTATCAAAATTTGCAGATTCTAAATTGACGGCAGTTTCTTTTTCGGTAAAAAACGCGAAATTCATCCCGGTTCCGATCACACCACCAACAAGCTCTTCCCATTTAGAACGACCAAGGCCTGCCATCAGTAAGCAAATTGTGTCATTGGCGACAGCGACTTTAATTTTTTTGTGGCGCTTCTTGTACACATATTTTTCTACTTCTAAGCCTACTTTTTTGCCGATTAAATCGTCAAAAACGTTTCCTTTGGTACCGGTAACTAAAACACCATCTAGTCTGCCATTTTCAAAAATCGGATCCAGGGGGTAGGCAAAGTTTAAAGCAACTTTGCTGACCTTGTCCGAGATTTCTCTTTCTATAAAAAGCTCAAGATCTTTTCTGTGTTTGAAAGGAGGCTGATACTTGGCGTCTCTCTCGATTACCGTTAAGGTTTTCCCATCTTTTTTAATGAGGGCTTTTCTAAAAATAGTGCCGCCAATTACCAGAACTTGAAACGTTTCACCATTACCAACGATAGGTTTTAACGATATCCGGTGTCTGATAAACGGAAGGCTAGTCTTTTTACCGCTTTTGGATAGTTCCAGTTCCTTCTTAAAGTTGTCTGCAACTACCCTTGGGTCCATGCGCTGACTGGCTTTAGATTTGCGAAGACTTAAAGATGTAGAAAAGGTCATCAAGGTGGTTGGTGGAAGTTTCTTCGATGACACAATCTGTTAGGGCGATAATCCCGTGTTCGTCGTTGGGTTGAAATTCAAATTTGTCCCCAACTGTTGCCAGCTTGACTGTGATTTTACCTTTTTTCCAGTTTTTCGAATTGTGAATTGAGGAAAAAACCAAACAATAACCTTCTAAAACGTTTAGTTTTTCAAGTTTCTCCTTGTGAAATTCAAAACCTAAAATGCCGTGTTCATTCACGACTAATAGCTTTTGAATAAAATTTCTCCCAACGTCTACTTTTTTAAGAGCAACCCCGCCCCACAACGTTTCTTCCGTTAAAGGCTTGTGTTTTTTAATGGACGGTAATTCTTTTGGGTGAATTGATATTTTGGTAGGAGGGACTTTAGATTTTTTTGCATCCTGAATTATATTTTCTAAAACTTTTTGGTATTGAGTCTGGGAGTGGATACTTTGATTTGCTAAAGCGCTGGCGACTTTTTGGACATACGGGTTGTTTCTAAAAGCTTTTTGAGCATTTGCGCTTACCAAGTTTTTGGTTTCAAAAAAATACTTCATGAAATATATTTTTGGATCTCGCTTTTTTCCGGGAAAGCACTGATCGCGCCTTTTTTAGTTGTAGACAGGGAAGCGATAATGTTTGCTCGCCTTATCAAAGCTTCCAGTTCTTCTTTGGATAATTGGGAGGGTCTTTTGCCTGTTTCAAAAAGCGCCGAAAGTTGACCGGCATTAAAAGCATCCCCCGCTCCTGTAGTATCTATAACTTTGACAGTAATGGTTGGTACAAAACCTGAATATTTTTCGGTCTTGTAGTAGACCCCCTGCGGCCCTAAAGTAATAAACAGTATGTCTAAGTTTTTTGTGAAGATTTCTTGGGCCAGATCTTGGACTCTACCACGACCAACTAAAAAGTAGGCTTCTTCTTGGCTAATTTTCAAAATATCGACTTTTTTGGCTGTGTCCAGCATGATTTTTTTTGTTTCTTCAAGATCGCTCCAAAGAGATTCACGCAAGTTTGGATCATAAGAAATAATCGCGTCCATTTTTTTTGCTTGACTCAACAGTTTGTCGGTGGCTCGGCGATTTCTTTCGGTGGTTTGAGTTAAGCTTCCAAAATGAAAAACGGTGGTACCTTCGGGGAGATCGACTTCGCTTGAACCTACTGCTTCGTGGGCGCCACGCAAGAAGAAAAAGTCGCGACTGCCTTGCTTGTCCAGCGCAACGAACGCTAGAGTTGTTGTTTCTTTTTCACTGACGATTACATGGCTAGTGTTTACCCCAACATCGTCTAGGGTCTTTTTAAGATAATGACCAAAAGGGTCATTGCCTACCTTGGCGATGATGTTCACTGGCAAATCAAGTTTGGCGATACCGGCTGCAGTGTTGCCCGGAGCTCCACCGAATTTTTTGAGAAAACCCTCGGATTCCACAAGCGTACCGGCGTTTGTCGAAATCATGTCAACAATCAATTCCCCAAAACATGTAATTGAGTTACCGTTCATGATATGTATATTAAGTAATTTTGGAAATTTAGGCAACCCGGCCTAGAGCAGGAGAAAAAACGCCCAATGTCTGAAGCGTTCGATTGACATCATTAAAATCACGATAAGTAAAATGCACAACACCCCGGTCTGTCAAATCAGTTGCAAATTCACTTCCTTCAAGGGCAAAGTAAAATGCCACAAAAGGATTTATGGCGTTGCGGTCGGACGATCCGTCACCAAGATAAATAACCGGGCGGCTGGGATCTGCTTTGGCAATGTCTTCAATTACAAGGCTTTTTTCGGTAGCAACAAGGTTATCGTGGGTGACAGCGAAAACGTTAACATCGTCAGTATCGGGAATTTGATTCACTACTCCTTGCACAAATGGCAGAAAGTTAGCAGAAAGAACAGTGACGTTGGCGCCATCTTGCTTTGCGCTGGCGAAAAACTCATTAACCCCGGGCCTTAATTGCACCCGGCTGGCCGCATCTCTGAACATTCTTGGACTGCCTTCTAAAACTTTCTGCCACGTTTTAACAAAAACTTCAGGAAAGGCTGCGCGCCCTTTAATTTTTAGGATGGGTTCTGCAATAGAACTGCCAGGCATAAACCTGAGCAAGTAGTCGTTAGGATCAACACGCTCTGTTAGGCCGGTGCGCCCAAACGTTGTCGCCGGATCAATGGACCGGGTAAGTGTACCATCAAGGTCAGGTATCAGTGTTGGTTTACCGGAAAATCTCGACAATCTGACTCTTGCCAAGGCATATTGATCCCTTTCGTATTGTCCGACTTCAGCTTCCGGATAATTTACCAAAATCGCCCCTGCGGCACCTTTTGGGTACTTAGTCTCGTCCTGAACGTAAGCACGGTATCTTTCGGTCACCCCCACCAGTGCGGCGACTCGAGTCTCGACAATGGGTCTTGCCTCATCTGTGCTTAAAATGTCATGCATTTGCTGAACTCTTGTATTTATTACGTACACAGCGTCGGCGTGGTCTAGCCTATTAAAATCGCCGGTCCCGAGATCAGGTCCGGTGTCAATGTTCATCGCTGGCCTTAAGCCAAGTTCTGATAGTGCTGGCATATTTTTACTACTCATATACTATAAGAATAATACATTCCACGCTTGACTTGTACCTGACAAAAAATGGACAGTTGAGGCTAAATTGAGGCTAGAGTAGGACATCGCTAGTCGCCATAAATCTACATATACTCTTCAAGATTAGTCCCAAAAATCGGGATTGCTAAAAAACGGAGCGAGGGCAAAGATGACGCCATGGGAATAAGCAACGTCGCGAGGAACAAGGCCTGCCGTTACCAGACTCATGACACCACCTACATCTTTGGCATTTTCGACCTTAGCAATTTGCTCATAAATGTGGCTTAATTCGTTTTTATTGTTCAATTTATTGATGACTTTATTGGAAACTTGCCAGCGACTCGAACTGGCAAGACTTACTTTACCGTTTTTATCAATAACAGCGATGAGGCCTGATTCGAACCAATTCTTGCCAATTTTGTGCAGTCCTCCTTCCATGCCCACCCCATAATTGGCACCTTTGACGGATTTTAGTGCCGCTTTGGCACGGTTTATTGCACCTTTAACCGACTCGCGATCTGACATCGGCTGGTGTGAAATGCCCGATTTGACATCAATGCCAATAACCTTGATTTTCTCTCGCGGGAAAACTTTTCCAAAACCAATTTTGGCAGCGGAAATTTTGGCGGGGTTAGTACTACCGACAGCAATTAGCATTTGCTGATTTTAACAAATTCCGCTTTTTTTTGTTTCAAGTCTGAGTCGACTTAGCGTATCATTGTTTGAACATGACACAGGCCGAAGCTCTGGATATTTTAATGATGGGCAGCAATGTCTTTTTGACAGGCCAGGCAGGCAGTGGGAAGACTCATCTGCTCAACCAGTACATAAAGTTTTTGAAGAAGAACGGCGCCAAGGTTGCGGTTACTGCGTCTACGGGAATTGCGGCAACTCATTTAAACGGAATTACAATCCATTCGTGGTCTGGGATCGGCATTAAAAAGACAGTGACAGATCAAGAGATTGCCAGGCTTAAGTCAAACCAGCGGGTAAAATCCCGAATCCAAGATTCGAAGGTACTCATCATTGATGAAGTTTCGATGTTTCATTCCTACCGCCTGGATGCCGTTAATAAAATATGTAAAGCCATCAGGAATAACGTGGACCCCTTTGGTGGATTACAAGTAATACTTTGCGGGGACTTTTTTCAATTGCCGCCGATTGCAGACGAGGGTTTTGCTCATTCCAGTTTTGCTTATAAGTCCGACGCCTGGGGCGAGCTCAACCTGAAGATTTGTTATTTAGACGAGCAACACCGCCAATGGGACGAGGAATTTTTACAAGTGCTCAATGATATTCGGTCCATGGATGTAACGGAAAATACTTTCGAGAAAGTAAACCGAAGGCTGAATAAACAATTACCGGCCGACGTTTACCCTACAAGGCTCTATTCTCACAATGTCGATGTCGATGCTGTGAACAACGCGCAACTTAAAAAAATTGACAAAAGAGAATATTCGTATGCCATGGAGGCTGTGGGCAAGAAAGAACTTGTGGCTGGCTTAATAAAAGGCTGCCTAGCACCGGAGATTTTGGTATTAAAAGAAGGAGCAGTCGTGATGTTTGTGAAAAATAATCCCACGAAGGGTTATTCCAATGGTACGCTTGGCAAGGTTATTGGGTTTGATAAAGAAGATAGTTACCCTATCGTAAAGCTTTATACAGGCCGCGAAATAATCGTCAGTCCAAGCAGTTGGATGCTGGAAGAGAATGAAAACATTATTGCCGAAATTAGCCAAATCCCTTTGCGGCTGGCCTGGGCCATTACTGTTCACAAAAGCCAGGGAATGAGTTTGGATGCGGCCGAAATAGATCTTTCTAAATCCTTCGACTTTGGCATGGGCTACGTTGCCCTTTCGCGGCTAAGGTCACTGGAAGGCTTGAGGCTTTTGGGCATAAACAACATGGCCTTTCGGGTTAATGAAGAAATTGGGGAGATAGATTCGGAGTTTAAAAAATTATCCAAAGAAGCGGCGATGGAACTGGAACAAATGGACAAAGAAGTATTAAAACGAAAACAAAAGGATTATTTACGCAGAATTAAGTCAACAGTATCTGTTTGAAATTTAGCGGATTTGACGTAGAAACGTGGGGACGTCTATTTCATCTTCCTCGTACGGCTCTTCGGTTTGCGGTTCGCTTACAGGAGTTTCCTCTTGGGACTGATCCGTCCGCACTTCTTCCTGAATATGTTGCATTTGGGGGACCGGCATTTGCATTTGGGCATAGCGGCGACGGGATTCGTCAAAGCCGGTAGCGACAACTGTCACCTTTACTTGGTCGATTAGTTTTTCGTCGATGGCGGCACCAAAAATTATTTGGGCATCCGGATCGGCCTGGGCGGTTATGACTTTGGCGGCTTCATTGACCTCGTTCATGGTCATGTCCGGTCCACCCGTGATATTGAACAGAACACCTCGCGCCCCGTCAATTGAAGCATCTAGCAGCGGAGACACTATTGCCTGGCGGGCCGCTGTGGCGGCACGGTTTTCGCCGGAAGCGGTGCCGACACCCATAAGAGTTGTTCCAGCATCCGTCATGATAGCTTTAACGTCGGCAAAGTCCACATTTATCAAACCTGGCATAACGATAATGTCGGAAATCCCCTGAACTCCTTGGGAAAGAATTGAGTCTGCCAATTTAAATGCTTCTTGGAGGGAAACGTTCTTGTCGACAACTTCTAAAAGTTTTTGATTAGGAATGACAATTAGGGTGTCGACTCTATTTCTTAGGCTATCTATCCCCTCTTCGGCCACGACTATGCGGCGGGTGCCCTCAAAACCAAAGGGCTTGGTAACGACGGCGACGGTTAGTATGCCCATTTTGTGCGCAAGGTCGGCGATAATTGGCCCGGCACCGGTTCCGGTTCCACCTCCGGCTCCATAGGTTATAAAAACCATATCGGCGCCTTGAATTACTTCTTTGATTTTTTCAAGTGACTCTTCGGCGGCGGCTTTACCAATGTCCGGGTTGGCACCGGCACCTAATCCTTTGGTGATGCCTTCCCCGATTTGGACTTTGCTTTGGGCCAGGTTAGCCAAAAGGTGCTGTTGGTCCGTGTTAACCGCCACAAAATCGACGCCTTGAATTTGGGCATTGCTGATCATGGAATTTATAGCGTTGCAGCCTGCTCCGCCGACACCCAATACTTTAATTTTTGCGAGGCGATTTACATCCGGCTTGATAAGCATATATTTAAAAACTGTTTATCTTTTACGCGTGTTTGGAGTTTTGCCTAAGTAGCAAGCGCTGCCCAAACACTCGCGAATAGAAGTTGTTTGGACTTTAGCACAGCACGGGGGTAAATTCAAGATTAGGATAAGAGCGCTTATTTTCGAGCTTGCGAGAAAACAAGTGTTCTTATCTTAGTTCCTCTTATCCTGACTCTATGGGATGAACCTCTTGAAGACGCCTAGCACCTTGGTAATCACCCCTTTAATTTCGACCCGGCCGACCAGAGGTATTCGAATGTCTTCTTGTTGGAATTGCGAACCGTAGATGATTAAGCCAAGACTTGCGGCAAATGCGGGTGAATCGATTTCGTCGGTAAGCCCTGTGGCGCCTTGCGGCATACCCATACGGATCGGCATACCGAGCTCCTGTCTGGCTAACTCCGCAAATCCATAAGTTTGGGCGCCGCCTCCCGTTACGACGACACCGGAAGGAGTCAGACCCAAATAACCGGACTTTTGAATTTCCAGCTTGACCATGTTGAGAATCTCGCGCAGACGGGGTTTTATAATACCGTCGGTTAGGGTTTTTTTAGACACGTTTCTAATATCTTCTTCAATACCCATGCCGACAAGATCCAGCCTGTCGTTATCCTTTTTATCCACGGCTTCCCCGTTTTGGTCTAGTTCGACGGCAACGATGGGTGTTTTGGAAAGTGCCAGTTTTATTTTCTCGGCGGATTCTAAGGAGATGCGCAGACCAATTGCCAAATCGTTGGTGACATTTCGAGCGCCGATTGGCAAAACCGCGCTGTGCGCCGGAGCACCGTCTGTATAGATTGTGACGTCAGTTGTTCCACCCCCGAAATCCACCAAAATAACCCCAAGTTCACGTTCGGTGTCGGTTAATACTGAATAGGAAGAAGCAAGTCCTGAGAAAACCATGCCTTCGACATCGACGCCGACAGAGCTGATACATTTGGCGATATTGCGTAGTGAGGTCGTAGCACCGGTGACAATGTGGGTCTCAACTTCAAGCCGGACGCCGTTCATACCAACCGGGTCTTTGATACCGCTTTGTGAATCGATTATAAAAAAGCGGGGAATTACGTGGAGAATCTCTCTGGATGAAGGAAGAGATATGGCTCTGGCCGCTTCTACAACTCTCAGTACGTCGTCCTGGGTAATTTCCCCGTTTGGGTCGGAAACGGCGACAACTCCTTTGCTGTTTTGTGATTCAATTTGGGTGCCGGCGACCGTTACAAAAGCGTTACCTACCGAATAGCCAGCCATTCTTTCAGCGCTTTCCAGCGATTGGGTAATACATCTAACCGCTTCTTCAATGTCGACTACTTGGCCTTTGCGCAGACCCTTAGAGGGGATTGAAGAAACACCAATAACATTGGGGGTTAGATCCTCTTGCAAAACAGCGATGATTGTCGTTATCTTGGATGAACCAATATCTATTCCTGTAACTACTTTATCTTTTGGCATAAACTTTGCGGTATTTAACCCACTGCTGGTAACTGCTATTACTTAAAAACAATCACCGGCATATCGAACCGTAAATCAATTTTTTGTATTTTTGTCGCATCTATTTTAGACTTGGCAATTACTTCCTGTAAAGCGCCAATCTGCCTGGCAAGGTCCTGATTCGAGCTAAAAATGACTAGGGCGTTTTCCCGATTATAGACAATAATGTTTCCAGGGTCTATGACGCGTATGGAGCTGACGCTAAAGTCAGAATCTTTCAGCTGGCTTAAGATATGACTTACAAAAAGTAGCTGGGGATCGTCAATTGCCGTCCCGACTTTTAAAGGAATTGCATCGGCCAGAAAAACAACAGGTAACCCCGCGCCGGAGCCGGTACTGACCAGATTTTGGCTTGAGATCAAGAAATTGGTTCCATCAATTTTGGCCAATGGAAACAAGGTCTTGATCGTTACCTTGAGCGTGCTTGGATATCTTTTTGTAACTACCAGTTCTTGAGCGCAAGAATACTTGCTTTTGATCGAACTAACTAGATTTGTTGTGGAAAATGTCAGCAGGTTTTGGCCTAAAATCCCGGAATTTTTAATCGAGGCGGGACTGACGCAATTGTTGTCGGTTTGGGCCTCGACATTTTTGATATTAAAGAGGGGGCTTGCAAATATAACCAGAGCGGCAAGTACGACAATAAAAGCCAAAATGGACAGCACTTTGAGCATATATTCAGTGTAGCAGGGTTTTGGCCTCAGCGTCTAGGATTTTAAGATCGCTTGCACGGCACTTGCCAATATTTCGCTGGCGTCGCGAGGCAGGGTTTTGGCAAGAGCCTGAGCCGACTTTTGCATTGAAGTGTAGTTTTTCTCTATGGTGGCTATTATGTCCAGCAACTTTTCGCCTTTGGCGTCGGATTGTTCGACAATTACAGCCGAGTCTGCGTTTTTAAGTATTTCGGCATTTTTTTGCTGTTCAGACCCCGCAGAATGCAAAAGCGGGACCAAAATGGCGACTTTACCAAAAAGAGCGAGCTCCCAAACGGTATTGGCTCCGGCTCTGGAAATTGTGATATGAGCTGAATCGAAAATACCCTTGAGCGTTTCCGGGCTTATATAGTCGTACCAAACGTAGCCGTTTTGATAAATTGCTTTTGCCTTGTCGTGGTCACTCTTAAAATTCGCCGTCCCTATTTGATGGATAACATTGAACGAATCCAGTTTTTTAATATTTTCGAAAACGAAAGTGTTTAGAAAATGCGACCCCTGATTGCCGCCTGTTATAAAAAGCACATTCTTGGCCGAAGGTTTCAACTTTTTAGCACTGCTTGTGAGCAAGCTATGTCTGACCAAGTTACCGATAAGCGTTGTTTTTTCTCTGGGAAAATAATTTGAAGATTCTTCCCAGCTAACATAAATTTTTTCTACAAAAAGTCCGTTTAACCTATTGGAAAGTCCGGGAACAACTGCTTGCTCGTGAGTAATACTGGGAATACCCAAAAGCCAACCGGAAAAAATTGTCGGAAAAGAGATAGAACCACCGAAAGATACGATGAGCCCCGGCCTTATGAAAAGCAGCAAGAAAAAACTTTGGATAAAACTTACCGGAATTTTTACAATTGAAATTAATGCGTATTTGGACAAATGGCGCTGGAAACGGCCGGCTATTATGTTTTTGAAAACAACGTTATAGTTTGAAATTTGCTTGTATTCGGCGGAAATGTTTTTGTTCCCCTCCGTGACATATCTTCGGCCAAAGAAGTATATTTTCAGGTCTTTTTCTTTTGTCAAGTTTTCTATTAAAGCTTGGGCCGGTGTTAAATGGCCGCCGCAAACAACGATTTTTCTCATGACTGTTTTTTTATATTTAACAAAATTCCGATTCCGGCCATGATAACAAACAGTGAGGAACCTCCATGGGAAATGAATGGCAGGGGTATACCCGTTAACGGTACAAGGGCTACATTGGAGGCTAAGTTAAAGAGGGTTTGTATGGCGATTAGACTTGTGACGCCCGCGCCCAAAATTTTGCCTTGAAAGTCAGAGGCTCCTTGGGATATTTTTATGCACCTGCTGATTAATATTAAAAAAGCACCGATAAGAACGGCCGCACCAAGAAACCCAAATTCTTCAACAACGATGGCGAAAATCGCGTCGGCTTGAACTTCGGGGATAAAATCAAATTTACTTTGCGATGCCCCTAAGCCAACACCAAAAAAGCCGCCGGTTTTTAGGGCGATTAATATTTGATAAATTTGGTAAGACGCCCCTTGGGGATCGTGCGTCGGGTCCAGAAATGATTCAACCCGAGAAAGCCGGTACGATGAACTAAAAATAGCTAAGGCAATCGCCCCGACAACGACCGGAATTCCGATTAGAAAATGCTTCAGTGGACTCCTGCCGATAAAATACATCGTGGCGGTAACGCCTATAAAAATCAAAGCAGTGCCCAGGTCTGGTTCAAGAACCACCAGTACAGTTGCCAGCAGGGCAGGTAGAAAAACTACCATGACGGTATCTGTTAAGCGTATTTTGAAGTTTTCGAATTTGGAGATTATGAAGGTTTCGTAAAAGATAAGCGCCATTTTGGCAGCTTCCGAGGGTTGAAAGGTCAGACCGGCAATATTTATCCACCGGCGAGCGCCGTAGACTTTGGTTCCGATGCCGGGAATCAATACCGCCACAAGCAAAAGAAGGGCGCCGCCAAAGAGCACCGGGGCAGCTTTAATTAGTTTGTGGTAGTCAAAAAAACTTAAAAAGACCAGTGCGATTGAACCGACCGTTGTCCAAAGAAGCTGATTTTTAAAAAAATACAATTTGTCATTAAAATCCCTGAAAGCGGCAATCGGTGTCGCGTCAAAAATGGTAATTAAGCCAAATAGCAGTAAGAAAACAGTTATCACAATTAATGTAACGTCAGTTTTATTGGCTGATCTGGTAATTGCTGTCATTTGATTTTGTTCACCTGTTGCATGAACTGCTCTCCTCTGTCTTGATAATTTGTAAACATGTCAAACGAAGCACAACCCGGTGACAAAATAATTATATCGCCGGCTTTTGCCTCCGCATACGCTTTGGATACTATCTGCTCCATATTCTTTAGGCCATCCACGACTTTTCCTCTGAACTTTCCGGCTTTTTCTATGGCATCACTGATCCGTTTTGATTCCTCCCCGATTAATATTATGCACTTTAGGTTTTTGTCTGAAACTACGGCTTGCGCCAGCGCTCTAAAGTCCGAATGCTTAGAAGATCCTCCGAGTATCAGTATCTTTTGTCGTTGAAAAGATTTTACAGCTGCAATGACAGTTTCAGGGGTAGTTGAAAACGAATCATTGTAAAAACTAACCCCCTTAATTTCCTTAACCAATTGTAAACGATGCTTTAGGCCCTTAAAGGTTTTGATAACTTGAATGATGTCGTTTTCGTTTACATTTAAAATTTGTGCAGTGCAAATAGCGGCCATGATATTCTGAAAGTTGTGTATACCGGGAATTCGGATTTCGCTTGTTTTAAAGAATTTTTCTCTACTGATGTTAGTTATTATTTTGTCTTTCAAAAGATAAGCTCCGTTGGCTTTGGACTGTGTTGAGAAGGAATATATTTTGCCATGCGATTGCTTGCCGATATTTACCGAGTTCGGAAAGTCGGCGTTGACCACAGTAAAATCTTGTTTTTCCTGGTACTTTGTAATGTTTGCTTTTGCTTTTACATATTCGTCTACATTTGTATGCCAATCCAAATGTTCGGATGTTGTCATCAACACAACCGCGATGTGCGGACTTTTTCTAAGGTCTATAAGTTGGAAACTGGAAAGTTCCAGCACGACTACGCTTTCTTTGTTTAAACCGGGAAGAAGATCAAGAGCCGGCGTGCCGATGTTTCCGCCAATGCAGACGTTTGGGCTTTTCAACTTTAACATCTCGTATATCAGCGTTGCCGTGGTCCCCTTGCCTTTTGTGCCGGTCACACCGATGATTAACCCGGGACACTGTTCAAAAAATATATTCGTGCCGGTTGTTATGATTGTTTTTTCAGAGCTGAGCGATTCTACTTGTTTGCTGTCGAACCTTAACCCCGGAGTTCTCACAACCAAGTCATAATTTTGCGCTTTGGGCTTTGTTCCTTTAAAAAAGAATTCAATATTCTCGGTTTTTTTTAACTGATTAAGAAAAACTTTATCGATTTTTTCTTCCGGCGCAATATCGAAGATTGTAATGCGGTTATTTGTGCTTAAATAGTTCGCCGCGGCTATTCCTTCCTTGCCTAACCCGACAATTGCAATGTTTTTACCCTTGATCATAATTCGATTTTTTTTGCCACTACCTCTCTTTTTAGATAAAAACTGCATGACTGGGAAAACATTTCAGCGTTGCCGGTTGTGTAAAAATAGTTAAACCCATCAGTGTCCGATAAGGCATCCATATTTTTTAAATCTGACTTGACTTTTTTGGCGATCCCTTGACTTGAGTCGATGATCACAACCGTTTTTCGCAAATACTGCTTAAATATTTTCTTGATGAGTGGATAGTGGGTGCAACCCAAAACAAGGGCATCGCTACCGAATTCCTGAATTTTGGCAGCATAGCCGGAAACCAAGTGCTTAATTTTGAGAGTGTTGCGTTTTTCAATGGCTTCTTCAAGCCCCGGACAGGCTATTTTTTGGATTTTTGCACCAGGTGCATAAATACTGACTAAATTCTGTAAATAATCGCTTTTTGTGGTGGCTGTTGTTGCCAGAATCGTTATTTTTTTGTTTTTAGATTTAAGAAACGCCGGCTTGATGGCGGGTACTGTGCCCACAACCGGTATTTCAAAGTATTTTCTGATATGGGCGAGTGCCTGAACACTGGCTGTGTTGCAGGCCACAACCAATATTTTTATTTTATGAGTTTTGATTAAAAAGCTGGCCGCTTGTCCGGTATATTTTTCGATTGAGTCTTTGCTTTTTTCGCCAAAAGGCAGATGCTTTTCGTCTGCAAGAACCACATACGATTCATTTGGAAGAAGTTTTTCAACTTCTTTTAGAATGGAGATTTGCCCAACTCCCGAGTCAAAAAAACCAATCGGATTTTTATTTACCATCGATTACAGAAAAGACAGCCAGAGACCAAAAAAGGCAAATATTATTTGGGCTATCCAAAAGCGAAAAACAATTTTCGGCTCCTGCCAGCCAATTTCTTGCAGCCATAGATGGAGGGGTGCAACCGTAAACAGTTTCTTCTTTCTTAATTTTTTGGATAAAAGCTGTAGGAGCGAAGAGCCAACTTCGACCACAAACACGCCGCCAATTATGGCCAGTGCGATTGGCTTGCCCAGCAACAAGCCACAAACGGCAAGAGTGGCGCCAAAAGAAAGGGCCCCGACATCGCCAAGCCAAACCCGGGCCGGCCAAATATTAAAATACAAAAATCCGATTAGCGCCCCAATCCAAAGACCGAGGAAAATCGACATTGTCGTGTCGAGTATCGAGCTGGAAATAACCAGAAATGCCAGCAGACAAATCAGCAGCAGCCCGGAGGCCAATCCGTCTAAACCATCCGAAATATTGACCGCATTTGTAAAAGAAACAATCACAAAAGCGGCAAAGGGGATATAAAAAATTCCCAGATCAAAAATATCGAAGAAGCGGACGTTTAGAATATGAATCCCAAGGTTAAAATACAGAAGGCTGGCAATAAAAAGGGCTAAACCCCACTGGATTAAAAATTTGTATCGAAAACGAATTCCCCAAAATTTAGCTCTTTTCAGCCCGAAAGTTTTGCGAATGTCGTCGTATAGACCCAATGCCCCGAAAGATAGGAATGTAAAAAGTAATATTTCTACTTCTATTTTGTAAGGGTAAACGGCGGTTCTGGTAATACCTACGTACGGAAACAAAGTCGCCATAATCAAGTACAAGACAGTGACAACAAAGATCACGAGAGCTCCTCCACCGACCGGCGTTCCAACTTTGTGCGCATGGAGCCTATCAAAAATCGGTGTCCGGACTTCAAACAAATCGCGTGTTTTCTGGTTTTGCCTTAAAAGCTTCAGTTTGTAGAGAAAATTGATAAACGGAACAAGGAGAATGCTAATTGTAGCAAAAGAGATGAGGGTGATGCCTAAAATTTGTTCCATTGTGTTTGATTATAACAATTTATGACTAACATATTTATTGTTCGAGCTTGCCTGCCTGCCGGCAGGCAGGTCGAGAGCTTCTCTTGTCATTCTGAACGGAGTGAAGAATCTTATTCAGAGTATGGCGGAAACAACATCTCTAATAAAACAGATCCTTCGCTAACGCTCAAGATGACAGATGTCGGCAATGTTTTATTCTAATAAACCGCAGTGATAACAAGTAAGGCTCGTGCTTTTGCCGAGCAGTCCATCGACTAACCGCTCTAAATGTTCGTGCCTAGAACCCTTGACCAGAACTATAGCGTTCTTTTTTAATGATTTTTTAATGTACGGCATGGCTATTTTTGTATTTTGAAAATTGCGTGTAGTTCCTTTAAAACCATTTTTCTTGGCAGAATCTGAAATAATCTTGGCTACCTCACCGATTGTGAATAACCCAGACAGGTTTGATTTACCGATGATTTGCCCGATTTTAAAGTGAACTGTTTGGGAATGTTCCCCTTGGTCCCGCATTTCACCCAGGATTGCAATCTTGGGTTTATTTTTGCCAAATGCTATTAAAGTTTTGAGTGACTCCTGAACTGCCAGCGGGGAAGAATTATAGGTGTCGTCGAGTATCGTGAACTTACTGTTTATAATCACGTTGAGCCTGTGGATTGGCGGTTTTACCAGAGATAATCCCTTGGCGATTTGTTTTAAAGTTAAACCCGAAGCAATACCGACGGTAGCCGCAGCGTAAGCACTCGTTAACTGGTGTTCCCCGATAACTTTCCAGCCAACAGACGCTTTTTGCCCTTGGAAGTGTAAACGGAACTTGGATCCTTTTGGTGATTGCGTGAAATGGGAAATTTTTACGCCTTCTTTGGCTTTTTTGCCAAACCATAAAATCTTAGCAACAGTTAGGTTGGCCATTTTTGCAACCAGCGGGTCGTCGGCGTTAAGCACTGCAAATCCGTTTTTTGGTAATGCGCTAACGAGTTTTGATTTTTCGTCAAAAACACCATGTACACTACCAAAGTATTTAAGATGGGTCGGGGCGACGTGGGTTAGAACTGATATCTTGGGTTTGGCAATATTTAAATAGTGATCCATATCCCCAGGGTGCTCAATACCGTATTCAAGAACCACCTTTTGGGTCCAGGGCGCCATTTTGGAAATCGTCTGAGGGATGCGAAAAGTCGGGTCTAGATTCTCGTCGCCTACGGCTACTTTGTATTTTTGGGAAAGAACAGCAGAAATTGCGTTCTGAGTTAACGTTTTGCCCACACTACCGGTGATCGCAATAATGTCGATATTTCTGAGCGCCTTAAGATAGGTTTTGGCAGCGATTGACTTGGAAATGTGAATCGGTTTTTTCCACCCTCTAACGCCGCGATAGATCGATGAATTTATCATTACGAAGCTTGATTATATCCCATTTGGACGGCTTATACAAACTATAGGGCTATTCCTGGGCTAAATCAATTACCTTATCTAGTAGATTGCTATATCCGATTCCAGCCGCCTTTGCGGCGCGCGGGAACAAGGATACTGGGGTTAGGCCAGGAATAGTGTTTACTTCTAGCACATAAATCTTGTCACCCTTGATGATCATGTCTACTCTTCCAAAGCCACGACAGCCCAGCGCTTTATAAGCAGTGAGCGCTGTGGCTTGCACTTTTTTGGTCATCTTCAGCGAAATTCTGGCCGGGACAATTTCTTGGGTCAACGCTTCAGAATATTTTGCCTCGTAATCGAAATATTCATTTTTGGTGACAATCTCTACGACTGGTAATGCTGTCAGCTTTTCATTTCCAATGACCGCACAGGTAACTTCTGTCCCTTCTATATATTCATCCACCAAGACTTCATCCGAATATTTTAAAGCATTTTCTAGAGCTGCTTTTAAGTTCTTTTTATCTTTTACTTTGGTTATCCCCACTGAAGAGCCAGCGGTGCTGGGCTTCACAAAAACAGGAGGCTTGAGTTTCTTCCAGATTTCTTCCAACTTGTAGTTTTTATCGACAATAACGTCCTGAGGGACAGTCAACCCGGCTTGGGAGAATAGTCTCCTGGAATATTTCTTATTCATCCCCAGTGCCGATGCTAAAACTCCCGACCCGGTGTAGCACATGTTATTAAGTTCCAAAAAAGCTTGCACTTTTCCGTCTTCGCCGCCGGCGCCATGCATAGCAATAAAAACAACATCGATGGTTTGGCCGCTGATAAGCTTGTTGGCAGCGGCAGCGACGATTGGGTTGGTGCCTTTTGCCGAAGAGCCGGCTTTTTTAAGCGCAGGGGTGGGGGAATCAATAAGAAATTTTTCCCTCTCCCCTATCTCCCAGACTCTCCCGTCACGGGAGATGGTGATGGGCATGATTTCGTATTTGTCTGCGTCGAGGTTGCGAACCACCTCCCTGCCAGAAACAAGCGAAATATCATGCTCTGGCGAATTGCCCCCCATTAATACGGCTACCCTTAATTTTTTTGCCATTTAGCTGATTCTTTTTATATCCGCGCCCAGCGCTTTGAGGCGGTCAACGATGTTTTCGTATCCACGCTCGATTAGTTCTGCGCGGCTTATTTGGCTTTTACCGCTGGCTATTAAAGCTGCGATTACCAGCGCCATGCCGGCACGGATATCGGGAGTGTCAAGTTTTTGGCCGGTCAATTTTGTCGGTCCGTAAACCAAAACTCTGTGGGGATCGGCAATCTCAACTTTGCCGCCCATTGAAAGCAACTTGTCGACAAAAAACATTCTAGACTCGTACATCCAGTCGTGAAGAATTGTCACACCTTTAGATTGGGTAGCCAAAACAATTGTCGGTGCAATCAGATCTGTGGGGAAGCCGGGCCAGACATCGGTAACAACTTTTTCGATGGCTCGCAGGTTTGACTTTAAAACTTTTAGGGTTGATCCGTTGAGGCGGTACTGAACTCCGAATTTTTTTAATGTTAAAAACACCATATCCATATCCGAGGGGTCCACCGGAGAGATCTCTAATTCGCTTTTGGTAACAGCCGCCAGAATCATAAATGTTCCAACTTCTATATGATCGGCCTGAATGGTGTAACTTGTAGGCCTAAGGGCTTCAACTCCAACTATGGTTAGGATGTTAGATTGAACACCGCTAATTTTTGCACCCATCGAGATTAAAAAATTACATAAATCGGCAACATGCGGTTCAGAAGCAGCCCGTTTTATCACGGTTTGACCACTAGCCAAAACCGCGGCCATGATGGCATTTTCTGTTGCTGTCACCGAAGCTTCCTGAAGAAATATTTCTGCGCCTTTGAGTTTTAGTGTTTCCGCTTCGAAATAATCTCCTGTTTGACGAACCTTTGCCCCCATGGCGCTTAATGCCTGGATATGGGTTTCCAGCGGACGGCGCCCGATAATGTCACCGCCGGGATATCCCATATGAATGTGTCCAGTGCGTGACAACATTGGCCCAAACAGAAGAATTGCAGCCCGCAGCTTTTCTGTTAATTCGCTGGGAAACTGAGTTTTTTTAATGTTGATACAAGAAATTTCCAGCGTTGATTTGTCAACACGTTTTATCTTTGCCCCGGCAATCTCCAGTAGTTTTATCATGACGTCGACGTCGGAAATCTGCGGCACATTTTTTAAAGTACAGGTACCTTTCGTTAACAAACATGCCGTCATTATGGGCAAAACCGAATTTTTATTGCCGGCAATTTTTACCGAACCTTTTAGCTTTTTACCCCCGACTATTTCAAATATCGCCATAAGCCCATCCTTCTGTCATCCTGAGTCGAGTAATACTCGACGAAGGATCTACTGTAAACGATGCCATATTTAATAGATTCTTCACTTCGTTCAGAATGACATAAAACATTTATGAAATGCTCCCGATTAAAAATATCTCTTCGTGTAAATCTATGTCGTAAGTTTTTTTTGCTTTCTCTTTGATCAAATTGATCAATTCAAACACTTCCGATGCTTTAGCATTTCCCACATTTAAGATGTAATTTGCGTGCATATCGGAAATTTGCGCATCTCCTATTTTGGTTCCTTTTAAACCGAGACTTTCGATGATATACCCGGTGGACGTTGTGGTGTTGGGCGTGGCCAGCCGCACGGCATCTGAATGCCCGATGTTTCGAAAAATACACCCGGAACAAGCCACACCAACCGGCTGCTCGGAATTCCGAAGTTTAACCCCATCCATGGCGGTTTGCCAGAGTGCCTCTTTATTCTGGGCCGCTTCGACTCTAAATGTTGCGTCCAAAACAATCTCATTGGTTGTTTGCAGCTTAGAATGGTCATAACCGAATTGGAAATATTCAGCTTCCACGGATCTTGTCTTACCGGATTTTGGATCAAATAATGTTGCTTGAGACAATTGATTGCCGATAAATTGATTCTGTTCCACTTGGTAGTGAGCATTAATTTTAAGACCGCCGCCAACGGTCCCGGGAACAGAAAGTAAGAATTCCAACCCTTCAAAACCCTGGTCTATGGTGTAGCGCGCGAGCTGGTTCATCAGTGTGCCCGAATTGGCTACGAAATAGGCCGTTTTGATTGAGGTTCCTATCTTGTTAATCGCCCCTTTAAGCCCGGCGATTTTTATGCCATCGGCCCTGTTTTTAATCACAAGTCCATAAAACCCCTTGTCCGATATCAAAACATTTGCCCCCCCACCCAAGATCATGTAAGGGATCGCTAATTTTTTAGCAGAAGTTAAAGCAAGAATTAAATCTTCCGAGCTTTTGGCTTCGAAAAATATGCGCGCCGGGCCGCCGATTTTAAAATACGTATATTTGGCCAGTGGCTCGTTTTCAAAAACCCTTAGCTCCCCGACTATTTGTTTGAATTCTCTATACTTATCCATAATTATTTCGTTTAGAAATTAAGAAATTTCTAAACGAGGAATCGTAATTAGCAAATCATAGATCTTATACACATTTCCGGCTCCCATAGACAAGACGATGTCGTATTTGTCTAAATCCTTTTTGACTATTTGTGCCGTTTGTTCAATCGATCCGCTGTAGGAAGCTTTTGATCCCACAGATTTCACAATTTGCTTGGAAAGCTTTTCCGCGTCGCCCTTTTCTCTGGCCGGATAGACACTTGTCACATAAATGTGCTCCGCCTTGATGTTTTTTAGGCTGGAGACAAAATCGTCAAAGAATTTATTAATTCTCGAGAACGTGTGCGGCTCAAAGACAAGCGCTATTTTCTTGTCGGGAAATTTTTCGGCAAGGGCGCTGGCGGTTTTTAAGACCGTGTATGGTTGAACCGCATAATCGTCATAAACATCAGCATTTGCCACCTTGCCCTTAAATTCCAATCTTCGGCCAATACCCGAATATGCCTCAACGGATTTTTTGCTTTTACTTGGGTCGATTTTTAGAACTTCGGCGACAGTCAGTGCTGCATCGGCGTTTTCTTTGCGGAAGTCGCCGATAATTTTTAAGTCATATTTTCCATAATCTTTGATCTTTACTATCTTTACCGATTTTGTTCCCTTTGCCAGATCCCCAAGGGCTGCCGGTATGACTAGAGTTCCCCCTGGCTTTATTTTTTGAACTAATTTTTCATAAGAATTTTCCAATTGTTTCCGAGTCTTGAAGTAATCGGGGTGGTCCCAGCCAAGATTTAAAACAACCAAAATATCCGGTGAATAGTTTAAAAACTTATCTAAATATTCATCGATTTCACAAACGTAATATTTGGACTTACCAATTCGGTAATTTAGCCCCCATTCTAATATCTTGGCACCGATTTCGCAGGTGGGATCAAGGCCGGCATCTATTAGCACCTTCGAAACCATCGCTGTGGTTGTCGATTTTCCGTAGGCACCAGCAACGGCGATGACAAACTTATCTTTTTGCAAAACATTGGCTTGGAATTGTTCCCATAGATGGATCGGGATACCGTGCTTTTTAGCATAAGCTACCTCAACGTTTTTTGGGTCATTTTTTAAAATGGCGCTTGAAAGGATCAGTTGGCCGATTCCATGAAGATGCTCCGGGCTGTGTCCCTCTTTAACTTCGATTCCTTTAAGATTGGTTTTATACGCTGATTGAGGATTCAGGTCGCAACCCGTAACTTCAAAACCGGCCGATTTGGCTATTGCGCTCAAAGCAGAGGCTCCGGCACCGGCTATCCCCATTACATGGATTTTTTTCATATGTGCCCTATTGGCATTTTTAAGCTCTTGAGGAGTATTTATTCCATGCCACTGGTGCGCATCGTCAAGAGTAAACGTTTCTATGTTTTGTTTATTTTTCAAGGCTAGTTTAATCAAATCAGTAAGATAATATTCTCCCGTGGCGGGAGAAGGAATAAGTTTGGAAATATTAAGACTTAGCCAATTTGAATTAAAAAAATAAATACCGTCGCTCACTTCTCTGATTTTCTTTTGGGCGATAGTTGCATCTTTTTCTTCGACAATGGCCGCAATTTTATTTTCTATGCGGACAATGCGGCCGAGCCCCTGCGGATCACTTTTTATTAAAGTAACCAATGTAATGACCGCAACGCTGTCTTTATGTTTTTTATAAGCTTTTTCGATAGTTTCTGATTTGTAAAAAGCGGTGTCGTCTCCATAAAAGACAACGGTGTCTTTGCTTTTGATCAGCGGCACGGCGGCCATGGTTGCCGCAGCGGTCCCTTCGTTGACTTTTTGCACGACATACTCAACGCTTCCCCCTATTGCTTCTTGGAGATTAGCAAGATTGCTGGTGTTTGCGACGACTATAGTTTTTGTGGGCTTAATTTTTTCAACGAGAGCGAGTGTATGGGCGATCATTGGCTTATTACCGATCATGTGCAGAACTTTGGAGGTGTCGGATTTCATTCTGGTACCGTGGCCGGCTGCCAAAATTACGGCTGTGAGCTCTTTTTTAGTTTTTTGCATTTTTTTTCCTTATCGCGTGGCGGGCTGTTTCATATTCATCCCAGGGTGTTTCACGGCCATTGATGGCCATACTTTTTTCATGCCCTTTCCCAAAAAGGGCTACTATATCTCCAGGCTTGGCAATTTCAATAGCGTAGTTGATCGCTTCTGTCCTGTTGTGGATCACAAACAAGTCCCGACCATTCTTTTTGGTTTTGATACCTCTGGTGATTTCCGCTGCAATTTTGGCTGGATTTTCTTTTCGCGGATCTTCAGACGTAACAAAAACAATATCGGCATATGTGTCCGCAACCTCTCCCATCAGTGGACGTTTGAACACATCCCTTTCGCTGGCGGCTCCAAATACGGCAATTAAGCGCGAGGCAGTTCGCCTGTCCATCTGGCTTCTTAAAGTAAACAGGGCCTGTTGAAGACCGTTCGGAGTATGAGCGAAATCAATATATAAATCGAACTTTTGTTTCAAGTCAATTTTGTCCATTCTGCCTTTAGCGCCTGCAAAAGCCGAAAGCGCTTTAGTGATTTTTGGTTTGGAGACACCCAGCGTGGCGGTGGCAGCGGCTGCGGCTAGGGCATTTGATAAATTGTAAACACCTTTTATTTTTAGCTTGAGATTGAAACTTTTGAGGTTAAAGTCGCTTTTATTACCAATGCTATAAGTAATGGGCGTTTCCTTTAGTTTTTTTGTGGCAAAATCGTAAGATTTTTCATCGTCGGCATTGATAATCGCTTTTTTAGCTATTTTAAGTAGTCTTAATTTCGCCGTAGCATAGTTTTTCCAACTTTTATGGTAGTCCAAATGTTCATGAGTAATGTTGGTCAAGACTCCGATTTCAACTTTTGTAAATGCCAGTCTGTTTTGATCAAGTCCGTGGGAAGTGGTTTCCAGTATAAAATATTTATGATCGGAATCGACGGCTTTTCGCAGAAGTCTTTGAATTTGCCAGGAGCTAGGAGTTGTGATATGCAAGCCGGTATCGTAGGTTTTGGATCCAATTGACGCGTAGATGGAAGAAACCATGGAGACTTTAAGGCCGGCACTTTTTAATATCTCATAAATCATATGAACTGTGGTGGTTTTACCGTCTGTACCGGTGACTCCAATAACTGTAATTTTGCTTGAGGGAAAGTTAAAAAAAACGGCGCTTAGTGCCGCCTGTAGGAGATGATAGTAATTTTTAATTTTTTGCCACATTGGGTAGCGTAAGAGTAGATTTTAACATTTTTAGCTTCAAAAATCCAAATAAGAGGTTTTGTGCCGGAGAAAAAAGCCGTTTACCGTCTTTTAAAATTATTCAGAGAAAAGTAACCCCTGAGTTCGTTTAATGTCATTTTCTTTTTAGAAAAAGAGAATAAGTAAATTATTTCCAAAAGTCCCAGTGAATTAATAAATAGCAGCGCGACAAACCAGATCTTTTGTTTTTGAAATGCGCTTTTCCATAGAGCAATGCCTTTCCAAAAGAACGACCAGCCCATGGCAATTACCCAGAGGATCGTCAGGGCGGTCGGGTTATTTAAAAATTCTAAGCCGGGGATCATTGCTTTATTGTACCAAATATATTGAAATCCTTCACTACGCGCGAGTTCTAGAAACGATTGCCCCCCCCCACAAGGTTAGCTTGAGATACAATCCATCTTTCTGAGGAAACGAAAGGAGGTGGACAAATGAAACATAAGAAACTTACGTTTCCGGAAAGGAAGCTGC
>Ga0210057_1000580_pt1 | contig 60120 bp, 68 predicted proteins | sample CryGeyCG2114_010_2_FD_183968 | JGI IMG/M metagenome (GOLD analysis project Ga0210057, IMG submission 183968) | Groundwater microbial communities from aquifer - Crystal Geyser CG10_big_fil_rev_8/21/14_0.10 (SPAdes) (version 2) | ecosystem: Environmental > Aquatic > Deep subsurface > Groundwater ...
CTTTATTTAAAACTTTGTCGTGCCTACGTATGCTTTATACCATCGCCATTATTCTTCTCATCCTGTGGCTTCTCGGTCTCGTGACTTCCTACACGCTTGGTGGATTTATTCACATTCTCCTAGTTATCGCCATCATTGTCGTTATTATCAAACTCATTCGAGGAGAGAAGATCCTCTAGAACACGTTAACAATATCCGTATGTCCACCATCATTAATACTCCAGCAAATAAACAGGACTCATTCATTGGACTCATTATCACCCTTCTGGTTGTCGCTATTGTCGCCGTATTGTTCTTCGTGTATGCGTTACCTGCCATCCAAAATACTTCACAAGACCAAGAAGATTTCACAACCATAGAAGTGAATACCCCCGCAGTGATCGATGAGATCCCCGTTGAACCTCAGGAATAGCCTGGTGCACACTCCGCAAAAAGCAACCTTCGCATGGGAAGGTTGCTTTTGCTCTCTACCCTATTCAACGGCATCATGAACATAGGCGACGGTTCTGGTCGTTTCCTCATTTTTTCGCTACATTTAATTGAGTCTATGGGTTCTTCACACAAAAAATTTTCATTCAAGAGAAAGCAAGTTGTTCTGCTATTGTTATTTCTGATAGTCGGGTCCCTTGTTTTCGTTGAATTTTTCACGGGCATACGCTGGCAGAAGGAGTCAGAAGACGCTCTTTATAAAGATGCAACGAGATCCACACAGGAGCGAGTAGATGATTTGTTGAGTCGCATGACAACGGATGAAAAGATTGGTCAAATGGCGCTCGTTGAACAAAATAGTATTTTGTTGAGATCAGATATTGCTCGCTTCGGTCTTGGTGCATTGTTGAGTGGTGGCGGAGGTGGACCAGACGAAAACACACAAGAAGGCTGGTTAACAATGGTGAACGATTTTCAAGAACGAGCGAAATCTAGTCGACTAGGGATTCCTCTCCTGTACGGAGTTGATGCCGTACATGGTCACAGTAACGTTTTCGGTGCAACGATTTTTCCACATCAAATAGGTCTTGGTGCCAGTGCCGACGCGGATTTGGTGCGTCGCATTGCCGTTATCACGGCGGAAGAAATGATCACAACGGGCACGAATTGGAATTTTTCACCAACCGCAGATGTCGTACAAGATATTCGCTGGGGTCGGACGTATGAAACGTTTGGTGCGGATACAAAGCTTGTCGAAGATCTTACAACAGCCTATGTCGAAGGACTTCATTCGCTTTCAATTGTGGGGACGGCGAAACATTATCTTGGTTCAGGAGCCATGGAATGGGGTACCTCAACAAATCCAGGCTACCAGATAGACCAAGGTGTCATCACGATAGACGAAGCGGTTTTGCGTTCCACTCACCTTCCCCCATTTGCACGTGCAATCGATGCGGGAGTGGGAAGTATTATGGTTAGTCATGCTTCATGGAATGACGTTGAACTCACAACAAGTCACATGTGGCTGACCGATATCTTAAAAGGTGAACTCAGTTTTCAGGGGTTTGTCGTGTCTGATTGGTATTCCGTATTCGATATTCCGGGCGACAAATACGATGCCCTCGTTACAGCGGTAAATGCGGGTGTGGACATGGTCATGCTCCCGTATGAATATCGCCTATTCGCCACGCACATGCGTCGAGCCGTGGATGAGGGTGATATCTCTATGGACCGACTAAACGATGCGGTCCAACGAATTCTCCGTATCAAATTTGAGGCTGGGCTCTTTGACAACCAAACGATTTCTGATGCAGACATTCGCACGTTTGGGTCGATAGAACACAAAGAAGTGGCTCGTGAAGCCGTCCGCAAATCGTTAGTCCTCTTGAAAGATGCACAGCAGATCCTACCAATCTCGAAGGAGACACCCCGCATTCTCGTAGCAGGCGATTCAGCAGATAACCTTGGACGTCAGGCAGGTGGTTGGACGATTGAGTGGCAAGGCATTGATGGGAACTGGATTCCTGGAACGACGATTCTGCAAGGAATCGAAGATGCCGTGTCGTCAGAGACGAACGTTGAGTACCGCCAAGCAGGAGATTTTCCTTTAGGGACAGAACTCGCTGATGTAGGAATTGTCATCGTTGGAGAAACTCCATATGCGGAGGGTGTTGGCGACAATGAACATCCCGAACTTTCGGCGGAGGATCTGGAGGTGATCGACCGTGTCAGAGCCATAAGCAAGACCATCATCGTGATTCTTGTTTCAGGTCGTCCCTTGGATGTAAGTCCGTACGTGAACGATTGGGATGCATTGGTGACCGTATGGCTTCCTGGAAGCGAAGGTGGCGGAGTCGCAGACGTCCTGTTTGGCGATTACCCCTTTACCGGCAAACTCCCCCTAGAGTGGCCACTCTAAAAATATGAAATATACAACTATCTTTTTTGATGCGGACGGAGTTCTTGTGAAGGATAAGTTTCTCTTTACGGATCAGCTCACATTGGACTATGGGATTGAGGTCGAGAAGATGCTCCCCTTCTTCACGGGAGTCTTTCGAGAGTGTGCTGTGGGAAAGGCAGATTTGAAAGAGGAGCTTGTAAAGGTTATCGATGATTGGGGATGGAACGGAACCGTTGATGAGCTTCTTACGTATTGGCTTACTAAGGGCACTCAGATTGAAGAAGATGTTCTTGAGTTTGTGAAGTCTCTGCGCGACAAAGGCATTCTCTGTTTTATGGCAACCGATCAGGAAAACTATCGAGGCGAACATCTACGCCAGACGCTCGGCGGTGGCAAGGTCTTTAAGGAGGTATTTCACTCGGCAGGAGTCGGTCACTCGAAGAAAACCCCTGAATTTTGGGATGAGGTGTTTAAAAGAATTGGTGAACCAAGCCGATCGCAAACACTGTTCATCGATGATGATAAAGAAAAGGTCGACGCCGTCGCACAGTTTGGCATCGACACCTATCTGTACACAGATCTCGAAACGCTAAAAAAGTATCTTCAAGACTCTACTGATTAGATTTACGAATAATCTGAACACTATGAATCTCACTAAACAAGAAATTACCAGACTATGAAAGGTGAGCGATACCGTCCACCCGTGCCTGAACAATGGCGCGAGGAAATTTTAGAAGATGTTGAGAGAATCAAAACGATCCCAGAGCCCGTTTTGAAAAGAGGCCCTATCTATGAAACTCGAACAAAGATGGGTAAGGTTTTGCAGTGTGAAACGTACGAAATTGATTTAGAAGAGGCGAGAAAAGCTGAAAATGAAGGAATACCAGGCCTTAATATTGGAAATCAACGGCTTTATCTCATCGCCAAAGATTCATCTGATCATGTGGTTGGAATTCGGACTACAAGCCTATTTCACCTTCAAAACAAGATAGACGCACGTTCGATCATTAAGGTCATTCATAAAGGTGGTGGTTACGCAACACCGATTGACGAAGCGTTTCAACAACAGTTGCAGGATATCGCTAACCGTCACCAGATGCCTGTTGTTTGGTACGTCACAAACCAAAATCTCGAACGACTTGAAGAATATCGAACAGAACGGTCTGTTAATAAACAGATACTTCGAAACATGGAACAAGAACAGGAACGTTGGCAGGCGCTTTATGGAGACGGTGGCAAATTTGGCATCGTCAAAGGGAAGAAGACGTTTACTCCAACAACGAAACAGTAAGTTCATCCGATGAGGATTCTCATGAGTGAAGTTATGAGCGGTATTCTTTCTGACAGATACGGCTGAATTTTGGTATGATGATACATGGAAGCCCTCGAAGTAAGACATAACCTCAATCCATACATCTATGAAAAACCAATGGCGCATCATGGTAATAAGCGGTCTTCTCGTTCTCTTGATCGGTGGATTTTTTGCTGTGCGAATCGCCTTAGAGAGTGGGTCTGTCATGGCAGGAGACTCATCTGAAAACATGCAGGAGACTCAAGCAGAAGAAGTTGTCGAGACGATTGATGTTGAAGAGTACCTACAGAGGATGCGTGCGTTGGCACATGTGTCGGAAGAGGAATCACTTGAAGAGCATTCCGTTGTGGAGAACCCGCCAGCTTTACTCTGGCCCGTCACAGATGCACCCGTCCCGAATCCCGGCGCTCTGTTACCGTTTCATCGCATTGTTGCCTATTACGGGAATTTCTATTCAACGCGCATGGGAATTTTGGGAGAGTATTCAAGAGATGAAGTATTGCGACGTTTGAGTGAAGCCGTCCTCGATTGGGAGGAAGCAGACCCGAGCACACCCGTCATGCCGGCCATCGATTACATTGCTGTCACCGCTCAAGCGAGTCCTGGAAGTGATGGGTTGTATCGATTCAGAATGCCAGAGGAACACATTGAACGAGCTATCGCTATGGCCGATGAAATTGATGGCATCGTGATCCTCGAGGTTCAAGCCGGTCTCGCCAATTTGATGGATGAGGTTGAGCATCTAGAGCCGTATCTAACCCTTCCTCAGGTGCATCTTGCGATTGACCCAGAATTCGCCATGAAATATCGCCAACCACCCGGAACGGCTGTGGGAACAGTGGACGCAAGCGAGCTCAACACGATTGCAGAGTATCTTGCCGAGTTGGTACAGACCCACGACCTCCCACCAAAAATACTGGTTGTTCATCGATACACCCAGGCTATGGTCACTAACAGCGACCAGATCACCCCACTTACGGATGTTCAAGTGGTCATGGATATGGATGGGTGGGGAACGCCTGGACAAAAAGTGGCAACCTACGAGGCTTACATCAAAAATGAACCTGTTCAGTTCACGGGATTTAAAGTGTTTTACAAAAACGACGTCCGCTACGCAGGCTCCTATCTCATGAGCCCAGAACAAATCCTCCAACTCCTCCCCCAACCTATCTTTGTTCAATATCAATAGACTGATTAGGGTAAATAATCCGAGTTCAGAAGATCGTTGGTTGACACCCTTGTATAATAGTCTTATCGTTAAATAGTTAAACGATTATTTAACTATTTATCTATGTTAACCGCCAAGGAGCTTCGCGACAACCGGAAACTTTATAATGGAAACGACGCACAGATCGTTTCCATGTTTAAGGCCCTTAATGAGATAAACCGCTACCGAATCCTTTGCATTCTGACAAAGAATCCAAAACTCTCTGTGGGAGATATCGCTGAGATCTTGAAGATCTCCCTCCCGCTTGCTTCACAACACATAAAAATATTGACCCAATGCCATTTATTACAGAAGGTACGCGATGGAAAAAAAGTTATTCCACAATTAAAGCAGGATAATCCTTTTGTGAAAGCCATTGTTCAGGTCATCCAAAAAGCACAAGTAAATTAACCCTCTTGCCATAGAGTTGGGATCCTTTTCCTTCACTCAAGCAGGACCTCTTGATATGATGTGAGATCACAATCACTCTATGTTGCGCCGTAAATTCTTCCTTGCGTTTTTCCTCGTTACCCTCATCCTTTTTTGTGGTTTGAGTCTGATAGGATGGGTTTACACCTCACAAAGACATCAGGCTCAGATCCTTCTACAAAACGAGATTCAATCCGTCATTGATCAACGTATTGATCTACAAACACAAGAAACGACGAGTGATCTCTTTGGCGAAGACGATCTCGTTTCGATTCTCCTGCTTGGTCTTGATGCACGTGCGGGAAGTGACGTGGCACACTGTGACGTGATTCAGTTTATTGAACTCAATCGCAAAAATGACAGAGTCCGCATCACCGCCATCCCACGAGGAACGTTTGCTCTGCTTCCAGAAGCCGGTCACGTCCCCAGTGACTACTATGTCTCAAACGCCTGCGCAATTGGCGGACTTGAATACGGCATGACACAAATTGAACAGATTCTTGGCAAACAGACTGATTACGTTGTGATGGTCGGATTCTCAAAAGCCCTTGGCATCTTTAGACTCCTTCAACTCCCTACCACAGAAACTTTGCAATGGCTTCGAGCACGCCATGCCTACGCTATCGGGGAACCTCAGCGAGCGCACAACCACTCCACCTTTCTTAAACAACTCCTCACGCAAGACACGATCAGCCAATTCACCGCTTTGGAATACATCCTCTATAAACTCGTCGATACAGACCTTACATTCTCTCAAGCCCAAGAACTCTCCAGAGTGGTCGTGGCCATGGAGCTATCCAAATACCCGGAACGTGTAGAGCTCTCCATGAAGCCAGAATACTTGGTCCAGGAAGTAGCTTATGATCCAGAAATGTTGACGACATTTCTGGAGTCGCCCTTCAATCCTCCAGAGGGGGCCTCAAAAGAAGAAATTCAGCAGGAAATCATCGATATAATTACGATGAATCTTCATGATCCCATTCTTGTCGAACGGATGTTTGAGCAACAACTTTGGTGGCAACTAGAAGATGCCTCCATGCGTGAATCCATGCACTTCACCCTTCTTGAAACCTATTTGTCTCAGAAAAAAGAGGAGGAAGAACGTCAAACACTTTTAGCAGACTACATCATTGAAATGGAGGCCCTGGGAGAAACAAACTGGGCAGAACGAGGGCGAGCTCTTCTGACTCTGACATTTTAGAAGAAAAAGCAGTCGCCTACATAACATGGACTTGATATAATAGCCTTCTATGAATACACAGCTGTCTATTCAAACGCTTGCTCTTACCCTGATTTTTGCTCTTGCTCCATCATGGGTATTCGCATCCACCCCCTCACAGACGATTGGTCGTATCCTATTGCAAGTCGAAGAGGCCGGTGAGGCTTGGTATGTCACTCCTGACACCCAAGAGCGGGTCTACATTAAAAATGGCAATGCCGCCTATGCGGTATTGAGAAATTTCGGACTCGGCATCACAAACGAGAACCTTGCAAAAATTCCTGTCGGATTTGAGGATCGTTTTGAAGAGACAGATACGGATGGTGATGGACTTTCTGACAAACTAGAAGAAGGACTCGGCACAGATCCGACAACAACAGATTCTGATGAAGATGGGACCGATGATCGAACAGAACTGGAAAACGGAACGGATCCACTCGGCTTAGGCGAACTCACAGCTGATGTGGATCTTATGGAAAGGCTCAAAGGAACTATTCTTCTTCAAGTAGAGGAAGCTGGACAAGCTTGGTATGTCCACCCAGAAGATGGACATCGCTACTATATGTCCAATGGTGATTCCGCATACCAAATCATGCGATACTTAAGTCTTGGGATCACCAATGCGAACCTTGAGACCATTCCCCTTTTCTCCTCAGTGATCGACTGTGACGATAATCTTGACTGCATGCTCAGTGCGGTCGAAGGAGACATTCAAGCACGTGTGACAAGCCCTATGTCTCTTGAGTTCTTTGGAATACTTTTAGAATCCCTCAGCCTTATTGAACATACTCCAGCTGATGAGCTTGGATTGTTTACCTTTAAGAGTGTTGTCCAAGAATATCTGATCGACGGAGAGGCTCAAGAAGAAATGGTTGGTCTTACACGACAATGCCGATACGAGAATAAACAAAGCATGACGGTTATGCTCGAGGATTGGATAGCGGGAGGTCTTCAAGCCGACAGTTTCGATCCGATTGATTGTGAAACAATCCCTTCAGAACCCTCAGCTCAATAAAACTATTCACAAAGAAATACAGAATGTGATATTGTAGAATTCTTCCTAACACTATTTATATGGCCAAAGGGAAAAACGCCCGCAAAGAAAAGAAGAAACCGAAGAAGGATGCAAAAAAATAAGGACGTATCATTCTTCTCAAAAGACATCAGTAGACACTGATGTCTTTTTGTGAAAGAAAAGAGATATGGCTATCATCAATTTCTACAAACCGCTAGGGTGGACCCCCTTTGAATGTATCGAGGAGATCCGACGTATGCATCCGGAATGGAAAAACGATCCTATCACCTACACGGGTCGACTTGATCCTATGGCAGAGGGAGTCATTGTGTTTCTTACAGGAGAGGATCGACATCAAAAAGAGGCGTTTCAAAATCTCGACAAAACCTATCATGCAACATTTTTATTTGGTCTTTCTTCTGATACCTATGATGCACTCGGGATCATCCAAAAAGGGTCAGATCCGACAAGAGACCAAATTGAGCAAGCGCTCACATCCCTTCCTGGAACCCACATACTTCCCTTCCCTCCTTATGCATCCTATAAAGTTCAAGGGAAACCGCTTCATTGGTGGGCACAACAACACAGACTTCAAGAGATCCACATTCCACACAAGGAAATGCGCGTAAACCACAGTCACATAGAGACCGTTTCATCAGAACGACTTGATAACATTCGGTCGGAGGTATTCTCCCGTATCGATCGTGTCACAGGCAATTTCCGGCAAGCGCAATCAAAGGACTCTTGGAAGAACCTTGGGGATTCTGAGCAAAACTACTGGATTTCGGTCGTTACTTTGGATGTCCAAAGCGGAACCTATATTCGTGCCCTTGCGCATTCACTTGGAAATCAGCTCGGGTGTGGAGCCATTCTTCTTTCCCTTAAAAGGAGCTCTGTTGGCTCATTTTTAGAGGATGGCTCAGAATATAAGGAAAGTTATCAACAGGCTAGCCCTCATCTCTAGAGAGCTATTGACATTTATCGCCATGTGATGTATCTTATTGGTAGCAAAGTACTCGTTGTGGAGATCCTCAAATTTCCCAAAAGAGGACAAATTTGCGGATAATTCACATTAACACCAATCACTATGACCGGTATTATCAAACGGTTGACAGATAAGGGATTTGGATTCATCGCAGTAGAAGGCGAGGAGAAGGACTTGTTCTTCCACTCATCTGAGCTTGTCGATGTATCATTCGATGAACTTCGTGAAGGTGACGCCGTAACATTTGAGACCGAAGACTCTGAAAAGGGACCTCGTGCTGTAAATGTTCGACGCGCTTAACAGTCAACAAAAAAACCGTCCGTTTACGGACGGTTTTTTGTTTTCATTCGTAGCTCATTTCAAATTTTATCATCCAAGACATCGAAAAGAATGCTATTATAGCTCTATACGTAACCCTCAATTCTATGAAAGGTTTTATTATCAACATCGAAGAAGCCACGCTCCAAAATACCGACTATCGTCGTGTGCTTTATACGGCGAGGAACAGTCAGCTTGTTCTCATGAATATTCAGCCAGAAGATGAAATCGGCTTGGAGACACACCATCTGGATCAGTTTATCCGCATTGAAGAAGGATCAGCACAAGTTATTCTTGATGGTGTGACACACGAGGTGAAGGACGATTTCGCGATCGTCATACCCGCTGGCACCACCCATAACGTCATCAATACAGGAACGACTCCTCTCAAACTCTATTCCGTCTACTCCCCTCCTGAACACAAAGACCAAACAATTCATCGAACAAAAGCAGAAGAGTCAGAAGAACACTTCGATGGACAAACAACGGAATAGAAATTAACACTTCCTCCTGTTTTATAGCCTTATGCCCAACCGTCCCCTCAAACTTATTTCCTGGAACGTCAATGGTCTGCGTGCGGTTTTGCGTAAAGAGGCGTTTATCCCATTTGTGAAGAAGCATCAGCCGGACATTCTGTGTCTACAAGAAACAAAGGCCAAGCAAGGTCAAGCGGAAATTGATCTGCCTGAATACGAGGAAATTTGGAACTCGGCAGAAAAAGCAGGCTATGCCGGTACGGCGATCTTTACAAAGCTCAAACCCCTCTCCATTACCTACGACATTCCTGATGCGGATCCAACCCTATTTGAAGATCGATTTGGTCAGCCCCTCAGGGAGGGTCGTATCATCACCATGGAGTTCGAGGACTTTTTCCTCGTCACCGTCTACACACCAAACGCCAAGCGTGATCTTGCCCGTCTGAAGTTCCGTCACACGATCTGGGATCCTGCGTTTTTATCGTACATGAAGGAGCTTGAGAAAAAGAAGCCTGTGGTCTTCTGTGGCGATCTCAATGTCGCCCACAAAGAAATTGACCTGGCACGCCCAAAGGACAACCGGAAAAATGCTGGCTTCACCGATGAGGAGCGCGAAGGCGCGGACAAGCTCGTCGAAGCCGGCTTTATTGATACCTTCCGCCACTTCTATCCTGATACCACAGACGCCTACACCTGGTGGAGCAACTTCGGTGGCGCCCGCGCCCGAAACGTCGGGTGGCGCATCGACTATTTTTTCGTAAGCTCAAAACTGAAAAAACGCCTTACCAGCGCTTCCATTCACCCAACGGTTATGGGATCAGACCACTGTCCGGTTGAGATCACCCTCACCTATTAAGTTCCACAAACCCCATTGACAACATGCAAATCAATTTGCATAATGGCTCTGCTTTTGTTTGCTTATGAGTACACGCAACCAACTCCATTCTGCAGGACTGCGCCACACGAAGGATCGAGAGCAAATCCTGGAACTCTTTGAGTCCACCCGCACATGGACAGCTAAGGAGATTCACGAGGCCCTTCCTCATCTAGATCTTTCTACCGTCTACCGAAATCTCACAAAGCTCGTTGCGAGTGGACTTGTGTCAGATGTCCATGCCCATGATGGACAAAGTCATTTCGAACGCGCTGGCGTCACACACCACGACCACCGTGTCTGCGATACCTGTGACGTTATCGAATGCGTTCCCTGCCCTATCCCAAAACAAGAAACCCATCATTTAGAATTTATCGGCACGTGCGAAACGTGCGCGTAACCTACTCTTATGACTTTTATCTACATTCTGATAGCAACGGCGATTATCGCAGGGCTCTCGCTCACAGGGGTCATTGTTCTCACCTCCCTAAAAAAGCATGTGCACGCTGACATGCTGACCCTCGTCGCCCTCTCCGCCGGAGCGATGCTGGGAAATGCGTTCTTCCATTTGCTCCCGGAAGCGATTGAACTCTCCCAGGAAGGAGCGATCGATCTGTTTACGATCATGCTTCTTATTGTCAGTTCCTTCGTGGCGTCATTCCTCTTTGAACAATTTTTTTCTTGGCACCATTGCCACAATGCAGACCACTGCGAGCCCACAGAGAAACCTTTTGCCCACTTGGTTCTTTACTCAGACACCATCCATAATTTCATCGACGGGCTTATTATCGCGGCCGCGTTTAGTGTCTCACCATCCTTGGGAGTTGCAACCACCGCCGCAATTGCCTTCCACGAAATTCCACAGGAGCTCGGCGACTACGCCGTACTCGTTCATGGAGGATTCTCAAAAATCCGCGCAGCTGTCTATAACGGAATGGCTGCCCTCACGGTTGTTGTGGGTGGAGTCGTTGGGTATTTTCTGGCCGGTTCCGTTGAGTGGACCGTTCCTGTCTTGATCCCGATTGCCATCGGTGGGTTCATCTATATTTCTGCCGCCGACCTTCTCCCGGAGCTTCGACACAATGCAACACACGGCGGAAGTCGCGCAAGTATTCCTCTCCATTTCCTCATATTTTTAACCGGTTTGGCGATCATGATCGCGACAGCCATGATGGAATAGTCAAAACGGAGGTCAGCCCTCCCATCATTGATAGCCACGTATGCCTTACGAAGTCATCATCTTCTATAAATACACTTCTGTTTCAGATCCAACCGGATTCATGAATTGGATCCGAACACTGTGTGAGTCCCTTGAAATGAAGGGGCGTATTCTTATTGCACACGAGGGCATCAATGGAAGTGTTGAGGGAACCCGAGAGCAATTAGATCAATTTAAATCCTCTCTTCATCAAACAACGTTTGGAGACTTTCAAGATCTCTGGTTCAAAGCAAGTCCCGGAACAGGAACGGCGTTTCGAAAACTGAAAATCAAAGTTCGTCCACATATTCTCAATATCGGCCTCGAGGGAGACGCAGATATCGACCCCAACCAAACCACGGGAACACACATTGAACCAGAAGAACTTCACACATGGTTCACCAATGGCGAAGACTTTGCGATCATCGACATGCGTAATGATTATGAATTGAGCGTTGGTCGATTCAAGGGATCGATCGATCCGGGCATGAGGAACTTTCGTGATCTAAAAGAAATCGTTCCAAATCTCGAACATCTCAAAGGAAAGAAAATCCTCACTGTGTGTACCTATGGCGTCCGTTGTGAGAAAGCCTCAGGACTTTTATTGAACGAGGGGTTTGATCAAGTTCACCAACTCCATGGCGGGATCGGAACGTACATGAAAAAATATCCTGGTCAAAACTTTGAAGGATCACTCTATGTCTTCGATGAGCGGATGACGGAACAATTTACCGATGACTACGAGGTTATAGGAGTCTGCACAGGATGTGCGACAACAAGTGAACGTTTCGGCAACTGCGCTTGGAGTGCCTGTCATAAACAGCTCATCATCTGCGAGACCTGTGATCCGAGGGTCATTTGGTGTTCAGACACCTGTAAACAATCCATGCCTCAGTCCTGAGAAAATCTCAGGACTGTTTATTTATAGAAAAAACTGGTTTGCAACCACGATCACACTGAAGACTCCAAAGAAGAGGAATATCCCTCCCAGCAACATCCTCCGCAAGAGTGATGGCTGATAGAATGTTGGGATCGATCGAACATTGAGAATAGAAACCAGACCAATGTGCACAAACATCGCAATCGCATTAATCACGGCCCCAAGAACAAGGAGAAACTTTGGTTCAGAAAGACCTAGCAGGAAAAGAAGGACCCCAAACGCAATCTGTCCCCACAAAAAGGCATAATAGATCTTTGAAAGAGGCACGGACGTCTCTTTTTTGATACGCATGTAGGAAATGGATGCATTCTCCGCCATAATGCGCGATGTCGAATCCATCACTCCTAATTGTGTTTGAAAGAGCATCACCGCAACCACAAGAAGAAATCCTGCACCGAACGCTGGACCAAGAGCCTCCCCAATCGCGACGCCTTCTCGTATCACAAAACTAATCCCCTCTGTATTCCCGTTGAGAGTAAATGTTGTGACGTAGGCAAGAAGCATCAAAAGAAGAATCGAAATAGCCCCAATGAACCAAAACACTAAAGCATGTTCAAGACTGATTCGCTTCCACCACACCGAGAATCGTTTACGTGCCTCTGGAGTATCATCGAAATCCGTTCCCTCTAACTGAATCTCTTCACGCACGCCCTTTTTATGAAAGAGTCCGGAGAGTTTTGTTGCATACTTCCCCATGCCATAGCCTTTTTCCTTCACGTAAATAGACTGCGTCAAATTCAGATTTCCCCCTGCACCCGAGTACGCAAACGCCGCAAGAAATGTCGCCAAGGCCACTCCTTCCGGAAAGAACGTATACCCATCTCCTTGACCGATAAGCCCTCCCGCAAGGGCTCCCCAATCTGCCTTCTGACTCAGAACAATCGTCAGGAGAAAAATAAGTGGAACACCAATCAAAATAATCGATCGTGTCAGTTTCTCCATGAGTCCATAAACCGTCTTTCCTGAACTGAGAATAACCCCAATACCAAGCAGAAAGGCAATAGCAATCCACTCAAAGGACTCAACTCCAATGAAAGAAGCAAACACATGCGCAGACGCCGCAATAATCCCAGGGAGTCCAAACCCCACAAATGTCGAAAGAATAAACCAATACGGAGCGGACTTCCAAAGTTTCCCAATCCCAACAAACACACTCTCCCCTTTCACAAGAGCATACCGTTCAATCTCCATGTTGATGAAGTATTGAAACGTAATTCCCAGCAACGCCCCCCACGCAATTCCAAGTCCATAATTAGATGCGAGATACGGCCAAAGAATCACTTCTCCTGAGCCTAACCCCAGTGCCAGTATCACAAAACTTGGACCAATGAGCCTTTTGAAGGGAATTGGTTTTGGAAATTCTTGTTTTCGCTTCTGAGACGATTCATGCATACGCAAATAGTATAACAAATAACGAGCGCCTGCCCCTACAAGACTTTTTAACAGATGTGTTAGACTAGCGTCAGTATGCCCCATCCCCTCGTCGAAGGACGGAATCTCAAAAAAGCGTATGGATTGCAGGTGGTCTTAGACGATCTATCTTTTCTTGTAACAGAAAAACAAAAGGTAGCTCTTATCGGCCGAAACGGGGCAGGAAAATCAACGCTCCTTAAAATTCTCATGGGGACTGAGCAGGCCGACGGTGGAGACGTACAATTCTATCCAAATGCACGCGTCGGAGTTGTGGAACAACATGAGGTGCTTCCTGATCATATTTCTACACAGGAATACCTGGAACAAAAAAGTGAGAAGCCGGAATGGATCGTTCGAAAGCAATCTGCCGAGTTTGGATTGCATGCAAGTGATCTTGAAAAAGCTCCTGCCCATTTATCCGGTGGATACCAAATGCGTGTAAAGCTTGTCGCCATGCTTCTCCTGGAACCAAACCTTCTTCTGTTGGATGAACCTGTAAACTACCTCGACCTCCAAACACTCCTCTTTCTCGAGCGATTCCTCCAAGGATACAATGGGGCATTCGTTCTCGCTGCTCACGACCGTACGTTTCTCCAAAATACTTGCACACACACATTTGAAATTGAACGCGGTTCTCTCACCTCTTACAAAGGTCCCGTAGACGATTATCTTGCGTTCAAACGCGAGCAACTTGAATTCGAACTTCGGTCAAATAAACGTCTCTCTCGAGAGGTCGCCCACCACCAAGAATTTGTTGACCGCTTTCGCTACAAAGCGAGTCTCGCCTCACGCGCCCAAAGCAAGATAAAACATATTGCCAAGCTCCGCGGGAAAATATCAAAAATTGATTCTGCTCTTGCGACCACACGCATTACTATTCCTTCCCCTCACGTGATTCCGGGAACAGCTGTAAGAACACAGAACCTTCATATTGGCTATGGAGATTTTGTTGTCGTCCAAAACATCAATCTGGAAATCATGCGTGGAGAAAAAGTTGTGATTGCGGGGGAAAACGGTCGCGGGAAATCCACATTGCTCAAAACGCTCGCGGGAAAAATTCCCGCCCTGGAAGGAACCTTTGCATGGTGGCACAAAGCCGACATCGGATACTACGATCAAAAAACAGAAGCGACCATCATCGAGAAAGAAACCGTATTAACCTATCTGACTAGAATGGCTCCACCTGATGCGTCTGGGGAACGCATCCTTATGATGGCTGGGAACTTTCTTTTTCGTGGTGATGATCTGGATAAACCAACAACGATTCTCAGTGGAGGCGAACGTGCTCGACTCTGTTTGGCTGGCGTCCTCTTACACAATCACAACGTTCTTCTTCTTGATGAACCAACCAACCATCTCGACGTTGAAACAACAGAAGCCCTCGCTGTTGCCCTTAAGGAATATGAAGGAACCGTGATCATCATTTCTCACGCACGAACATTCGTTGAAACCTTGGTCAACAAGATCTTTGAGGTCCGAGGAGGCACGGTTCGACGCTATATGGGATCCTATGAAGATTATGTGGACGATCTTGCTGACCTTATGGAAACAGACATGAAGGAGGATAAAACGCTCTCATCCTTGGGTCACTCCACCGCCCAACAACGTACGGAACTCCATGCACAAATCAAAGAATTCCAACGAATTCAAGAGCGTCTCAATAAGCGAATCGAGACGTTTGATCGAGAAAAAAGCGAGATTCTCTCTTATTTCTTCGATAACCCGACCGATTATTCCCCTTCAAAATCTCAAAGATTGGCTGAATTAGATGAACATCTGACAACTCTTGAAAAAGAATGGCTTCACACACAGGAACAGATTGATGTACGTCGATCTGAGTCCCAGACTCCTCCCTTGACAGAATAGGCATTCGGGCGTAGTCTTCAGCCGTTATCAATGCAATATAAATAGTTATGGCATACGCGAAACGCGATTTTAATGCAGGAGGAAGAAGTGGTGGAAGTTCCTACGGTGGAAGCCGAGGAGGAAGTTCCTACGGAGGTGACCGCAGTGGCGGAAATTCGTACGGTGGAAACCGTGGTGGAAGTTCGTACGGTGGAAATAGAGGAGGAAGTTCGTACGGTGGAAACCGTGGTGGAAGTTCTTACGGAGGTGGTTTTGGAGGAGACAAGCCAAGTTTCCCAGCTCGTTGTAACGAGTGTGGAAACAACTGTACCGTTCCATTTAAACCAAATGGAAGCAAACCTGTCCTATGCCGAGACTGTTTTCGTGGGGCCGATGGTGGATCATCATCAAGCCGTTTTGATCGAAAACCTTCATTTGGTGGATTCAATGATCGATCAGAAGATCGACCACGACAACGCCCATCAGGTCCAGCACCTGTCGGTCCAAGTCTAAAATCTGAGATCATGTCGATCAATCAGAAACTTGATCAAATCCTCAGTCTCTTAAGCGACATCATCGTCGACCCAGAAGAAGAATTTGACTCAGAACAGGCTGATGAAGAAATGGAGATGAACGCTCCTGAAACCGATCCTGTCATCGACTTCCCAAAAATTGGATGGGAAGATGACGTAGAATCTGATGTTGAATAATCACAAGCATCACAGAAAAACACCCGTAAAAACGGGTGTTTTCAATTCGTGATAAAATACATCCACTATGAAACTTTTCAAACGCGCGTTTATTGCCATCGGCCTCGTCCTTCTTATTCATGGCATCCTCCTTGTCACAAATGGCTACTCCATTCCAAACATGGACGTCCCTATGCATGTGCTTGGGGGATTTGTGATGGCGTTGTTAGCCCTTGCCATCCACCACGCTGTATCCAGTCGATATCACACCTCTCACTCTCCCGTCTGGTACCACTACACCTTCGTCGTCGGATTTGCCATGCTTGTTGGAGTGGCCTGGGAGTTTCACGAATACATTTTCGATCAAACGATTAATGTGTGGTACAACCTTCCACAATCTCAGCTCTCCCTTGCAGACACCATGAAGGACTTCATGAATGACTGGATTGGAGCAAGCATCGCCTTTTTTCTATTCAAGAAATCTCTCTAACATGAATCACTTAATCATAAGCCCAAATTCTCCATTTCTAAGTGTTGGTGGAATAGAACGTTACATCAGAAATCTTATTGATTTTTGTCAGGATCAACCTGGAACGTATCATTTTATTCTCCCTTCAAAGACAAAGGAAGAAACTGTCCAGATCGAGAATGTTTCAATTCACTTCAAGTCTTTTATTAACCTTTCCTATAAGAAACGAAAGGGGCTCGATGGACGAAGAGAATCAAAGAAACAAACAAAAGATAAGTCTATAGAATTCTTTGAGTTTCTCAACACATTCATCTCGGACAAACAAATCTCAGCTGTGACTGCAGAAAATTTTCATCTCGGTCTTCCTCCATCTTATAGCCTTATGCTAAACATGGTGTGTCACTCAAAAAATATTCCCCTATTCCTTCATCTCCACTCTTTTTCGATGAATCCATTACAAACAGAAATCATTAATGGACTCTTCTGGAAAAAAGTCCTTTGCGTAAGTAAAAGTGTTGCGGGAGATTGTTTTCAAAAGGGCCTTGAAATCAGTCATATTTCAACAAAATATCTTGGAGTAAACATACAAGAATTTACCCCGAAACGAGATGCAACGTGGCTGAAAAAACATCTAGGGATTCCTTCATCACACAAGATTATTGTCACCGCATCAAGAATCCTACAAGGATATTCTGACATACTTACCGAAAAAGGAATCATCAATCTTTTAGACGCATTTTCAAAAATCCAAAGTACAAGAAGTGACGTTCATCTTCTTCTGGCTGTCGGTAAACCTCCACAGCGACTTCACGCAGAATTTGAATCCGCACTTCATAAACTTGAAGGGTACATCCAAATTCATGGAGTGGAAGATCGTGTCATTGTCAAAACATTCCCCATGCAAAAAATGCCAGAAGTCTATGCGGGAGCTGATGTTTTTGCCCTTCCATCAGAAAATGAAACGTTTGGACAAGTTTTCATTGAAGCAATGGCCTGTGGACTTCCCGTCGTCGGTACAAATGTTGGAGGAATCCCCGAAATTATTCATGATGAGGAAAATGGATTTCTTGTACAACCCAATGATGCAAGTGAGCTCGCCCAAAAGTTGACACAACTTCTAGATCATGAAAAAACGCGAAAACGTTTCATTCAAAACGGGCTCAAAACGGTTTCCCAATGTTTTGACTCAAAAAAACTGTTTGCTCAAATGTTTCAATTCATCGCTAAACATTCATCATAATGTATGTCAATCAAACAAGCAGTACTTGCAGGAGGATGTTTCTGGGGACTTGAGGATCTTATACGAAACGTTCCAGGCGTGACGGACACAGAAGCAGGATATACGGGTGGGTTTAACCAAGATCCATCGTATGAACACCATCCAGGACATGCTGAGGCGGTAAGGATTACCTACAATTTAGATGAACTTTCCTACAAGCAACTTCTTGATTTCTTCTTTCGCATCCACAATCCAACCACACTGAATAAACAAGGAAATGATATTGGGACTTCGTATCGTTCTGCCATTTTCTATACAACAGAGGAAGAAAAACAACTTGCAGAAGAAATGATTCAGATCGTGAACGCATCAAATCGATGGGAGAATCCTGTTGTCACGACCCTTGAGCCACTCGATACATTTTTCCCAGCCGAAGAGACACATCAGGACTATCTTCAAAAAAATCCCGATGGGTACACGTGTCACCGCATCCAATTCGATTCGTACCTACAGGAAAGCTCATGAAGAGTATCTCGCTGAACAGCCTCCATGCACCCACTCTATCCAACACGCTATGCACGCCATTACACTAAAAAACATCGAAAAAAAATACGCTACAGGAACACATGCCCTTAAAGGCATTTCTTTTAATCTTGAAGCCGGGAGTATGACCGCGCTGTTGGGAGCCAACGGAGCGGGAAAGACAACCCTGATTGGGATTCTTACAGGACTCGTTCGAAAAACATCTGGCCAAATCACGGTTTCTGGAGTTGATCTTGACGCAGAACCAGAACGAGCTCGAGCATTCATTGGCGTCGTCCCTCAGGAATTTAACTTTAGTATTTTCGAGAAAGTCGAAGATATTCTCATAGATCAAGCAGGGTATTATGGAGTTACTCGATCTATTGCAAAGGAACGTACAGAAAACCTCCTAAAAGAACTTGGGCTCTGGGAGAAGCGCCACGCCTATTCACGAACCCTTTCAGGAGGCATGAAACGACGTCTGATGATCGCACGCGCGCTCGTCCATGAACCTCGTATTCTTCTTCTTGATGAGCCTTCTGCGGGAGTTGATGTTGAGCTTCGACGCGGAATGTGGGAATTCATCCGAAAAATTCACGCACAGGGAACGACGATCCTCCTGACAACACACTACCTAGAAGAAGCGGAGGAACTCTGTGAACACGTCGTGATGATGCGCCAGGGTGAAGTGGTGCGCAACGCCCCTGTCCAAGAACTTCTTAAAGAGCTCACCGCTCAGTCATTTGTCTTTACAACAAACCAACCCCTCAAAGAGGGCGGTCCATATCGTCTCAAACAAAAAAACGCAACTACCTGGGAAGCGTCTCTCTCTGCAGGAACATCGGTCACAAAAATGATTCAGGATCTTTCTGAGCAACATGTTATGATCAACGACATTCGCCCTAAGGCCAATCGATTGGAGGAAGTCTTTATCGAAGCCGCCATGTAATCCTATGGCATACTCCCCAACCATTGCCTATCTCACCATCGCCCGGAAGGAGATCAACCGGATTCTCCGTATTTGGACACAAACGCTTCTTCCGCCCGTGATTACTCAATCGCTCTATTTTGTTATATTTGGAGCCTTTCTTGGATCACGTATCGGGGACATCGGTGGACAAAGTTATGCTTCGTTTATCGTGCCTGGATTGATTCTCATGGCCGTCGTCACAAATGCATTTTCCAACGTAGCTAGTTCATTTTTCGGCGCAAAGTTTCAACGAAGTATTGAAGAAATTCTCGTTGCTCCTGTCTCGCCATCAACCCTTCTTGCCGGGTTTTGTACGGGAGGGGTTGTACGGAGTCTCCTTGTTGGAATCATCGTGTTTCTCATTTCACTCTTCTTTGTTCCCGCCTCAATAACCCATGTGTGGGCCATTATTTATTTCAGTCTCATGACCGCCATTTTCTTCTCGATGATTGGTTTTCTCAATGGCATGTTCGCTCGAAAATTTGATGACGTCAGTATCATTCCAACATTTGTTTTGACACCTCTTACGTATCTCGGAGGAGTTTTTTACGAGATCAGTCACCTTCCAGGAATCTGGCAGACCGTGGCTCGATTCAATCCCCTTGTCTATGCCATCGATGGATTTCGCTATGGGTTCACAGGCTCAGCCAGCACTCCTATAGCCCTAAGTGCCATCACTATGTTCGTGTTAACCCTTGCTCTTGGGCTGACGCTCATCACCCTCCTACGCAAACGTGTAGGTCTACAGTCCTAAACGCTTCTTGAGATCACGAAGCTCCTGTTGCGTAAGTGGTCGAGTTCTCCCAACAGGAAGATCTCCGAGTTCAATATTCATCACACGAATGCGTTTTAGGGCTTGTATGCCGTACCCTAGCTCTTCGCACATACGTCGAATCTGCCGATTCCGTCCCTCAGTCAAAATAATCGTAAATCGTTGATCGCCAATCTTCTTCACCTTCGCTGGTTTCGTCATGGATCCAAGAATCATCATCCCCTCTGCCATGATACGAAGATCTTCGCGACGAACGGGTCGATCAACTGTGACAATATATTCCTTCTCATGATTGTAACGAGGGTGCGTAATATGCTCAGAAAGATCTCCGTCATTTGTGAGAATCAACAATCCACTCGACGCCACATCCAGACGTCCAACAGGAAAGAGATGGTTTTCAAGATTGAGAAAAGAGCGAATCGTATCTGGCGCGCGTGGGTCAACGGACGTCATAATACCAACCGGTTTATGGAACGCCATGTACACCTTTTTTGGTCGTCCAGCCCCAATTGGCTTACCTGAAACGATCACCTCATCATCATCTCCAACCTGCAGACCCAGCGTGGCGATCGCTCCATTAACCCTAACCTTCCCTTCATGAATAAGCGCATCTGCTTGTCTTCGTGAACAAACACCGCGTTCTGCGAGATATTTATTTAGTCGAGTTTTCATATCGTTGCTATAATAACCCTCATATGATCCATTGGAAAGACCGCTTTCGAGCCATTGTCTCTGTCTACCTCATCCTTCTCGATGAACAAGGTCGAGTTCTCTTACTTAAACGTCAAAATACCGGTTATAAGGACGGGGAATACGGACTTCCAGCCGGTCATGTCGATGGAGAAGAAGAACTCACGCACGCGATGAAACGAGAAGCGAAAGAAGAGGCGGGACTGGATCTAGACGTTGAGAACCTCGAGCTCGCTCATGTGATGCACCGACATTGTGGCGATCACGAACGCATCGATTTCTTCTTTTTATGCCGAACATGGGAAGGTGAACCTATAAACTGCGAAGAAGATAAGTGTTCAGAACTCACGTGGGTCCCCATGGATGATCTCCCGGATACGGTTATCGATTATTATCAACAAGCCTTTAATCATATCCGACAAGGAAGCGTCTACAGCGCGTTCGGCTGGGACACCTAGCACGAAAAAAACATCCGGAACTTCCGGATGTTTTTTTGATTAGTATCGTTTCTTTGCAGGACCACGACTTCGTGAGCGTCCTGGTCGTGATGAACCAGAACCTCCATACCGTCTTCCTCCCCCTCCACCTGAACGTGAACGCGGAGCGCGTGCACTGCCTCTTCGATCTTTCAACTCGATCAAGTCTCCTGATGCCGTCATGACAGGAAGGGTTGTATTAATCAAACGTTCAATCTGAATAATGTCACCTTTCTGCTCTGGGGCAGCAAACGAAATAGCCTTTCCTGCGGTTCCAGCTCTTCCTGTACGGCCAATTCGGTGAACATAGTCTTCAAGCTGATCTGGAAGATCAAAATTTACCACGAGCTCAATATTCTTCACATCAATTCCACGCGCAGCAATATCTGTTGCGACCATGACGCGATACTTTCCATTGGTAAATCCACGAAGCGCTTCTTGTCGTTGATTCTGAGAACGATTTGAGTGAATTTCTGCAGAGCTATGCCCCATTCCTCGAATAGATCGCGCAAGCTTGCTGGCTCCATGTTTTGTTCGACAAAAAACCAAAACCGTTCCTTTATATTCCGTGAGGAGTTTTTTCAAAAGATCTACTTTCTCGTCCTTTGGCACGATAAACATCTCTTGCACGACTCGTTCTGCCGTGGTTCCAGCAGGAGCCACCTCAACACGCAATGGACTCTTCATAAACTCCCGAGCAATCGTCGCAATCTGTTCAGGCATGGTTGCCGAGAACAGCATAGTTTGACGCTCCTTAGGAACGCTCGCCAAAATCTTCTTGAGCTGAGGAGCAAAACCCATATCAAGCATGCGATCCGCTTCATCAAGAACGAGAACTCCGATCTCGCTCAAGTTTGCGGCACGCTGATTCATCATATCGATCAGACGCCCAGGAGTCGCAATAATGACATGTGGCTTCTCCCGCAATTTGCGTTTCTGAGGGTTTGGGTTTGTTCCACCAATGAGCAATGCCGTTCGCAATCCCAAAGGCCCTGCGAGCTTCACCAGTGTTTGCTCAACCTGAATCGCAAGTTCACGGGTTGGAAGAAGTATCAGTCCCTTTTTCCCACGTGCAGACATTTGCTGAAGCATGGGAATAGAAAACGCAAGTGTTTTTCCTGTTCCTGTTTGAGCAATTCCTACAACGTCCTCTCCTGAACACGCGATGGGAATCGCTTTAAACTGAATGGGGGTTGGGTGCTTAAACCCAAGATCCTCGATCCGTTCGAGAAGGGTTGGAGCAATTCCTAACCCGTAAAATTCTTTTTGTTCTAATTCATCTCTAGACATACTCACGAATTTTTGTACCAAGTCCTTTTCTATGTAAAGGATTCTTTTCCTCCAGGGTACCATGATTATCAAATGGAGGTTATGATAAGAAAATATTTCTATGAAAAAATCTTCTCTTATTCTCTGTGTGGCTCTCCCCTGTTTCCTGTTTATCCTGCTTCCTGTTTGTGTATTGTTCCGGGGAAAATCGAGCATCTATACAGGAATAGAAACGACGCACGCCTCACCCGTAGGTATTGTCTTTGGTGCAGGGCTCACACGTCAGAACACCCCCTCAGACGCACTCATGGACCGACTCACCATCGCCTCTGAACTCTTCCTGACGGATCGAATCGAACGCATTCTTGTTTCGGGCGATAATCACACGCAAGAATATAATGAGCCCGAGGTCATGAAGCAAACGCTCATAGACACCTTTGGGATCCCAGAAGAAGCCATCTTTGCAGACTATGCAGGGAGGAGAACGTACGACACCTGTCGTCGCGCGCATGATCTTTGGGGAATTGACCAGGCGATTCTTATCTCTCAAGGGTATCATCTTCCGCGCGCCATCTGGACCTGCGAATCGCTCGGCATTGAAAGCACAGGACTCTCAGCCACCCTTCAACCGTACCTCAAAGAAATTCCATTCAAGATTCGAGAGGTTGGTGCCATCTACAAAGCATTCATTGATCTCTATCTGATCGAACCTCCTTACATTGAGGGCGAGTTCATTCAAGATCTTGATCCATGAAAAAAACGACCGGGTATCCGGTCGTTTTTTTATCGACTGGAGGAATGATGACTATGCACGTTCATACGAGCATAGTCCTGGACAAGCTCTCGTGCTTGACGATAGGTTGAAGCCTCAAAGAGAACAGGTTTCTCAAAAGTGACATTCACTTTTGCATTACTTATATTCTTCACAGAACTTTGTTTGAGAAAAACACGAATTGTTTCTGTTCCACTCACTGTTGGAAAAATTCCGTATACAACGTTATCTGATCCTCTATGCGTTGTTGCAAGCAGATCTGAGCCCGAAAGATACTTTTTAATTGTTCCGTTTTGATCGAGATAATAGGCGTAGAGATAAGGATTTCCCGAACGATTTCGATCCGTAGACGAATACGCTGTTCGTGAATCGTTTTTATCTACATAGGATGCCAAAACGATATACGCTTCATCGATGCGATCTGCATCAATATCAACGTATACCCACTCTCGATCCGCTCCATGAAGTGTCACGCTCGCTGAAGAGACGCGAGGTGAACCATATGTGCTCCAGGTTCGAAGATTTTCTGGAAGTGCATTTTTGAACAATCCATGGGCAGATACACCCATAACCCCACCAAACAGAAGAGTTATGCTCAGAGCAACAGAACTAACAAATCTCACTGAAGCTTTCATATGTCCTTAATCTAGGGAAAAAACTGTCTTTTGTCAATAGTGAAGCCCTTTCACTCAATAGAGATTATCCGATAGACCACCTCGCCCGCAGGACTCTGCACACAAACCTCCTCCCCTACAGACCGCCCCATCAATCGTGCTCCAAGAGGCGATTTAAAGGAAAGACGACCTTTGAGTGGATCTGTCTCTTCTGGCCCGACAATGTGAAACATCTTTTCTCCCCGTCCCTGAATATTCAAGACAACTTTTGATCCCATATGAACGAGACCACTCTGTGTCAACGAGGGCTGAATTTCAATCGCAACCTTTAATTTTTCTGTGATGGATGTTTCTTGATTTCGAAGACGGCGCATACGTCCCTTCGCTTCTTGGTACTCTGCATTCTCCGAAAAATCACCGAACTCCCCTGTTCGCTGAACATCTTCAATCGCCTGTGGTAACTCAACTTCCGCAATATGCTTTAATCGACGTCTCAACTTCTCGATTCCTTCACGTGTAAGATAAAGCGCTTCCTCTTCTTGAAGAAGTTGCTTCATCTGTTGTTTTGGTCGATGAGGAAGACGCATAATCAAGCTATCCTTCTTGAGCCCTCCTTCGCTCTACCGTAGGTCGTTGAAGTTTTCGTTTTCTATTTGTTGCACGTCTTTCCGTATACTCAATAATCTTTTTTGCAACGTCTACTCCCGTCGCCTGACTGATCCCTTCGAGCCCAGGTTGAGAGTTCACTTCAATAATGACTGGTCCCTTCTTGGTTCGAAGAATATCAACCCCTGAGATATCAAGACCCAAACCAATACTCGCTTCAAGAGCCATCGTCACTTCTTCTTCTGTTGGCACAATATTCTTTACACTTCCACCCTTATGAAAGTTTGAACGAAATTCCCCTTTCTTTGCCGACCGTTGCATCGTTGCGACAACTTTCTTTCCGACAACGAATAATCGAAGATCCTTCCCTTTCGATTCAGCGATGTACTCCTGAATCTTAATAGGCTCTGTCCGGTTCCGCTTCAAGAGATGTTCCACAACAGGTTTCAAAGATCGGCGGGACTCTGCAATGAACACGCCTGATCCACCCGCTCCATACGCCGACTTCACAATGACAGGGTACTTAAACTCATGCATCACTTCATCAAGATTCCCCTCACCAAAAAGAACAACGGTCTTTGGCATGGCAATACCGTAATGATGTAATAGTTGAAGCGTTCGAACTTTGTTCTTCGCTCGATGAACCGCTGCATGCGAGTTAATAACAAGATACCCCTGTAACTCAAACTGACGAATCAAAGACGCATGGATAGAGGGATCCGAAGCAAAGCTTGGACGCACAATAACGGCGTCAAACTTTTCTAAGGGTTTTCCTGCCATGTACAACGACTCTCGCTGACCATCGTACAGAATGTAAACTTCATTTTCTCTCAGGATCGTCACCTCATGATTCATGAGGATCGCTTTATCCATGAGCATTTTGGACCCAGGAAGAAGATCTTTCTTCTCCTGTTCAAACACAAGGATGGCAATATGCATAGTTGAAAATTCGACTGGAAGATACGCTTTATTTCATTTAGAAGCAAGGGGGGATCCTTAACTCATTTTCTTTTGCAAACAGAGCATCAAATCTGAAACATTTACCCCTGTCATTCCGGTCTTAATAAAGCTCTCTGTCTCCTGAAAAAAAGGAAGACTGTTATTCTGCTGAAGATATAAATCTAGATCCAGATTCTTCTCTTGAACCATTTTTTTCACCTGATCATCAATAAGGGCCCCTGCCATGGGACCGTTATCGATTCCATCGGACGCCAGAGACAGAAGAAGTGAATGCGGTTGAAGTGTCTCAAGAGCCCCAAGAACGAACTCCTGATTTCTTCCCCCCTCTCCTGTTCCTCGAATCGTTACAGTCGTTTCTCCAGCCCCAATGAGCGCCTGACCTGGCTTCACAAGACTCGCAAAAAGTTTTCCCGCTTCTCGTGCTTCCCCATCAAGTTGCGTTGAGTACACAACTGGCGCATACCCGAGTTCCTTCGCCTTCTTCTTCATCGCCTCAACCGCCACCTCATTACTGACCATCAAGACGTTTTGAACATGAGAAAAAAGAAGTGGATCCTTCGGGGTCTCACGCAAATCGCACTTTTCTAATCGACATAGATCTAGAACTTGATACTTCTTCATCACCCGCTGAGCATCCTTCACCGTTGTGACATCCAGGACGGTCGGCCCAGAGGCGACCATCGAAATATCATCCCCTGGTACATCTGAGAAAATAAGACTGGCCACCGTTGCAGGATACGCAAGTCCCGCCAATTGCCCACCTTGAATCTCAGAAATATGTTTGCGAACGGTATTTAATTCATGAATGGTCGCCCCTCGCTTCATCAGAACTTGTGTAATCATTGTGACGTCATCACATTCGAGCTGGTGTGGCCAGCACAACAGCGCAGAACCTCCACCAGAAATAACGGTAATGACAAGATCTTTAGCCGTCACCCCTTTTAGTATTCCAAGCATTTCCGCCGTAGCTCTGATATTTGTGTGGCTTGGAAATGGATGGGTTCCCACGAGACTCTTAAGATATTTCAGCTTCCCGCCTTTCACATCCAATACAATTCCATCGGTAATACGATCTCCGAGAATTGATTCGAGGGCCTTTCCCGCATCATAGGAAGCTTTTCCAACACCCACAACAAAAATACGCTCATACCGATCAAGACGATAACTCTTCTTATCTATGAGAAGCTTTTCTCCTGTTCGACTCACTCGTTTTTTTACAACGACCCCTGTCTCAACCGCCTGGATTCCTGCCTTCATAATACGAAGAGCATCTCTGCGTAAAGGAGTGCTTGCAAGCGTTTTTTGATTCAAAATTTTGATACCCATACGCCCTCTAGTATACCACTCATCCCCCATAGAAAAATAAAACCAGGCCGGTTAAGGCCTGATTTTTTACCACTCGTCTCCATCGTCATCGAGACCCATGTCCAGGTCTATGTCGGTATCGGCATCGTCTTCTTCGTCCTCCTCTATATCACTGCCCATACCCATAGTCATGTCCATCTCTTCATCTTCGTCATCGTCCCATGGGTCCGTAACGAAACTGTATTGATACAGCATAACATTGTGGCTAAGACGTTTGTCTTATTGCCTCAAGGATAAGTTATGAATTAGTACCTAAAGGCTTAGGTACTCCAATGATACTAGAGCATAGATCATCAGTTCAAGTGTGTGTCAAGCAATAAGTTCCATATGGTATGATTTTACTCAATATGATTGAAGTCGAAAAGAAGTTTACTCTCACTAGGGATCAAGAAGAACGGCTCCTCGAAGGGGCTAAACTATTCAAGGAAGTCACAAATATCGATGTCTTTTTCGATACTCAGAACTATCACTACACTCTCCAAGATATGTGGTTACGCACACGTAACGGAGCATTCGAGTTAAAAATCGGACAAGGAAAAAATCGTACGAGGAACGGAACCGTGTATGAAGAAATTGAAGAGGAGGCTCGTATTCGTAAAAAGCTCCAACTGCTCCCTAATCTTTCTATGAACGATGCACTCATCCAGGCAGGGATTCTTCCATTTGCAACCATTCATAAAACAAGACGAAGCTATAAGCGAGAAGGTTTCCGAATCGACATAGATGTCTGTGATTTTGGGTACGAGCTTGCAGAGATCGAACTCCTCGTCGAACATGCTTCTGATGTTCAAGAAGCTCTTGATCGCATTCAAGCACTTGCAAATCACCTCGGTTTAGATGCTTCCCCACAAAGAGGGAAACTTATTGAATACCTCTACCGATTTAGTCCGAACCATTATAAAGCCCTCTTAGAAGCGGGGGCTATCGATCTATGACTCCTGCTGGAAAATTGTTACGCTGGTATCGGACGCACGGACGAAAACTTCCCTGGCGAGAAACACGAGATCCCTACCGAATCCTCGTAAGTGAAGTCATGCTACAACAAACACAAGTCGAACGTGTGAAGGTATTTTATCGATCCTGGCTCAAACAATTTCCGTCCTGGAAAACGTTAGCCGAAGCTTCCAATGCGGAGGTCATTCATGCATGGGCGGGTCTTGGATATAATCGACGAGCCCTCATGCTCAGAGATATTGCGCGGGATGTTTGTTTGCATGGCGTCCCCACATCAGAAGATGCCTGGCGCAGGATCAAAGGAATCGGTCCCTATACCTCTTCGGCCATGAGCGCCTTTGCTCAAAAGAAACGAACACTCCCCATCGACACAAACATTCGTCGAGTCCTCGGGCGTGTTCTCCTCGGAAAACCGTTCCCAGAGCTTTCTGACGATGAAATGATCGGCTCACACGCCGACAGCTTCATTCCGCGTCGTGGAGCCTACTACGACGTCCCACAAGCAATCTTTGACCTCGCAACGTCTGTTTGTATCAAAAATCCAGATTGTAAGTCGTGCCCCCTGCGTAATGATTGCAAATCTGCCAAACAATTCCTCGAGGGTCGTGTCAAAATCCCCAAGCGCTCCATAGCGGTGACCCACGAACGAAAACATCGCAATAAACCTTACCCAGACCGCATCTACCGAGGTCGAATCCTAAAAGTCGTCCGAGAACAAGGCCAGATCGGGATTCGTGAATTAGGTCCACTCGTCGACCCAAACTTCAACAAAATACTCGATCAAATATGGGTCGAGGCGATGGTGGGTCGACTTATCACTCACGCACTCCTCTCTCGCAGGAAAAACATTCTGACTCTCCCTGAATAGCCATGAAACTGAAAGTGAAACGACTAAGACAAGAAAACAAAAGACCAAATGTTTGCCCAAATTAGTTCCGTGGAGCTATACCCATTATAAACAATTCTCTTCTCTCCTGTAAATAAAAAACCGTGGATGAAAGATTCACTACTGTGTTCGGACGTACTCCTGTGATGAAAGCGGAGTGTATCGCACAACAGACTGAGAAGAAGATGTTTCAAAGTCGGCAAGTTTTACTGTTGGTTCAGATGGATCCGAGAGAAAATCTTCCGCATTCAATGGAGAAGCTTCTACAAGAGAAGACTCATCCGCTTGAGTCGTCATAGACCGAGAAATAATCGTCTGTGGTCCCACCTCCGGCTCAGCGGGAGCATATACCGCCATAAGCGTAAAAACCCCTACCATCATTCCGCCAGCAACCAACGGAGCCGTGTAAGTCAACATTCTGTCCCAACGACTTATACGAGCAGATTCAACCGCAAAAAAACGCGAAGATAAAAGACTCCGACGTAACTCATAGCGATGTTCTGGTTCTCCTATACGTTCATGAGAACCCATCGTTTCGAGAAGGTTTTCAATGTTGGGCAGTTTGTGGGACATATTTTTTTGGTGAGGAAACGACCTCGTTTACGGTTGTTGGTTCCTCCTCCTGGAGCATGAGTAGTTGAAGTTTTTTTATCGCTCTATGAATGTGTGATTTCACCGTCCCCTCTTTCATATTAACCGTCGCCGATATCTCAGGGATCGTCATATGGGAAAAATAGCGCAGAGTCAAAATCGTCTGCTGTCGCTGGTTGAGCTTACTCATCATCCTTCGCAACAGATTGATCTGCTCTTTTAGAGCCACTTCATCCTCCCCCATTTGATACGCAATATCTGGTCGAAAATCCTCTCGTCCAATAAGCTCTGGAGCTTCGTCTGTTGTGACTTCAAGATATTTTGAACGACTCCTGTAATAATTTCCTACTTGAGCAACCGCGATGGCAAAGAGCCAAGATTTAAAACTCGCACCTTTTCGAGGTTTATAGCGATGAATATTTTTAAGGGCTTGAAAGAATGTTTCGCTTGTCAGATCTTTTGCAAGTTCCGCGTTTCCAGACCGGTTATACATGAACCCAAAAACGGGTTGATAGTACGTATCGTACAATCGCCCGAATGCGGATGGGTCTGATTGTGCATTCGCAACCAGATGTTCTTCCATATCGCTTCAATGTTACAAATTATTGTGGATTTCGAGACTCACGGCAATTAAGAGTTTAGTTTCGTACCGTGAGTCTGAGATCCTGTCGACCTTGCACTAGGTATATCGATATGAATGCAAGATCGTTGCAAACTACTCCATACATCCAAATTACGCTTATTTTCACAAAAAGAAAACCGACCGCTCACAGGGAGAGGTCGGGCGTGGCGTACGTGGCGTACGCGCGTGTCAGGGGGTGATGTCCCCCTTGGTGAACCGGGCGTGACGAGCCGGGAGCTTCTGCGCCATGAGCTCAAGGCTCGGGGCGAGGAGCTCGGTCAGCTCGGCTTCGGTGTCGGGGTAGAGGTCGATCGGCGGGAGGCCGAGGTCGACGCGCTGTGCCTGGGCGCTCTGGTTGAGACGCACAGCGTTCCCAGCAGACTTCAGGCGACCCTCGACCCTGTAGTTGGTCCCGTAGTGGGCTTCCAAGGCGGAGCCGAACTGGTTGACCAACTGCAACTGGAAGGAGAACCCTTCGATCGGCTCGAGCTCGGCCATGATCTCCTGTTCGCGCGCGGAAGAGGTGCTCCCGCGCACCAGGAACTGGAAGAGCCAGCTCATCTGCTCGATCTCATACCCGAGCGGGGGGTTGATTCCCCACATGGTCCAGACGCCAGACATGTCCGGCGCCGGGCGACCCTGGAGCGTCGCAAGCGCGATCTGCTCGCCCCCGTTCAGGTTGGTGTTGCTCGCGTTGAACGGGAGTCCGAGGACGTAGCGCCCGAACTCGCGCTCGAAGGCGAACGAGCCATCATCACTGGTCGCCGTCGGAAGGGCGTCGATCATCTTGACCCAGAAGGCCTTCAGCTCAGGGTCACCCGACTGGCGCACCTGCCAGAGGTAGGTGAAGAGCAGGTTGCTCGGCCTGTACCCACCGTCCCTGCCCCACATGTCCAGGCCGAATCCCCGAAGGAACTCGGGGGCACCGAGCGTCACGGGATCACCCGCATCGACTCGGGCTTCCGCCGGGAACGTGTCGACGAACCACTGGCGGATGTGGGAGAAGTAGAGCTCCCGAAGGACCGCATCGCTCTTCACGAGCTGGTAGAGCTCGAGGGAGCCCCGCACGGGCTGAAGGTAACAGCCCTCTCCGCAGTGATCCCAGATGAAGACGTTCGCCTGCGGGATCCGCAGGAAGCGTCCGGCGTACTCGCGGGCCTTGACCGTGTTGGTCTTGCCCAGGATCGCGATGTCCGCGACGACGCCCGTGTGATCTCTGATCGCCCAGGTGTCACCGGATTCCCAGACCTTGAGCCCGTTCTCGATGAGGAAGACGAGCATCTCATCGTCGCCGGCGAGGGCCATGCGACGAAGCTCATTGCCACTCAGGACGTTGCTCAGTTCCCAGCCGTGGACCTCTGCAATGAAGCGCGCGTCCGAAGGCTTGTCCATCTCGACCGCGTACTGGATGACCTCGACGGTCTTGGTGGTCCAGTCGAGCTCGATCATCTTGGTGGTCGAAGCCTTCATCATGGCCTCGTCGCCGGTCAGCACTGCCACCATGGCGGAGGCCTTGTAGCTCCCCTCGTCGAAGAGCTTCTTGGCACAGCGGTTGGCGGAGGCCATGTCACCGAGCTGGGCGTAGATCTGCGCAGACGGCCACTTCTGGTCGATCATCTCGAGGCGCTTGGCCTCTTCGATGGTCTGGGTGACGTCGGCGTCGGTGGTGGCCTGGTGATCGAACGGCGTCCAGGTGGGGCTCCAGACATCGGGGTCGCCGATGTAGGGATCCGGACCGTTGCCACCGATGCGGAACTCACTGGTGTAGCGCCACATGTCGCGGGGGTGGACGGTCGAAGCATCCTCTTCGATCGCGACCGCGATCTCAGCGCGCCACGCCGAGACGTGACGTTCGTTCATGAAGGTCTCGTCGACCCGGGGAGCGCGCGGAGCCGGAGCGGGCGCCTTGATCGTGACTTCCTGAGCGACCTCGCGGTCACTCGAGGACTGACAGCCGATCAGGGCCGTCAGCAGGAGAAGGAACAGGTACTTCATGTCTCACCTCGTGGAAGGAACGTGTCACACAGGGCTTTTTCCCCGATATGAACAAGAAAAAATACCCTATTTTGGGTATTTTGTCAACCGTTTTATCAAAAAAGAGTCTATTCGTATCTCAGAGCATCAATGGGATTTAATCGCGCAGCACTTCGCGCAGGATAGATCCCAAATACAAGACCGACCACCGTGGAAACAGCTGCCCCTAAAAATACCGCATTTAAGGGAATAACAATGGTCCATGTCGGAAGAAAAAACTGAACTAATACCCACCCCACCGCATACGAAACAAGTGAACCGACAAGCACCCCGATAAGCCCCCCAAATAAGGTAAGTAAAACAGATTCCACCAGAAACTGCTGGAGAATTTCTTTATACGTAGCTCCAACAGCCTTTCGTAATCCAATCTCACGGGTACGTTCTGTCACAGAAACCAGCATAATATTCATGATCCCAATTCCTCCCACCACCAAAGAAATTGCCGCAATAGATGACAACAGAATCGTCAGGACGTTCCCCACCATGCCGATGGTCTCGGTTGCATCATCTTGTGAACTCACAAAAAAGTCATCGAGCGCCGGATCGCCTTCTGGATTATCTATATCGTGAACATCTCGCATCAAATACCGAAGATCCTCCTTCACGTTTTCTATCTCAGCTCCAGAAGGGACACGAGCCGTAATATAATTGACGTATTCCACTGCCAAGACATCCCGTTGCATCGTCGTAACAGGAATACTCACTTGTTTATCAAGATTCTGAAAAAAACGTGTGCCTTGTTCTTCAAAAACCCCAATGACTCGATACGAATTTGATTTGATCTTAATGCGCTCCCCAACCGGATTTCTATCTCCGAAAAAATCTTCGGCAACCTCGCTTCCGATGACCGCCACCTTTGCGTAGGAATCAATATCCGATTCTTCAAGATATGATCCATATCGCAATTCCCCTGGAAAGAGATCAATAAATGAACTATCTACCCCTTGAATTTGAAGAAAGTCATTCACTTCTCCAAAGGTCACGGGGACCGTGCTCACAAGTGTAGGTGAGACAACCGTAAACAAGCCTGATCGGCTCATTTCATCCGCGTCTTGAAGCGTCATGGTTTGCTCGATAAATGGACTTGGGGGGCCAGACGTAGGATCTCCACTCGCAGGTTCTACAAAAACAAGGTCAGCTCCAAGATCAGCGACCTCGGACAAAATAAATCGTTCTGCGCCTTGCCCAATCGAGAGCATCAGGATCACGGCAGCAATCCCAATTACAATCCCGAGAATCGTTAAAAGAGAACGCGATTTTGTACGGAAGAGGGACTCTGATGCTGTGGCAAAAAGATCTTGGTATCGCATACTTAGCAAATCTATTTTGAATAGCCCCCTCTACGCTTCTTTCCATTTGAGGAATCTGACTCAATAAGCCCATCTCGCATGCGAATAATACGCGACGCATATTCAGCGGCCTCCTGCTCATGCGTTACCATGACTATCGTATGTCCTTGATCATGCAGATCTCCCAAGAGATCTAAAATTTGTCCTCCCGTTTTTGTATCCAGGTTTCCAGTCGGTTCATCCGCAAAAATGACGGAAGGTTCATTCGCAAGTGCGCGTGCAATCGCCACACGTTGCTTTTCCCCTCCAGATAATTGGTTCGAAAAATGATTCTGACGATGCTCCATGGAAACCTGTTTAATGGCGTTCACGGTACGCTTCTTCCGTTCATCTGGGGTCAATGATCCATATACCAACGGAAGCATGATGTTTTGATACACCGTGGACTTACTTAAAAGATTAAAAGCCTGAAAAATGAACCCCACGCGATCTTGGCGAAACTTTGCGAGTTCATCCTCGGTAAACGCTCGAACGTCTTCTCCTTCAAAGGTATACAACCCATTCGTATACGTATCCAAAAATCCAAGCACATGCATGAAGGTCGACTTTCCAGAACCAGAGGGCCCCATAATCGCCACAAACTCCCCTTCCTGAATCTGAAAACTCACCCCACGTAATGCACGTGTTGTCACATCCCCATTTACGTAATCACGCGTGAGGTTTTCGCATTGGATCAAAGGCTTGTCCATGATCTATTGCGTGAGTTCACGAATAATAACTTCTTCACCGACTTCAAGACCTGAAAGTATCTCAATACGACCGAGGTCTCCACGAAGACCTGTCGTAACCGCTCGTTCCTCTGGTTCCCCATCTCTAAGCACACGAACATACATCACATCTTCTCGTTCAAATAGGGCGCGTTGGGAAACAGTTAACGCTTGTTCAACAAAGTTTGTCGTAAAAATGAGATCCGCCGACAGACCTGGACGCAAGGCGAGCTCCTGATCAACCACATCCAACGACACCATAACCTCATAATAGACAACCCCCTCAATCAGTTTCTCTGCTGGATCGATTTTACGTACCGTCCCGTTCAGTGCGCGAGAGGATCCAAAGGCATCGAACGTCAGAAGGGCAACATCTCCCACTTCCAACTTGGCAATATCAGACTCACTCACATCTGCGATAATCTCGAATTGTTCTTGGGTCGTCTGAACCGTAATAATCGCATTCGATGCCATAACCTGTTCTCCAGGTTCAATCGTAATATCTGTAATGTCTCCGATGATCGGTGAGTGTATTTCCGCTTTTGCAAGACGTGCTTGGGCTGAGGCATAGGATGCTTGTGCTCGTGCGACATCTGCCTCATACGACGCAAGATCAACCGTTCGTGGAATAGCTTGTGCCTGCGCAAGCTCCGCTTCTCGAAGCGTTCGCACAGACTCAGCAGAAGAAATCGCTTGATCCGCCATGATGATTTGATAATTCCGTGTCGCAACCGTTGCGTCATAAGACGCTTGAGCTTGAGATAAGGCGTTTTGGGCATCTTCAAGATTCTCGCTTGATGTCGTTAGCGCATCTTGCACAGATTGAAGAGCTGTTGTGAGAGCAATCTGATCAGCTTGAACCGCTGATCGAGCGGTATCGATTGAGGTCGCAAGAGCTGTTGCCTCGCTCACACTTAAGTCTCCTGTTGCGGGCATTGCCGAAACAGCAGATCGAATGTACAGCAACATCATCGCCGAGTCAGCAAGAGCCGTATCAACTTCTTCTGCTGCCAGAGCAATCGCACTAGAAGATCCGGATTGTGCAGAGATAACAGCATCCTCCGCGGAAGGAAGAACCGTATGAAGCGAGATGAGCAACGTCTTTGCAGATTCGATCGCAGAAGCGTTCCCTGCAGAAAGAAGATTTTGATAATCATCATTCAACGTCGAATTATAGACCCCTAAAATCTCATCCCCTTTTGCATACGCACTTCGTGCTTCAATCACCCCAGCCCATACGGACCCAAGAAGATCGTCATACGCATCAGAAATCACATAATCATTTTCTACCAGGGTCTGAGAGAGGTTATCTGAAGCGGTTGTAAGGGCCGTCGCTTGCACACGCACATCCGCATCATAAACGGTCTCGACATAGTCCCTCAACGCGAAGGCATTCTCATAGGCCACTTCTGCCGAAGACAAAGAGGCTTGCGAAATAGCAATCGTCTCCTCAGAAGACCCGGCTCTCTGCGCATCAAGATTTCCCTGAGCGATTTGCACGGCTTGATAGGCACTTTGAACATCTGCGGATAATTCGTTTGTCTCAAGAATCGCAAGAAGGTCGCCGATGCCAACCGCATCCCCCACACGCACAAAAATCGAAGCAACGGTTCCAGACAGATCGAACGAAAGATCAACTTCATCAAGCGACACAACTTCTCCGTTTGCATCAACGGTTTGCACGAGATCCTCACGCTCAACTACTTCTGTGACATACGCAACCGGTACTTCCGGTTTCAAAACGGCATATCCAATAACTCCAATGACGAAGAGAGAGATGGCCCACAGCCACCAGCGACGAGGTAATTTCATAGTGGCACTATTATACCGAAAAATAAGGCTGGCGCAAAGAAAAAACCGCCACGAAGTGACGGCGCGTCGACCTAGACTAGAGGTCGAAGGTGATGGGAGTCCCTGCTTCAGGAAGCACCCAGGAAGGGTTCTTGTACTCAGGTTCGACCGGTTGCAGATGCTCGCGGATGATGACCGCAACATCAGGCCGACTGTTCTGCTCGGCAAGGTCAGCCGCCCGACGGAGGAGTTCTCCCCCCTGGAGCGCATTGATCCCAGCCTCCCTCTGCCAGGCGATGGAGAGATCCACCAGCTCATGGACGGAGTGGGTCGCCTGCAGGTCGGTCACGTAGACCCTCTGACAGACGCTGAGCTCCTTGAAGGGCTCGATCATGAGCGAAGCCGTGAGCGTGATGTTGGCCATCTCCTCGGATGCCTTGGTTGCGTCAGAGAGACCAGCGAGATGGTAGAAGAACCATGCCGACGATGGATCGTAGATGGTCTCCTCGAGCGTCACCGGATCGTCGCCACACGTGTGGCATGACATCAGGGCATCCCCCGAGTGCATCGCCCACAGACCCCGATCTGAAGTCTGAAGTTGATCCGCCAGCGTGGCGAGTGCGAGCACGTAGGGCACGTGTTCCCCGCACGCAAGCGTGCGAAGAAGAGGTTGATCGCCCGCCTGGTACCGACGAGACGTGTCGAAGCCCTCAGCCTCCAGGCGCTCCTTGCCGTGCACGTAAAGCTTCTGCATCCCCTCGATGATCTGGGGGGACCGAGAGGCCACCCACTCCTGGATGGTCAGGATGTGGAGCGCTCCATACACTTCGACGTCGTTGGGATGGCGTTGAAGCATCTCACTGATGAGAGCGTTGTAGCTCACGTAGGCCGGCGCGAAGTCCTGTCCTGCGACCAGGTAGAGATTCGCGAGCAAGAACGGCTCGACCTGGGACTGCGAGTTCTCCCGCCAGTCGTGATCGAACTTCTGGGCGAAGGCGTAGATCTCCTGACCCGTGAGGTCCTCGAGGTCTTCGAGGCTTCGGTCACCGATCTGGATCGTGCACTCCTCCCCCTCGATGCACACCATCATGAGCACTTCCGAAGGGGTCACCGCGTCACGGTGCGGATCGTTGTTGGTACCCCACAGGGCGACAGCAACAGCAGCGACAGCGAACAGTGTCAAAAACGCCAGCGTATGAGACTTCATCGACTTCTCCCTTGCTCGAGCACCAACATGATGCTACGAGGGGGCATCCTGCCATAAGATGTTTATCTGGTCAAACAAAAAACAGGCCCGAAGGCCTGTTTTCTTTAATAATCTCTCAACTTTTCGATAAGAGGATTGGCTTGGATCTTTTCCAACGCCTTGGCTTCAATCTGACGGATACGTTCGCGCGTCACATCAAACTCTCGACCAACTTCCTCGAGGGTATGACTGACTCCATCAATTAATCCAAAACGCATTTCAAGAATCTTTTGCTCACGCGGAGTGAGCTCCTGCATGGACTGGTTTACGTAATCCTTCAAAAGTTCTCGTGCAGCATTTCTGTCTGGAGAAATAGTTTTGACGTCTTCAAGGAAATCTTCCAGTTTTGAATCCTCGTCATCATCTCCCACACTCGTCTCAAGCGAAACCGTATCCTGAGAAATCTTTCGGATGTGACGGACCTTATCAACGGGTTGCCCCATCTCGGCCGCAATTTCTTCTGCCAGTGGTTCACGACCTAGGTCTTGAATGAGCTGACGCTCAATCTGTTGAAACTTGTTGATCGTCTCAACCATGTGAACCGGAATACGAATGGTTCGAGATTGATCGGCAAGCGCACGCGTAATCGCCTGACGGATCCACCACGTCGCATACGTTGAGAACTTATAGCCTTTTCGATATTCGAACTTTTTGACCGCACGAAAGAGTCCGATGTTTCCTTCTTGAATAAGATCCAGAAGAGACATGGACTTTCCCACAAACTTCTTCGCAATCGAGACAACCAATCGAAGGTTGGCTTCAATCAGACGTCGTTCCGCTTCTTTCTCGTTTCGTTCCTTTCGTTTCGCCAATCCAACCTCTTGCTCACCGGTCAAAAGCGGAATCTTTCCAATCTCCCTCAAGTACATCTGAATCGAATCCTGCGTAATTTCAGGTAACGGAACCCGACGAGCATCTTCGCTCATACGGATCTTCTCATACACATCATCACGTTCCTTGGCCCGTCCTAAAATACCTTCTTTTACTTCTACAAAATGCACTCCAACACGTTCGAGCTCGTCAAGAAAATCCTCAAATTCTTTTAAGTAATCTTCGATCTGTGTAAACGTAAACAACAGTTCATTCTCGGTAATGTATCCACGACGCATTCCCTTTTGAACCAATCGATCAAGAATGTCTTGAGAAGGAGCTTCGGCACGCTTATAACGAACCTTTGGACCTCTGACGTTTACCGGAGCAACAATCTTTTTTGCAGATTTTGCTGGAGCTGTTTTTTTCTTCACGACAACTTTCGTCGCTTTCTTTCCCGAAGGTTTCGTTTTCATAGGAACCTTCTTTACGGCCTTTTTAGTTGTCTTTCCAGCGGACCCTTTTTGGGCTTTGCCAGATTTTTTGGTCGGCATACGCAAAACTGAATGAAAAATTGGCGCACGATGGCGCTTATTCGTTTAATTGAGCGAGCAAGCGAGAGACAGCCTCCTTGTCTCCCATTGCTTCAGCCTGTCGAAGGTTGCGAGCAAGAACTTCTCGTCGTTGTCCTTGGGCATGTTCTTCAAGCAGAGAAAAGAGATGGTCGATATATTCCAACACCTTTTGTGGCGGTAAGTCTTGAAATGTCTCATCGGCCATAAATGATGATGAATCAAGAAGTTCCTCGAGGGAATCTTGCTTTGGATGGCCGGCTAACATGTCCCGAATCCGCAAAAAAAATGATTTTTGTGCTGGTTGACTTCCTGAATCATACGTGTCAGAGGCCAATGTGTAAAGGGTCATCCATGCTTCATTCCCATGACAGACTTTTTCTAAACGCTTACGAAATGTATCAAAAATATCTTCTGATGAGATCATCTGACCAAATAACAAGCACAGAGCCTTCTCTTCCTTCGAGAGTTGTTTCTCCATAGGACTTGGTTTTTCAGAAATCACCACCGCCTCAACCAACGAAGACGTAGGAATGGAAGGACGAAGTTGATCAATAGGTGTTTGAAGAAGATCAGCGACCACTTGAAGCCAATGCTCTCGCTCGACCACGGAGACCATCTCTCCTAAAGCCGGTAAAAGTTCTTTTGCCACAAACCGTTTATCATCGATATTTCGAAGATCCTTCCCGCGAGTAATCTGAGAAATAAGAAACTCCATGATTGGCTGAGAACTCGTCACGAGACTCTTCCAAAGAGACGGATCTTTCTGAACAAGATCATCTGGATCCTTCACCCCATCCGGCAAAATTACCGCACGAATATCAAACCCAAGCGCACGGGCTAAACTAATCCCCTTCTTTGCTGCCTTGAATCCTGCCGCGTCTGCGTCAAACGCAAAAATAATGGTCTGTGTATAACGTTTTAATAGTTCGAGTTGATCCTGCGTGAATGCGGTTCCTGAGGACGCCACAATGTGCTCAACTCCCGCCTTATGAGAAGCAATCACGTCCAAGTTCCCCTCGACGATGATGATACTTCCCTCATCCCGCGCAGAACGCTTTGCCAGATCAAGTCCGTACAACACATGGCTTTTTGAATACACGGGTGTTTCAGGGGAGTTCATGTACTTCGGCCCCTGCTCATCTCCGGGCATGCTTCGCCCAGTGAACCCAACGGTGTTTCCATGGTGATCACGCAAAGGAATCATAAGTCGATTGCGAAAACGATCGATCACTCCGGTCCCCTTCTTTCGCTTCAAACTCATCCCTGCCTGTACGATTTCTGTTTCTGAAAAACCTCTCTTCAACAAAAATTGAGAAAGCGTATCCCATTCATCAGGAGCAAACCCAAGCCCGAATCGATCTGCTAACTCAGGAGGGATATTTCGTGATGTCACGTATGATCGGGCGCTAATTGCTTTCGTAGACTCTAACAACACCTTGCGATAAAACTTCTGAGCGAGATCATTGATCATGAGCATACGCGCTCGCACATTACTCTGCGTGGTTGGCAAACGACGGATTTCAACTCCCGTCTTTTTTCCCAAATGCATCAAAGCCTCAGGAAATGTCATCCCCTCAATCTTCATGACAAAACTAAAACAGTCCCCTCCTTCGTTACACCCAAAACAATGCCAATTTTGGCGGTCTTGGGAGACATGAAAAGAAGGCGACTTCTCAGAATGAAATGGACAAAGCCCCTTAAATCCTGTTGAACCAGAAGGTTTTAGCACGACATACTCCCCTACCAAATCGAGAATATCGAGCTTTTGTTTAATTTCATCTTTTGGATCCATGACCTCAGCTTACTGGGCAAAGCCCAAATTGAAAAGAGGGGAAAAACCCTCTTTTCTAGAACTTATCCACGCACAATAGCAAATACAAGGAAGCCGATGTACATCAGGATAAAGATGGATCCCTCAAATCGATGGAGTGACTGACGCTTTCCAACAAACAATAAGAAGAACATCAGCAATGTGGCCGTCACAACAACAAACGCATCCGTCATGTTAACGGCACTAAACGGAAGTGGGGCGATAACCGCCGTTGTTGAGAGGACAAATAGAATGTTAAAAATATTCGATCCCACAACGTTTCCAATCGCAATATCTTGATGGCCTTTTCTCGCTGCCACAATACTTGAAACAAGTTCTGGAAGGGATGTTCCAATCGCAACAATGGTGAGCGCAATAAGATTTTCACTGATTCCTAATGAGAAGGCAATTGCCGATGCGCCTGTCACAACAAACTGCCCTCCAATCGCCAACGCAACAAATCCTCCAACAATAGAGATGATTGTTTTAAACAGTGGCATCTGTTCGATTTTTTCCTCTGGCTGTTCTCCTGGTTCACGAATCCCAAATGTATAGACAAGAAAGATAAAGAAGAATCCCCATAAGACGATTCCATCAATGCGTCCTAGTGAACCACCCACTGCCCCCTCAAGAAACATATCAGCTCCAAGCACGACCAAAATACCCGACGCTAATAAACTAAACGGAATCTCTTTCCAAACCGTACTACTCTTTAGCGTTAATGGAGCGATGATGGCGGTAATCCCCAAAATAAGAAGGATGTTTGCAAGGTTACTTCCCAGAACGTTTCCGATAGCAATGTCCGTTGATCCATTAAGTGCGGCAATCACGTTCACGAAAAGCTCAGGAGCTGACGTTCCAAACGCCACAACCGTCAATCCAACAACGAGTGCAGGCACACCGAGACGACGAGCTAAAGAAGAAGATCCACCAACAAGATAATCCGCTCCCTTAATCAATACGTAAAAGCCACCGATAATCAAAAGGATGTTTGTCAACATAGTCAGTAAATTATACCATAGAGGCACTATGGCAACGACACTCTTTCACGCAATGACCGAACAAGATAAAACAACCGCGGTGAAGCGGTTGATTGAGGAAAGTACCCCCCGCGACGATTTCTTTCTTCTTGCGATTCTTTCCGTCCTCATGGCCGTCTTCGGCCTCCTCTTAAATAGTCCCGCCGTTATTATTGGTTCGATGTTGATTGCCCCGCTCCTCTCGCCGATTCTTGGAATCTCTCTAGGAGTGGTCATGGCAGATAGTCGACTTATTTTTCGTTCGCTATTCACGCTCACAAAAGCGATCGCCTGGTCTATTCCTTTTGCCTCGATTGCAACACTTTTATTTGCCTCTCAAGCGGGGCTCAGCCCAGAACTCAATCCTGAAATTCTTTCTCGCACAGAACCATCCATTCTCTATATTGCGGTTGCCGTCGTCGCAGGACTCGCTGCGTCCTTCGCTCTTATCAAGCCAAACCTCAATGCAAGTCTCCCTGGTGTCGCGATTTCTGTCGCACTGATCCCCCCCATTGCCGTCACCGGAATCGGCCTTGCACGATTTGATTGGGCGATGATGACTGATTCATTCATTCTCTTCCTCATCAACGCCGTGAGTATCGTCTTCGCCAGCATGGTCGTCTTCTCCCTCATGAACCTGTACGTCAAACGCTCAGTGGCAGAAGAGGAAATCGACAAAGAAGACAAGAAACTCGAACACGATAAAGAGCAAGCAGAAAAGGAAGCAAACGCACTGTAGGATAAACGAAACAAAAACACCTCAGGCAACTGAGGTGTTTTCATATCATGCATTTATTTCCCTAAAACGATAACGGATTCGTGATGCCTTGCGTCAAATGAGATGATTCCGTTATCTCCTAAAGATTCTCAAGATAATCATATACGACATAATCCTTATGATTCCAAACCACTTTCCTTGATTGGAATTCTTATCTCCGTGAACGGCGATTTTTCCTGTCGGACAGTACTATGTGAGAGGTCAAGTACCCTCATCCATGTAGGACGTATGACAAAAATGACATACTCCTCTATTTTCATCCTAAACATAGGGTCCCAAAAATTTGGGTCATTTGTGGATTTGTCTGAATATTCTTTAACAAACCACTCTTTTTTCGCCTCGTCTTCTACAACACTGGCAACACCACTAGCTTGAACACTCATTTTTAGAAACTCCCAAATGACAAAACTACACTGGGGATTCTCCATGAGATTTTTTGATTTCAGCGAGTTCCTGTATGTGATGAAGTAAAAATTGTACACTTCATCCATGACATAAACGACAGGAACTACAGCTGGTTTATTCTCAACACACGTGGCCAAATTCATAACAAATTTCTTTTTGAGGAAATTTGTTATGTCTTTTGTTATTGAAATCATGATTTTATTGAATTATTTTCTTAAGTTCTTGAGATAATTCATTCAACGTAATTCTACTTTTAATAAAATAGTGATCAACACCCAAAGCTTTAGCTCTTTCCTTATCTTCTTCTAATCCTAAATCTGTAAAAACTACGACTTTTGCATCAGCTCCTTTTTTCGTGCTTTGTATTTCTTCAATAAAATCAAAGCCTGTTCTTCCAGATGCATCATTAATGATGATCTCCGTAAGCACTCCATCGATGTGTTCAAAAGCTTCAAACGCTTTAACAGCGTCATTATAAGAAGTTGCTATATGTGATTCCCATCCATTTTCCTTCTTAAATTTTGTCTTCATCACATTTAAAAGAACAAGATCAACATCGTTCAGCAAAATGAGAATGGATTTTAGGTTATTGTCTGACATATTACATCTTAATCTCCGTGAACGGAGATTTTATTTGACGGACTGTGCTATGAGTTAAATCCAGAACTCTCATCCAGGTTGGTTTAATCTGAAAAACCATATAATCACCTCTTTTGATCCTGAAAATAGGGGCCCAAAAATTTGGATCTTTCGTGGCTGCATCCGCAAAAGCTTCAATGACCCACTCTTTTTTCGCCTCGTCTTCTACAACACTGGCAACACCACTAGCTTGAACACTCATTTTTAGAAACTCCCAAATAACAAAACTACACTGGGGATTTTTTATGAGATTATTTGATTTTAATGTGTTTGTGTAGGTAACAAAATAAAACTGCAAATCCTCATCAATCACATACACTACGGGAGCTACGGCTGGCTTATTATCGACACAAGTAGCTAAATCCATGACAAACTTCTCTTTCAAAAAAGTAATCATGTCATTTTTAATCTCTTTGTAAGTAGCATCATCCATATGATGTGATTTTAATATCGTACCAGCCTTGGGAATCATACCGGATACAGGTTCGTCTTCTGCAACCAGGATTTTTTTACGTAAAATCACAGAATTTACCTTGTCACACTAATAGACGCTGATTGTTCGGCATCGGGAGCCACAACCGTAATACGACCATTGGCGCTCTTTTTGATTTCATAACCTGCACCATTTGTTGATCCGCCTGTAGGATCAAATGGCATTGAAATTATATACTTTTCATCCGCTGTTAAAACAGACAGATCAATAAGACCCGTACAGGTCCCACCCGTTTTACAGATTTCCGTTTGTGTTGTGGTGATGTTGGTCGGCAATACACCATCATTATCGATTGTATATTGATATACGGCATTCAAAATAGTATTCACATCACTGCGACGCTGAGAATTTCGTGTATCTCCAAGTTGTTTATTCGGATTCAAGGCGACAATAACGATACCGGCTAAAATAGCGATGGTGGCGACAACGAGAAGAATTTCCAAAAGAGTAAAGCCTTGATTTGATTTCACATGATGCATTTTTTTCATATACGAGATATGGCTTATAATCGATTTTATAATTGAATGTATGTGTTTAGTATATCATTTTTTTTTAGAAATCAGACAATTCTTGCCACGATACTACCCCTATCGAGGGGGTAATCGTATTAATAACAACTTCCGCTTTTCTCACAATCGTCCCAACGGTCCCTAATGCGGTTATGGTTCTATCTTGTCCACCCTGACTTGTCACGACATAGGAACAGTCCCCTTGCCCAAATATGAGGCTTCCACTTCCGGTATATGGGATCGAATCTCTGATCTGCTGAAGCGCCTCCTCAACACAGGCGTTCACAAGCGCCTTAGCTTGACTTGATTGCTCAATAGCAAAACTTGTTCTGGACGAACTGAGACCTAATAAAATGACGGATACGGCGATTGAAGTTCCTACCGCTCCAACAATAATAACACTTATTAACGTGATAAATCCTTGGTGTGCATTACGGATGTCGTAAGGAGGCGCTTGCATAAAATGTTTTACTAAATTCGTATTCCTGTCGACCCGAAGAATTTACATGAGTCAAAATAAATGAAACACGCACGATGCCAGGAGTATCTGGCCGTGAGAGATTCTGGAATGTGAGTGCCGAAGCAGCAACATGCGAGTTCGTGAGCGCGATGGTCGACCCAGCCCCTTCTGTCATCTGAATGCTGTCACCCGAAACATAAAAAACGGTTGGATCATCAACGATATTCACCACATCGAGCGTAAGTGATCCCGCGCTCCCGCCAATCGTCGGTGAAGTTATGTTTTCGGCGTTACGGACTGTTTGCGCAATCAAATGCATGACCTGCAAGCCCTGCTGTTCTACTTCAGCGATCGTTTGGTTCTTCACTCTCGATTCAAGGAGGGTCTGCAAAAAAAGCGTGGATACCAAAAGAATTCCTGAAGCAATCCCCACATAGAGCACTAATTCAATAAGAGTAAATCCTTTTTTAGAATTATTCGTTTTCATAGTTATGGCAACGCACAGCACGTATCAGCAGATGGCCCACCAATACAATACGGATCTCCATCCGGAAGATAATCCTCTCCGTTGTTAGAACATTGTTTCGTATTCTGTCTACATGTTCCTGACACATACCCTTCTTGCACGGCATAGCCGTTGCAGGAATCCACCGGTGGAGCACTATCTTGCCAACGAGTCACCCGTGTAGCAACTGTTACTGAACCAGAGCGGGAAGCATTTTGTTGCCACGAGACAGTACTTAAGACGTCTTTTCTATTTGAATCTATGTCCGTAATAGTCAGTGTACGAGTAAATAGACCGTTTACATCTGATGAGCCTGATAAGATCCATTGGTTTCCTGATATGGCAAGACCGTACGTACCGCTTGAGATATTTATAAAATCAGCATCGCGGATATTCCGTACGGCTTCCAATCCTTCTTCGGCTAGAAAGGTCGCTCGTGCTCGATTACCAGCAAGCATAGTTGACTCTTGCCCATAGAGATAACTACCAATCAGCGCAGTGATAAGTAAAACAAAAATTGAGGTAGAAAGAATAACTTCTACTAACGAAAAACCCACCACATTCTCTGCTGTGGTTTGGAGAACGTTATGATTAGAATGTAATTGTTCCTTTTTCATTGATGGTAATCGTCCTGGTCTCATTCGTCGTTGAAGTGAGTGTGACGGTGCCTGAAGTTTGAGGTTCACCCGTAAATTTTTCATAAACAATTTCTGAAACTCCTGATGGGGTAATACTTCTGGGCACATCAAACACTTCGTCAAAACGTACATCACGCAGAACATAACTTGAACCCTGAAACAACGTAACGGCTCCACTCTGTACAGAAATTCCCCACACGGTGTCTCCGTCGACCGCCTGACTTAAAACCTGTGCACGTCTGAGTGATCCCACAAGAGAATGTGCCACAATATCTAAATCATTTCGTACTTGAAATGACTGATAAATCGGAGTTCCTAAACCAGCGATCAGTGCTATGACTGCCACTGACAACAGGACCTCCAATAATGTGAATCCCTGTTTCCTACGGAGTTTCAATAATGTTGACATATTCACCAAACACCCAACCTGTTTCAGTGGTTTCTAGAATAATTTCATACCAACCATCTCGTTCGCTCGTATATTCATATACGGCTCCAGAAGTAACACGACCAATAATAACTCCTGTCAGGGACGATGCATCCCTGACATTTAAAAACCCAAAACTTGTAGGTAATATCTCTAAAAATGCTGGCGAGATACCTTCTTCTAATGATTCTTGTGGAAGGAGCTCAACGGATTCTTCCTCATTTGGTTGTATGAAAATAGAAGAATCCTGGGACACACGTTGTTCTTGTTGCTGAGAGGGATCCGTATTTAACCCACCAATCAAACTATAAATAGGCAAAACGACCGCAAGAGCGACAGCAACAACACCCAGCCATACAATAACCAGCAACACCGGCTCAAGAATAACTGATACATTTTTTGTTGTGTTCTCCGTTCGCTCTTCAAACGTTGAACTTATTTTGAGTAATGTTTCTGACAAATGACCAGACTGTTCTCCCGTTATGATCAATCGTTGAATAGTCGTAGGGACAAGAACCGAGGATTTCTTATAGCTTGCAAAACTTTTTTGGAATGAATTCCCTTCTTGTACATAATCTCGAAGGTGTATGTACAACTTCTTATATCGAGGAAACAATGTGGCATCATAAAGCGATTGAAGGGCCTGCGTAACAGGAACTCCTGCCTCAAGAAGAGTGCCTAGGAGATACCCAAACCGTGCCAACTCTACCTCCTGAAATAATTTCTTAATTCCTGGAACCGAAAAAAGTAATGCCTGACCGATAAACTTTGTTTTTGCGAAATAAAACGTAAAAAAAAGAATGAAACCGATTCCAAGAAAGAAGATCGGAATCGCAATCGTTCCATACGCACCCAAGAACTCCCCTGAGGCAATAAGCCACTTCGTAAGCAACGGGAGATCAACGCGTAATTGTGCAAATACCGTTGCAAGACGCGGGAGAATAAACCACGCAATTGCCACCCCAACAACAATGGTAAGGGATAGCACAAAAACGGGATACATCATTGCAGATTTGATTTTTGATCGAAAAATACGATCCTTCTCTTCTTGCTCTGCAACGAGTTTTAGGTTGTCTGACAATTTTCCCGTTTCCTCGCCGAGGCGAATGAGCGAGATGGTGTGGTCACGGAAAATTCCAGCGTGTTCAAAGGCCCTCCATAATGAAGAACCACTATCAATATCCTCTCGTAGTTCAGCAAGAATTTTTTTCATGCTTTTACTGCGCAGATCCTCACTCACGGCGTCAATCGCCGAGGGTACGGTCATACCACCCGCAACAAGCATGCTTAAATTCTCAATCAAGTAATCACGCTCCTTACCTAGGCCCAGATGGATAATCCTAAACCAACTTCCTTTACGGGAATTGGATTGTTTTTTTCCCTGGGTGCTTTTTTTTGAAGGAACGGTCATAGAATCAAGACTCTATGGTTACAGGAGGTGCAACACGAACCAATTCCTCAAGTGTCGTTGTTCCATTTCTCACTTTTTCAATTCCGTCTTCAAAAACCGTTTTTGAACCCTGTGCTTTTGCGAGTTTCCAAATCTCTTTTGTTGAGGGATTGTTTAGAATAAGATCCTGCAGATCAGGCGTCACGCGAATAAATTCAAAAATAGCTGCCCGACCTTGATATCCTGTATGTCCACACGCATCACATCCCTTACCGGCATACAGTGTTATCTTTTTTTCTTGAAAAAAATCTTTTGCCCCAGGAAATGCTTCCCCAATTTTCTTGGACGTAGATGAAATACTATAACGACAAGTGATACAAATTTTTCGCACGAGACGCTGAGCAATAATGACCTCAATGGTCGAAGCAAGAAGAAATGGCTCCACCTTCATATCCAATAGTCTTGGAATCGCCGTAGCTGCGTCATTTGCATGAAAGGTAGAAAGAAGAAGATGCCCAGTAAGCGCCGCATTTACGGCAATCTCTGCTGTTTCCTCATCACGAATTTCTCCAACGAGAATAATATCTGGGTCTTGTCTTACGATAGAACGTAAGCCTTTGGCAAAAGTAAGATTTGTCTGAGGATTTACCTGAATCTGATTGATGCCGATAACTTTATATTCCACCGGATCCTCAATGGTTGTGATGTTCACGTCTGGATGATGAAGTAATTTGAGTACGGCATATAGTGTCGTGGTTTTGCCGCTTCCTGTTGGTCCTGTCACAAGAATCATTCCAAACGGCTTTTGTGCAACTTCTGCCAATATACGTTGGTGCGCTTCAGACATTCCTAGATTACTCAAACCAAATCCTTGTACATAGGCTGCAAGTATTCGAAGCACGATTTTTTCTCCCTCAACCGTTGGTACAATAGACGTGCGTAGATCAAAAACCGTCTCACCTTTCTCAAAACGCATTGAGCCATCTTGTGCCGCAAAGTGTTCATCTATACGCAATCTACTTTGAACCTTGATGCGATTAAGGATGTTCTCATAGTGTTCTTTTGGAATCGTCCCTGCCTAATGCAATACACCGTCAACACGAAATCGAATAACAACCTCCTTCGGACGGGGTTCGAAATGGATATCGGACGCATGAAATATAAAAGCGTCCTCAAAAATTTGTTGCAAAATTTCAGGAGCAATGTGTCGTTTCGACTCAATAATTTTTGAAAATCGAGTATCTAGCGTTTTTTGATAATTAAAAAACGCTGTATCAATATCCTCTCCCAATGAATACGTAATGATTACCTGTTTATCTGGGAACAATGAAGCTAATCCTGTCGCAAGTTCTTGTGTGGGATCGTCTGTTGTAATCGTCACCTGCTTTGTCTCTTCATTCTCTTTTAAAAAAACACAGCGATGCTCTTTAGCGAATTCTTCTGGAATCTTAAGAACATCTTCTTTAGAAGGCTGATGAGAATTCAGATCTGAATAAGATATCCCAAACGATTCCGCAATCGCTTGTCCTATAAGGTCTTTGCTTAAAATATTTTGATCTAAAAGATCTGCAAAAAGTGTTTTCTTGCTTGTAACAGAACGTTCCTCCGCTTGCTTGATTATTTCTTCAGTAAGATAGTTTTCCTGAAGAAGAATCTCTGCAAGTTTTTTGTCATCTATACTCATAAGATACTTACAGTATACCAAATTCATTCCAACAATCCACACGTCATACGCATTGACTTGTTTATTGTTCACTCGAACTTAGTCACAAGACAAAAAGAACTGACGATGTCAGTTCTTTTTGTCTGGAGGAGAGGAGAGGATTCGAACCTCCGATACCTTGCGGTATACCGCCTTTCCAAGGCGGCGCACTAGGCCACTATGCGACCTCTCCATTTGGAGATGACAGCCAGAACTATAACAAAGCTTAATCAATATGAAAATCCCCCTCGGCGTGAAGCGTTGGGGGACGTGCCCGTCAGCGAGTGACGGGGTCGTGGGTCAGCGCGCGGGGCGCTGGATCCAGGGGAACATGGTGTAGAGCGTCTCCAGGTCGGGGATCCGCTCGGGGTCGTCGATGCCGGCGTCGGCGAGGACGCGGATGCAGCCTGCCGGGACGGAGTCGTCCATCTTGTCGATCACCCCGTCGACAGACGGCCCCGGGAAAGGCCGTTCGCTCGTGTAGAGGATGCACCAGGCGTCGGGGCGCATGCCCTTGATGCCGGCGGCGATCATCGAGCCTTCGACCATCTCGTTGGGGTAGAGGTTGCTCATGATCACGATCGTGCGGTCGAGCAGCGGCTCGTTGTCACGGACGTGGTTCAGAGCCTGTCGGTGCTCGGACGTGTAGAAGACGTTCTCGCGCTCGCCGAGCGCTCGCTGGATCGCCCGCAGGGTCGCGGGAACGGTTTGGAGTACGACGATCATTCTCTCTCCTGGCAGTTCCGGTTGCGCTGCGCGTTGTTCACGCGGAGCTGGGTGAGCTTGTCCTGGCTCGAGAAGAGCCTTCCAGCTCCCTCACGGGTGAGGGGCAGGTTGGTGGGGCGCCCAACGGTGATCTGCTCCCAGCGGGCATAGACCACCGCCATGGGGTCATACCCGTGACGCGTGTAGAGCGCGTCCTCGACCAGGCTGAGCTCGTCGCAGGAGAGCGGTGCGAGCCACTCGTTCTCGATCATCTTCCCCTCGAAGGCGCGCCCGACGAGCCAGCTCGGGGTCGCCTCGCCCGCGACGATGGAGATGCTCTGCCCGGAGTTGTCCATCACGGGGAGGGTCACGATCTCGACCGTGGCGTAGACCGGAGCCGACTCGGGCTCGATCTCCTCGAACTCGCTCTGGTCGAAGTTCCAGCCGGCAGGGTCTTCGCCGTTCTTCTCCCACCAGGCCTTGCACTGCATGCCTGCCTCGGCGACGACGAGCACGTCGATGTTCTGCCGGTCGGCGAGTGTGAGCATGGACTCGACCGTGTCGGAGTTGAGGGTGGGATTGGGGTGGTAGCGCAGGTCCCCGAGGAGCTTCTCGCCGACCCAGCCGGTCCAGTTCTCGACGAAGACGAAGCCGTGGCGGGCGTAGGGGATGTTGCGCATGTAGCGCAACTCGGGGCAGGTGATGGCGTCCGTCTGGAGCGGTTCGATCACCTTCCCCTGCCAGAGGGGCGCGATGATCTCTTCCCAGGCATCCTCGCAGGAACACGCCTGCGCCTGCCGAGGGACGAAGAGGGAGAACATGGCGACGAGCGCCAGGAAGAAGAGACGGGGCATGCGGAGAACCTCCTGCTCGGGTTTGAGCGCCAAAAGAATCTCAGAAAACAACGGTTTTGTCAAGGCATGTGCATAGAAGCCATTGACAAAACCGTTGTTTTTTGACCACGATAGAGTATCTGGATATGCGCTATGCGACAGCTTATTCCTCATCCACTCTCAAACACCCCAGAAGCCCTTATGAACAAAGCGGGCTATGTTCGCCATTGTGTTGAAACTGGTCGCGCATGCTATCATCGACGTCTAAACGATCCTCCTTTTCCAAGATTCCACGCCTACGTTTCAACGAACGAAAAAGGGATGGAGATCGACCTTCATTTTGATGCGCTCGACAGTATCACACACAAAGGGAACCATGATCAGACCTGGGCGTATGAAGGAGGTCGCGTAAACGAAGAAGCAAACCGAATCCTTACCGCGATATGCGGGCAACTCCCGCATAAAGAGATCTATCATGCCCCTGGGCATCCCCTCTCTTCCTCACACCTCCCAACAAAAAAGAAAAAAAGCCTCTTTGAAATCCTCTTCAAAACCATGTAATTATGAAAACGTTCTTTCCTGGACCCCTCTTGGACAATGCACGAAACATCATGCGTCGACTCGGCTATGGGGAACAAACAACGCGTGCCGGACAAATTAGTTATACAAAGCGGATTACGGGAGAACGTTTCCCTCGCTATCATGGATATGTGGAGGATACGAACGGAGGTCTCCAAGTCAATCTCCATGTCGATCAAAAAGGAGCGAGCTACGAAGGAACAAGTGCACACGGAGGAGAATACGAAGGACCACTCGTCGAGCGCGAAATGTCGCGGATCAAAGAATTCATCCATCACTTGAATTCAACCCCTCCAACTCCCCCACCCTCAACAACCGTTTCAAAAAAAGGATTCTGGGGAACCCTCTGGAGCTAGAAATAAATAAGCGCCTGGCAGTGATGCTAGGCGCTTTTGCGTTTCCCCCAGAGGAGGAGGTTGGTTCAGGGAGCGTGTCGAAGCGGGTCGACGACCGTGTGCTGGCCGTAGGTCCCGCTGAGATAGTGCCAGGCACCTCGAAGCTCATTCCAGAGCGTGCGCAGACATGGCAACGGCCCCTTGAAGACGGGAGCAGGAACGATGAGGACGGGAGTGCGAACTTCCCCTCGCATCATGACCCAGGAGCGAGTCATGTGCCACCAGTCGGTGACGAGGTGGACGCGATCAAGATCGTGCCCCAGCTCGCGGAGCCGGGTCGCCGTTGCCTGCGCATCCGAGAGCGTACAACGACGCGCATCGAACGCGGTCAGCACCACCCGAACTCCCGCCTCTTGGGCACGAACCTGGAACAGACGAACCTCTTCGCCGTTGAAAGCGTCTCCCGCAACGATAAGCGGAAGGTTGCGAGTGAGCGCGAGTCGGATCGCGTGATCGATCCGACGAGTAGGAGCCCTGTCGCCCTCGTCATGAGGGCCACAGAACATCACAACAGCTGAACGAACTTCCACTTCTCCTCCAGATGAGATCAGGTACCCTAAAAAAATTTGCTTGACCCGGCTTTGCCAGCAAGAAATTTTTTAGGGGCACCTGATCTCAGCGGTTCACATCATCTTCCAAAGCGCATCGAAAATCATCTCCTGTGTTGCTGATATCGCTTCGTCATCGATCATGACTCCGAAAAGTTGTCGACGTTCATCAAGCGATACGAAGGACGTTTTTCCTGGGTAGATAAAAATGTACGAGGGGGCCTTGTTGGTTTGAGTGAGCCATTTGCGCTCGTCGAGCCCATGCGTCGCTCCTCCTGCTCCAATCGAAATGGTTTTTACGCGCACGCGTTTGCGCACACGGAGTTTGATGAACCCAGGCCAGGCATGAGCAATGAGATCTCGAATCCCTTCAGATGAATAAATACGAAACATCTTGTCAGGGGACTTCTCGGACGTCTTGAGAACATCCTCAAGAATCTCACGCACTCCAGCTTCTCCTTCGTAGTATCGAACACTCGGACGATGGGCGCTTGACCCAAGAAGCTCCTGAAACTGTGGCACGACATCTTTCAATTTGAGTTGAGCTTCTTGAATCGCGACTTCTCGTCTTACTGCAAGTCCCGTCAGTTTCTGTGGGTCTTCGGCGGTAAAATAGCGATGTGTTTTTGCGTCCATGTGAGACACAAGTCCGAGATCGATTAGACGTTTGAGTGCGTCATACGCGGTTCCACGGTTGAGACCTGACTCTTGCGCCACTCGACGCAAGGGAGCGGTTCCAAGCTTTAAAAGAACGGTGTACACACGCATATCCTTGGGTTTGAGCCCAATGAGCTCGAGTGTCTCATCAGAGAGTGTAGGTGTCTTTAGCATAGATGGCGATAAAAATAACCGTCTTATGTGGATAAATCAAAATAGCCCTTATTTATAGGCTATTTTTTATCATCACTTTTGTCAATGTTTGCTCGACAATTTTCTCTTCCAAATACACACTCCCCCAACGACCATCGCTATCGCCAGATATTGCGCAGGGGTGAGAGAGGCGTAACGGGTATCGACAATCGCTCCATCTGTTGCTCGCAAAAAGTCCAAGAAGAAGCGAACAGTTCCGTACCAAATCAGAAATACCACGATGTATGTTCCCGTCTTCACCTTCCGCTTCATCAACCAAAGAAACACGAGAAATAGAATCAGTCCATTTAAAGATAGATATAATCCATGATCATGACGCACCCCGTCTGGATAATTCACCCCAAGCGCGAAATCTGTCAGAGTTCCAGGATGATCGTGAATGAGAAAGCATCCAATCCGTCCAATGAAGAGTCCAAGCGGAAGTCCAAATATCACCGTGTCTGCGTACGCATAAACGTCTACATGCTTCTTACGCAAAAACCACACTCCCACAATTAGCGCTCCAAGGAAGCCACCCATGACTGAGAATCCTCCATGCCAAATACGAAAAAACTCAAGGGGGTCCGCAAGATAATATCCAGGCTCATAGATCGCATGGAACACACGCGCCATCAAGAACGCTCCCGCAATCACCCAGACACTCAGATCCCAAATGATCTTTTCATTCTGCCCTCGTGAGCGCGCCATACGTACGGCGACCCACGTGGCGCACAGAATCCCCAACGCAACCATAAGACCCCACACCTGAATTGTGATGGGGCCTAAGGAGAGTGTGGTGAATTTAAAATACGGGATCATGTAGGTGTTTGTGTATGCCAGCTTGTTCGATCCTGATACGTCGCCCCCACTTTGAAGAGCGTGTACTCATCAAATGGTTTTGCAAGAATCTGCAAACCCACAGGGAGACCATCAACAAATCCACAAGGGACAGACATCCCTGGAATGGTCGCGAGGTTGGCGGTAACGGTATAGATGTCCGCTAAGTACATGGAGAGAGGGTCGTTGAACTTCTCTCCGATGTTCCAAGCAACCGTTGGGCTCGTTGGAGACAGAATCGCATCAACATCCTTAAATGCTTCGTCAAAATCCTGCTTGATCAACGTACGCACCTTCAATGCCTTTCGATAGTACGCATCATAATATCCCGCTGAGAGCGTATAAGACCCTAACATAATGCGTCGCTTCACTTCCGTCCCGAACCCTTCCCCGCGAGTACGCTCGTACGTCTCCTGCAGATTTTCCCCGCCTGAATGGTACCCATAACGGAGTCCATCAAATCGCCCAAGGTTCGAACTCGCCTCCGCAGGTTGGATAATGTAATACGCAGCAAGCGCATATTCAGCATGCGGAAGAGAAATTTCTTTGATCACGGCTCCGGCCCGCTCGAGCTCCTGAACGGCCTCCATCACAACCTCTCGAACCTTTGGATCCATCCCAGATCCAAAATATTCTTTTGGAATACCCAACGTCATTCCCTCAACGCTTTTTTCAATCAGAGACGGGATCGTCGTGTTTGAAAGTTGTGCGGAGGTAGAATCCTTTGGATCATACCCCTCGATCGCCTGCAACATGATCGCTGCATCCTCAACCGTACGAGTAAACGGACCAATTTGATCGAGACTCGACGCAAGCGCCATGAGCCCATAACGAGACACGCGTCCATACGTTGGCTTCAATCCCACAACTCCAGACAAACTCGCTGGCTGACGAATAGATCCGCCCGTGTCTGATCCAAGTGCTACTGGCACAAACCCAGCGGACACGGCTACCGCTGATCCACCACTTGATCCACCTGGAACTTTTGTGATGTCCCATGGATTCATCGTTGGGCCATAATGAGAGTTTTCTGTCGAAGAACCCATCGCAAACTCATCCATGTTTGTTCGTCCAATCAAGATAGCTCCAGCTTTTTTTAATCGCTGTGCAATGGCACCGTCATAAATTCCTTTATGTCCCTCAAGAATCTGCGAACCACTTGTGGATCCCCAACCTTGAACTAACATATTATCTTTTAATCCAACCGGAATTCCTGCCAAAGGCCCAACATCTTCTCCTTTCGCACGACGAACATCAATCTCGCGCGCCTCATCAAGAGCCGTCTGAGAAACTTCAAGAAACGCATTCAAACGCTCATTTCCAGATTCAATCGCCTCAAGACAGCTTTGTGTAAGCGCCTCAGCTGTCAACTCTCCAGATGCAAGTTTTTCGCTTGCTTCCTTCATTGTCAGTATTAATACGTCCATACCTATTCTGTTCGATTGGTGAATACCGCCTGCACCTTTAATAAATCGCCTTCTTTTTCCGAGAAGTTTTCAATGGCCCGACGACGAGTATCCTCATCGCAGACATCAATCACATCCTCACGGAACACATTCGCACCCCCAGCGGCGTGCTGGAATTCTAGAACATCGTCTGTATTGAGCTCTTGAAGCTTCTCAACATAGCCTAAAATAGAACCAAGATCTTCTTGATACTGCTCAAGCTCATCCTCTTCAATGTGAAGCCTGGACAGCTTTGCGATTTGTAAGACATCTTCTTTTGAAAATTTCATATGTTTACGAAAGCATAGCGATAAACTCCTTCTCCGACAAGGTTGGAACTCCAAGTTCCTTTGCTCTATCGAATTTAGACCCCGGATTCTCCCCCACAACCACGAAATCGGTCTTTTTACTCACGGACCCTGCAATGGTTCCTCCTGCCAAGCGGATTGACTCTTTCGCCTCATCACGACTCATTGTTTCAAGCGTACCTGTGACCACAAAGGTTTTTCCTGTGATACGCGTATGCGCACGAGCCTGTGTTTGCTTCTCAATCTGTATGCCGTGCTCGATATAACTCGCAACCAGCTTCTGATGATGTTCCTGATCGAAATACGCACGAACACTCTTCGCAACAACCTCTCCAATTCCCTCCACAGCCATCAGTTCTTCGAGCGAGGCGTCCATGACGTTTGAAAGCGTACGGAAATGGTTTGCGATATCGATCGCTGTCTGCTCACCGACATTGCGCATACCAAGCGACAAGAGGAACTTTGATAAACTGATCGCCTTTCGGGATTGAATCTGTTCAACAAGTTTCTGTGCGGAAACTTCTGCAAACCCTTCTAATCCAATCAGGTCTCCGGGTTGCAAAACAAACAGATCCGCTGGTGTGCTAATGATGCCATTCTCCAGAAGTGACGCAATCGTCTGCGGACCAATCCCATCGATCTCAAAGGCTCGCGTGGCGTGCAACACGGCTTCCCGATCCTGCACAAAGCATTTTGGATTCGTACAGTAGATTGCCACTTCCCCTTCTCGACGCTCAACCGAAGCTCCACACACGGGACAGCTTGTCGGCGCTTGCACCTTCCCTGCATCTGAAGGACGAAGCTTCAACAGAACCTCCTTAATTTTTGGAATGATGTCTCCCGCCTTATACAATATAACCGTGTCCCCCACACGCACATCAAGGCGCTCAATCTCATCAATATTGTGAAGGGATGCGTGTTGAACCGTTGTTCCTCCAATCCAGGTCGGATCCACTACCGCCACAGGTGTAAGCGCTCCTGTGCGCCCAACCGTCCACTGAATCTCACGAATCTTTGTTGTCGCCTCTTCCGCAGGAAACTTCCATGCCACCAGTCCCCGAGGAGTCTTGCCGACGACTCCAAGATTCTCATACAGAGCATTGTCGTTTACCCGCACAACCATTCCGTCCACCCAGTACCCAAGACCCTTTCGCTTTGTCTGAAGACCCTTCCAATGTGTCTCAACCGCTGAAACTGAATCAAACGCCTCAGACTCAGGAGCCGGCTTGAATCCAAGCTCCTCGAGAATCCGCCATTCTTCTGTCATCGTATGCTGACCAAAATCTGCATCGATATTCCAGGCGACAAAAGCGAGCCCACGTGTAGCTGTCACAGCAGGATCTAGTTGGCGAATCGAACCCGCAGCCGTGTTTCGAGGATTCGCAAATACAGGCTTGCCTTCTTTTTCAAGCTGTCGATTTAATTCCTCAAAAGCCTTAACAGGGAAATAGATCTCCCCCCTCACTTCTACTCGATCAGGGATCTCCATCCCCGTAGGCTTGCGCAACGCTAACGGAATCGACTGAATCGTCTTAATATTCTGTGTCACATTCTCTCCGATCTTCCCATTCCCACGCGTCGAGGCCGTATTCAGAAGTCCACCAACATACACAAGCGATACCGCAAGCCCGTCTAGTTTTGGCATGCAAAATAATGGCCAGGCAGATTTCCCTCCCACTTTTTCCAAGCGCATTACCCATGCTTCGAATTCTTCTTGCGAGAACACATCCTCCATCGACAGCATAGGACGCGCATGTACCACCTTCTCAAACTTCTCAAGCGGTTCCCCTCCCACGCGCTGTGTTGGAGAATCAGAGGTGATCAAATCAGGATACGCTTGTTCAAGCGTATAAAGTTCATGCTTTAAGGAATCAAGTGCAGAATCTGACATCGTTGTCTTATCCAAGACATGATAGTTGTGTCGATGCTCTGCAATCACCTCTTTCAATTGGACAATACGCTTGTGCGCTTGTGCTTTATTCATAGAAATAATCCCAAGTACCAATCAATCATCGGTTGACCGAGGAAAAGCGTGATAACGGTTCCCATCGCCAAAAATGTTCCAAATGGAATAGGTGTTTTTCGCGTCGCTTTTTTCGATACGATCATCCCCACTCCAACAAACGCTCCAAGAATATACGCAAGAAACAATGCAACGAACCCTTGTTCGAGTCCAAGCATAAAGCCCATAAGCGCGCCCATGCGAATATCTCCTCCTCCAACCCACGCCCCTCTTGAAATCAGAAGTTGCAACCAAAAGAATCCTCCAATCACAAGACCTCCAACCAACACAGACCAAGCGGGAATGAATCCCAGCCAGAGATTCACCATGAGCGCAAAGATCATCGCGGGGATCGTAAATCGGTCGAGAATGTACATGTGTCGGAGATCGTACACAAAGATAATGACGAGATAACTGACGAATACCCAATTTCGCAGTAACAAAACCATCATCCCTTGGAGACCAAGGTTGTACGGAACGTTCCAATCTATTGTGAGATACATCAGGAGAAACAACACGCCTGTTGCCACTTCTACCACAGGATATTGCCACGAGATCACGGACTGGCACTTCCGACAACGTCCCCGCAGTCGCACATAGCTCAAAATAGGAACAAGGTCCTGAACCCCTAGTGGGACGTCACAAGTCTGGCATTTTGACCGTCCACGCACGATCGAAGTTTCCTCATGCGTCCGAAAAATGACCACATTCAAAAAACTCCCAATACACACACCGATGCCAAAAATAAAGAAAGGGGTCCAAAACATATAAGCAGATTATACCATCTTTCTCCCCTGTCTTTCGGAAAAGAAAAACCGTATCTCATGGAAGAGGATACGGGAAGCGTGAGGGCGTTTACGCCCGAGAAATCTGATCGAGTCTGGTTCGTTGATGCATGACCGCTGCGGAAACCGTCGTAGAAACCGCACGTGACACAGCTTCGCCGAGCTTCGTACTCAGTCCGCCGAAACGCAGAACCTGCTGTGCATGGGCCAACCCTGCAAGCGCAATGCAGTCCGTCCCCGTTCCTAGGGCGATTCGGTCACTCAACCGACTTTCCTGACCCAGAACGTAAAGAGCCTGGCACTTAGCCATGGTCGCGACCTGAACGAGCTCCAGCATGGCCATGTCTGTGAGGGCACGATTGACCACCACGATGATGTTAATGGTCCCTGGTGCCTGATTGATGGATTCGAGATCTTCGTCGTAGAGCGCCTGATCGCCGGGAGCGACGGCGTTACCCATCCCCGCCGTGCAAAAGACCTCGACCCTGAGACCGGTGGTCTCAAACTCTACAATCTCGTGCTGGAGGTACGTCTGCGGGACCGCAGTCATTAGTACCACGGACTGGTCTGGTTCAAGACCAAACTCAGCGAGACGATCATGACAGTAGTCCACCGCAAAATCAGCTTCGACGTACTCACCCGGTCCCTGAGTTGCGTTCACGATCGCGTGAACCGATTGGGAAAACGGTCCCTCCGGTGTGAAAGGAGCCCATGAAAGAACTCGCAACACTTTGTCTGATCGAACGACGGTGGTACGATCATCTCCCATAACCGTAAGTTGCACAGAGTCTCCTCATTCCTTTGTGTGAGTTCGGATTCTATTGTCTATGATGACGTTTGTCAATTTCTTCATCCTGCCTGCGTGGGGCATCATTGCTTTCGCTGTTTGTCTTGATCTTTTGATTGGTGATCCACCCTGGCTATACCATCCTGTGAGAGCCATTGGGTCGCTTAGTACAACGCTTGAACGTCTATTTCGCGCACTGATGGCGTCTACACGTCTTACAGGAACACTCTTTGCTCTCTTCGTGATCAGTCTTGTCACAGGCGTAGCCCTCGCCCTTACCTGGGTCAGCTTCCTCATCCACCCAATCCTTGGAACCCTTGTCCAAATCATCGGAATCGCCATGGCCCTTGCGATTCACTCACTAGCAAACGAAGGTTGGGTCATCAAAAACCTCCTCGTGAATAATCAAATAGAAGAAGCACGAGAACGCATCTCACTGATCGTAAGTCGCGACATGTCAGAAGCGACACCGCATGACATCATTCGAGCCCTTCTCGAAACGATGACTGAGAATTTATCTGACGGCATCATCGCCCCGCTATGCTTTGCCATGATCGGTGGGCTTCCTGGAGTCTGGTTCTACAAAACAATCAACACACTCGACTCAATGGTCGGATATAAAAACGAACAGTATTTGGAATTCGGGTGGTTCTCAGCAAAACTTGATGATGTGGTGAACCTCATTCCCGCAAGAATAACCGGAGTCCTTATGCTTCTCACCAGTCTTCTCTTACACAAAAACACAAAACAAGCC
>Ga0210057_1000581_pt1 | contig 60072 bp, 71 predicted proteins | sample CryGeyCG2114_010_2_FD_183968 | JGI IMG/M metagenome (GOLD analysis project Ga0210057, IMG submission 183968) | Groundwater microbial communities from aquifer - Crystal Geyser CG10_big_fil_rev_8/21/14_0.10 (SPAdes) (version 2) | ecosystem: Environmental > Aquatic > Deep subsurface > Groundwater ...
TCCAATGCTTCAAAAGGCGGGGCATGGATGCTAAGTGTTGCAGCAAGAACAAGTACGATGCCAAGAACAATAACAAACACGTACGCATTAAGCGCTCCACGTTTATTCACGCACCATCACCTCAAAAAACTCGCTGCCAACGCTAAAAGGAAGGGTCACGCTTGCACGTGTTTCTCTGCGCGTTGCAAAACCAGTTTCACACGTTTCATTGGTTGTAATTGAGTGAACGCTGATGTGCGCGTCATGTTGTTTTGAGCGCGCGCAGGCATCAGAAAAAGAGAGAGACTGATAGGCAATGCTGTGCGCGTGCACGAGTGCTTCTTCGTACGCGTACGCGCGCGCCGTGTCCTCAGCTAACGCCTGCGCGTGCGTGAAGAGCATGAGTATGAATGCTGATGCAATAAGCGTGTATGCAGTGATAGTAAAAAATTCATCAATCATCAGACACCACCACGGTTTGGTTTTGTTTTTTAAACACCACGCGCCTGCCCGTGCTTGTGACACTCACATTTTGGTCGAGTGTTGTTTGCACATACACTCCGTTAAGGGTTTGTCCTTGTGACCAAAGAGGGGTGTTGTCTTGGCGCGCGTGTTCTACTCGTATATTGCCGGGCATGCCAAGCAGTTGGCTTGAGACAAGACTTATGCCGTTAACCGTTTCGTATTCAAGAAGCGCGTTGTGTGTTTTTGTGACGCTTTGGTGTGCAAAAAAGAGAAGGTTGAGCATGACAAGAGCAAGGAGTGCAGAAAGAACAAGCGTATACGAGTAGGTGAACACGCCATTTCGCGTCATTACGCGCTCAAAAACGCGCAACAGCTTATAATAAGCTTTCGATAGTAAGCGCTTTGAAACACATTACGTCTTTTCCATCGCGCTGCTCAAGCCAGAATTCTACAAATGGTTTGTAGTAGTTGCTCTTTGTCACCTTCCACCCGTTTGATTCTCTTTGTTGGAAGTCTTTAACAATGGCGTTGTATTCTTTGTTTTCTGCGTTATGTTTTCTTCGCCAAAGCGGGTCTTCAAAATAGATGACGCGGTCAAAGCCGCTTTCAAGAAGATGCCACGCCCTTTCTTTTAGGTTAGGATTGTTTTTTGCATAGATGTGATTTCGTTTCTTCTTTTTCTTCTTTTTTTGCACGCCCGGTGGTGTGATAAGGGCTGCAGTGAGTTGCACATTTTGAAATCCTGATTCTTTGAGCAAGCGGACATATTTTATTTTTTTAAAGAGGTTTGTTGAACCTGCTTCTATAATGTCAGCACGCACGCCTCCTTCATAGAGTACGAGTAAATCACAGGAGCCGAGAGGTTGTGTGTTTATTTTGCCGTTTTTTCCTTTTTTGAAGTGGGGTTTTGGTTTAACGCGAAGCTCATACTCATGGTGTATGCTGTTTGGCTCTCCTGTGCTCCCGTTTTTGTAGAGTGCGTGTGCCCGGCGTGTTCGCGAGTCGTATTGAGCTGAAATAAACGCGCATGCCTTAAGATAGTTGTGTTGCGGGCTTGTTCTCGCGTCGTATTCAATAAGGTCAGATAAGCAATGGGCAGTGGTTTCTTGTAAGTTCTCAGTTGCATACGCGATGCCCTTCATCACTAACAAAATTCACGTTTCCATTTAAAAAGATTACTATTCAACAAGAATTGCAGGTTTCATAGGTGCAGCGTTTCGCTTTTTTTGATTGTCTGTTTTATCGCCGTCTATAAGAGTTATATCTGCTCCAAACACGTTTTCAAGCTGTTTTTTTCCTGACTCAAGCGTGCTTAGTTCTTCTTTTTTGCTTAAGAGCACGTCAGGCATTTTGGTGTGGTCTTTTGTCACTACAAGAAGGATTTTTTGCACTTGCTTGCCGTGTTTTCGCGCGTCAGATTTCATAAGCGTGCTCATAATTTCTTTTGGGTTTTTGGTTTTTCCCATGAGCGTTTGCAATTGCTCGTAGAGCGCGCGCTTCCAGGATTCTGAGGTGATGATGGTGATATGGTTTGTTTTTGTTTTGCCAATAAGCCGCTGCACAGTTTTGATATCCTGTTCAAGTTGTTCAATAAGTCGTTCTTTTGCTTCAGCTACAGGATTGATTTTTTTCTCATCTGTTTTTGGCCACGCAGCACGCGAAACATATCCTTTGGCGCCAAACTGTTCCCATAATTCTTCTGCAAGATGGGGTACAAGCGGTGCAAGCATTGGAATCCATTTTTGTGCAATATAATAATTGAACTCAGGAGACACAGTTTTTGTTTGTTCAATTTTTGAGTAGATATTCATCAACTCGTAGAGTATGATAGTTGAGTACTCGCGAAGATTCATCTCACTAAGGTAGTGTGTTGCTTTTTTGTTTGCGTTCTCAATGCGTGAGACTGCGGCGCTAAAATCGTTTTGCACCACTCCTTTTTTTGCGTTTTTAATTGCGCACATGATTTTTTCATACACTTTTTGCATGTGTTTTTGCATTTTTTGTACTTCATCAGTTTCCCAGTTAAACGTGCCTTCAACGCTTGTTGTGTTGCATAAGATTGCTCTAAACGGGTCTGCGCCATACTTTGTGCGCACATCAAGAAGTGTTACTACGTTGCCTTTGCTCTTGCTCATCTTTTCTCCGCTGCTAATAACAAGACCATGAAACGAGTATTTTTTTGGCCAATACTTTTTTGGAAAGATAGCTGCGTGCGCGAGCACTGAAAATGATAAGTGGTTTGGCAGGTGGTTGACAAACGTGTGCCGGTGGTCGTTTGGATACCAGTAATCAAATTCATTGCGCATAGCTTCTAGAACGCGTTTTTTTACTCCTGTTTTTTTGCTCGCGTCGCTTGCACTGCCCTTACCAAGAAGCACGTACTCAAAAAAGTCAGGAGTAAGTTCTTTTTCCCCTAAGCCCTGCTCTCGTATTTTGTGCGCAATAGGGTAGAGACTCATGTAAATAGTTGAGTCTGAAAGCGATTCAATCATCCATTGCGGGTCCATTGGCAAGCGTGTGCCAAGTCCGCGCTTTCGCGCGCACGGTCGCTTGTCAAGCCAGTCAAACACGTCAAGAAATTGTTTGCGATATTTTTCTGGCTGGATTGCGAGTTGTTTGAGCACGCTTCTGCCTTTGTCTTTCCATGCGTCTGCATTGAAATCCAAAAACCACTGGTTGTCAAGCACTGCTACAATTATTTTTCCGCCATCGCGCGACTCTGCTTTTCGTGATGTTTCCCACATGCTGCTTGCTTTTGCCTGTTTTTTGAGCGTGTTACCTATTTTTTCGCTTGCTTTGTTCACAGGCATGCCTGCAATAAGAGAGCAATTGTCGCGCATCACGCCGGTGTGGTGGCCTGCTTTGTACACTTCATGCGTTGCTTTTTCAAGAAGTTCAACTTGTGTAACACGAGTAATCTTGTATTTTTCGCTTGCTTCTTTTCCGGGAAACTCACCGTAACCCTTGCTTTTTATGATGGGAATAAGAGATATGTTTTGAAGCACGGCTTTGCTCAGCCCATACCTTTTTTGCAGGTCTGTTGATTCTTGCAGTTCTTTGAGCGCAACATAATCATAGGGCGCGTCGCTTGGCACGCTTGTAACAAGCCCTGTTCCAATATCAGGGTCGGGAAATGAGCTTGGAAGAATAATAATATCGCGTTCAATAACCGGTGCTTTGCAGTACATGCCTATAAGGTCTTTTCCGGGAATGGTTGAACCTATTTCAACACTATGGTTTTGGTGTGCAAGCTTGTCTGCGCATTCTTTGCTTATAATCCACGTTTCATTATCAACGCGTGCTTTTACATAGGTCACCTGAGGATTTACCCACAGGTTGGTTTGACCATACATGGTTTCTGGTCGAAGCGTTGCTGCAATAAGGTGCGCGTCGCCGTATTTGAATTTAAGAAGGATAAACTCTTGTTTTTCAACCGGGTTAGAATCGCCTTCACTAATATCATCTTCACCTACTGCGTTTTGAAGCGTTTTGCTGTAGAGCACGGGGTACTGGCCGCGCACAAGAAACTTTTTTTTGAAATAGTGCTTAAATTGCCATTCTACAAGTTTTTGATGGATTACATCCCCTGAAGTGAAACTTCTTCTCCAGTCAATGCCAACACCCAGTGTTTGGTATTCACTTATCATTTTCGGGATGAAAAAATCAACAATGTTTTGCGGGTCTTTAAAAGATTCAAGAATTTTTTTGACTTTTTTGGGATTGGTTTCATAGGCTTTGACATAGCCTTCATAAATCTTGGTTTTTTCTTTGTCCTTATTTACAATAGCAAGACTGATTCCAAGAACCGGTGTGCCCGTGATGTGAAATGCCATAGGAAAAAGCGTGTTTTTCCCGCGCATTCTTATAAATCGTGAATACACATCTGCTTCAACCACGACGCGCGCGTGCCCGATGTGAAGACTGCCTGAAATGTAGGGGTATGGTGTTGTGATAAAGAACTTTTGTTTTTTTCCAGGCTCTGCTTCAAACACATGGTCGTCGTTCCAACGCTTTTGCCATTTCTTTTCATGTGCGCGAATATCATTAGTTTGTTTCATGCTGTCTCCCCTGTTTTATGATGCAACCTAGAAAAAATGTCAGTATTTTGCGCATTGCAGAAGACGACCACCGTTCATCGTAATTAACCCTACAATCCTGCTCTTTAAAAAAGTTATGCAGTAACACGGTCAGAACGTGAGGGTTATTGCGCATGCAAGTACAATCACTTCATCATCAGCATGCTTGTTGAGGAGGTCTGAGAGTGCTAAAAATATGAGTGCACGGGGCAGGAGTGCAAGAATATCTTCTTTTGGCGGGATTTTTTCGTTTTGTCTGCTTATCACACTCAAGAAATCAAGTTTTCGAAGCACGCTGTGCTTTGTTTGCGCAACAAGTGAACTTAACTTATCTTTTCCGCGCGTTTTGAGTTTTCGCTCAATATTTGGAAACACGATTGTTTCAAGTGTGCGAAGCAGGCTTCGCAGCGGTAGCGTGCCTTTTGCTGGAGCGTCATTGAGCAGGGCGTATGTTTCTTCAATAAGCGCAAACCCGCTTGAACGCGAGAACAAGGTGCGCGCTTCTTCAAGCATGACTAAAAAATCATGCTTTCCGCTCAGGTGGTGCATGCTTTTTTTGAGAAATTCTTTTAAAGCAGCATCTGAAACGTGTTCGAGCACGTCAAAAACCGTTTGGTTGGCGTACGCGGTTGTGATAAACACATCCTCATAATAGCGTGGTGAAAGCCCGTGCTGCTCAAAGAGCGGTTCAAAAGTCGCAGGCGTAAAACTAAGTGATGTAATATCAAATCCCGAATTAACCACCAAAGAATATACTACACTTTGTGCTTATGTTCTTTTCTGCAATCAAATATAGGGGGCGCAAACGTTAAAAAGCACTCCCTGTATGTGTTACTATTCGTGTTTTTTGGCTGTGACGATGGGTATCTAATACGAGAGCAGTGCTCGATGAAGAATAACACACATCAGAGGCAGAAAACACGCTTTTTTACATAGAAAAGCTTTTTAACCGCCTTTTTCTCACTCCACAGTGATGAAACAACGTGCGTTTCTTTTTGTTTTATTATGTGCTCTTGGTTTTGGTAGTGTTGCTTTTGCGCAGGACGCAAGCATCTTAATTGACGCGCCATCTTCGCACAATCTTGCGGGAGACGCGTTTTCAACGCTTTTTGTTACAATTACAAATAATGGTCCTGTTCGTGATGTTGCGCTTCAAACACTCACGCACCGAAGAGAGCCGTCGCTTCTTGGTGTGGTTGATTCACTCTACGAAACCGTGCATTTTGAAGCAGGTGAAAGCGTTTCTGTTCCAATCCGCATGCACCATGAGTATTTTATTGGAACCAGCATACCGCTTATTATAAGTGCGCGAGTTAATGGTTTTGTTGTTGCTGAACATTTAGTTGATATTATTAATGTGGTAAAAACCGCGCGTATTTCTTATATTCCTGCTATAAGCGTGCTAGAGGATACGTATAGCGAGCACGCGATTACTATTGAAAACACCGGCAGCGCCGAGTTATTTGTGTTTGACCTTTCAGGCTCTCTTGCTGATGGTAAACGCCTACGATTGCAAAGCACAAACGTGCGCATTGATCCGGGTAAGAGCACGTCGCTTCCGCTGTTGCTTGATACTGCTGATGTCGTACCCGGCGTGTACGACTTCACGCTTTTAGTGTATGCTGATGGCGAGCTCGCTGCTAAAAAAACGCATGAACTCAGGGTTCTTCCCGGTGGTGTTGCACTCACAACGGCTAAAACAGAGTATGTAACCTATGAAGACCGAATCCTGCGGGAATCATTCACGTTCAAAAACACGCAAGACGCAGCAATCACGTATGATTTTGAGCTTGAAGATGTACAAGGAAATCTTAGCCGCTTTAACTATGTGAGTCTTGAACAAACACGGGTAGTATTTGACGCCAAAGAAACAAAAACGCTAACCCTCATCTTTTCAGCGCCGCTAGAATTCAGCACCCCCTATAACACGCTTAAACTCGTCGCATATGATGATACGCGCGTTATATTTGAACACGTTTTTGATGTTGTGGTGTACCCAAAACGGGATATTCACCACATCTCGATTACTGACGTTCTGTTTGACAGAATAACGTACTTTCCCGGGGACGCAGGAACAATCACGCTTACCGTGACAAATGATGGTGATTTTTCTGAGCGCGTGAGCGCGGGTTTCACGCTTGGACCGTATGTGTCGCTTCAAAGCGCTCTTTCATCACTTATTTCTGCTCACACAAGTGCACGCATTACGTTGCCTCTTGATATACCGCATAACGTGTACGAGAACGCCCTTGAAATCACTTTTTTAGCAGAAAGCCTGGGCACAAGCGCGCAGGTTGCACATTCCCTTCCTATTGCCCACGAAACGTATGATTTTATCATGCGTCTTAATTCGCATCACGTTGACGTTATTGAAGTGGGAGACGAGGTTTCACGTGATATTCTTATAACAAATACCGGAAACGTGCCTGATTCATATGCAATTACCGCAAACGCGCGTGACGCAACGCTGGAGTTGCGTCTTATTACCCTTGAGCCGGGCGAGCGTAAAACCGTTCCGTTCTTGTTTTATCTTACTGACGCCTTTGGTTTTGGCAGAAACAGCGTGTCTGTTTCAGTGTGTTCGCTCTCAACAGATACGTGTGCTTCAGACGCATTTGTGTTTAACCATATGAGTGCTGAAGATGAACCCCTGCATGACGGCGTGTTTGCGTCTCTTGTAACAAGCGAGCAATCAGTTGAGCCCGCAAAAGCAGGAGTATACACGATTCGCATGTTTAATAATAAATCATCGTCAAGCACGCTCTCTGTTGAGGTGCTTGTCCCGCCATCAGGTTTTGACGTGCATATTCTTCCTGCTGATACCCTTACTCTTGGTGCATTTGAAGAACTGGAAGCATACGTATATGTAACAACCACACGGGATGTTGGTGCAGGCACGCATGTTCTTTCACTTGTTGTGTCTAATGAGACGGGCAACGTGTTTGAAAAAGAGCTGAACCTTGTTGTTTTAGATGATGGTAATATTATTACTGGTTTTGTGGTTTCTGCTGGAAAACCAGTTATACTTGCTCTTCCTGTTCTTGCACTTCTTGGTGTTGTCGTGTTTTTGTACCTGCGGCGCTCAAACGGAAAAACAGAGGTGTCAGATTTTGAAAAGTTTTACACATAAAAGCATGCTTTTTTTTCTTGCCCTTGCTCTGGTGCACTCATATGCGCTTGGTCAAATCCAGGTAGAAACCCCGATTCACGCAATTGAATTGTGCGACAGCGAAGTCAAGACCTTTACGATTATTGTGAAAAACCCGCAACCACATCCTGTGTCAGTTTTACTCGCACCAGTTGACGTAGCAAACTCTCATGTGGGGGTGAGCATTATTCCTGCTAACGATACGCTTATGCCCAATGAGTCAAAAGAATTCTATGGCGTGGTAAGCGCAAAATCCCGCGAGTACGGTGAGTACGCATTTTTTGTTGAAGCACAAACACAAGACGTTCGCATCAAAAAACCAGTCAGCGTGGTGCTCAAAAATTGTCATGAGCTGCGTATTAACGCGGATGCTGTTAAAAAAGAGGTGTGCTTGTTCACGTCAGACGAGTTTGAAATCATTGTTGAAAACACCGGCGCGTATGATGAAATTTTAAATGTGAGTGTAAGCGGGAGTGGCGCTGAATTTGCAAAACTCAGCAAGGAAGGAACAAACGCACTAGTCATTCCCCGCAAAGAGTCGCGAAAACTGTTTTTGTTTTTCTACCCGTCAGAGAAAACAGGCAATTTTTCACTTGTTGTTGACATTGCAAACACGTACGTTCAACAATCAATTAAGCTTGAAACCGGCGTTTCTCGCTGCAGCGATTTTAAGGCGTACGCGCCACCTCTTGTGAGTGTTTGCGAAAACCAGAATCTTACGTTTAATCTTCTTGTGCAAAACACCGGCATTACCTCTGACAACTACGCGCTGCGCGTTGTTGCGCCGCCTGGCGTGCACGTAGAAAACAACACGCTCACCCTCGCGTCAGGAAGCGCTCAAAACGTGAGTGTTACTGTCCCGCCCGCGTGCGATGAGCAGGGTACGTATGACGCGACATTCTTTGTATCAGCAAAAAATGCGGTTGGCGAACAAAACACGACAACACGCATTGTGGTTGATGATTGTTACTCATTTAACGCGCTGCCCATTCCCGTGCACAACGCTACGGCATGCGCGCCTGTCTGGTTTAATATGTCGCTTACGAACACGGGCGCGTTTGAACAATCCTATGAGTTTAGTTCTGATGCAAAAGAACTGAATATTTCAAAACCAGCCGTATTCTTGCAACCAAACCAAACCACCGTAATCCCGCTCGTGTACGCGTCATGCGCGCTTGGCACAAAAGACATGACTATTTTTGTGCGTGAACTGAGCGTGTGTAACACAACTGCCGCACTCCACGCCACAGTTGGTGTGGTTTCAGCTCAGGAAGCAATTAAAGCGCGCATTACACCCGCCCAAGAAAATTACATACTAAGCGTGCTGGAGCATTATAACGTTCCCCTTATCCTTGAAAATCAGGGTTTTCAAAGCGCATCTTACACACTTGAATTTTCAGGTTCAGCAGGCTCATGGGTGCATGCGCGAACGCCAGGCACCATTATGCTTGCCCCCGGTGAGTTGCTTAAAGCAAACCTGATTGTTATTCCCCCTCAAAACGCTACTGAGAACGCATACGAGCTCGTGGTGAACGCATTTTCAGAGGATACCCTTGTTGGAAGCGCGAAAATTCTGTTTTCACGCCAAAATACGGCACCCCAAATTATTGGGTATGTGACATCTAATGGCAATGGTGCTGAGCGCGGATACCTCATACTGATTATCTTACTTGTTTTTGGCGTGCTTGCTTATCATAAGAGGGGGCGTCTCGTAAGATTTTTAAGACGTGATGACGCAAACACTGAGTATGAGAAGACCACTATTGAGCGCTAAGCTCGTGCACGGTGCGGTGATTATTGAGAAAACAAAAGACAATAAGGATACTGCTGAACTTCTTGTTTCAAAAAATCATTTGGGAAAGATGAATAAAACGCGCGTCACACTCTCTCTTATTGAAGCGCTCTACCTTGTTGAAGACGAAAAACTCGTGGTGTCGGATTATACGAATCGCACGCTTTCCGTGCCTGCGTTTATGAAACGCGCGTTACGGTCTGATAAGCGCTTTGTTGAACGTTACACCGTGTTTCGGGATTTACGAAATAAAGGTTATTTTCTTATTCCCGCCCTTAAGTACGGGGCTGATTTTGCGGTCTACGATAAAGGCAGCCTGCCCGGCCATGACCATTCGCGCTGGCTTTTATTTGTGGCAAAAGAGCATAGCACGTTCTCGTGGCGTGAGTGGGTTGCAAAAAACAGGGTTGCGCACTCAGTAAAAAAGAGCATCATGATTGGTATTGTTGATGCTGATGAGGATGTTACGTATTACGAGTCAGCGTGGATTCGCCCCTAAGCAGTGGTTATAACAACATGTTTATAGCATAAGAGCCTTAATGAATTCTGGTAGTATGAAGAGAGTGCTTGTGTTTTTTGGTTGTTTTGTGCTTCTTTTGTCGCAAGCGCACGCATTTGAATCAAACGTGCACTTGCCGCTTATTGGCGTGCAGGAAACAGATGAGGGCGCGATAGGTGCAATTGCGAGTCTTGATGTTGAAGTACATGATGGTGAGGGTCGCGTGTTTCTTGACACGCTGCCGCTTACAAAAATTGATACGCAGGCGTCTGCGCGTCTTGCAAAAGATGTTGCGTGTCTTTCGCTTCGTATTGATTGTAAGGCGTATGACTTTTTTTATGTTATTCGAAGCAATGCTCCAATTATAGGCGGTCCTTCTGCTGGCGCGTCAATGGCTGTTGCCACCATGGCAGCGCTCACTAAAACACCCGTTATGTCTGATGTTATTATGACGGGCACTATTAATCCTGATGGTTCAATTGGCACAATCGGCTCTGCTTTTGAAAAAGTTCAGGCAGCATATAACGGTGGTTTTTCACGCGTGCTTGTCCCGCCAACCCAATCGTTTGATGTGATTGATGGCGTGCTCACTAATATCAGTGAATACGCGCAAACAACCTGGAATGTGAGCGTGCAGGAAGCAGAAGATGTTGAGTACGCGTTTGAGGCTTTTACGGGCTACGCAATTGAGCAAGAAATGACAAACCAGTCTGAACTCATAAACTCGCTCTACACGTCGGTCATGTACGCGATGAGCTCACGGCTTGTTAACTACGTGTCAGTGCTGTATGAAAACACAACGCGCGTGTTTGGCATGAGTAATGCGTCAGACGCGCTCAAGGATGAGGTAAAAGAAATTCTTGATGCAAGAAATCAAAGCATTCAAAACATCACGTCGTATATTGCCAAAGAGGAGTATTATGTTGCTGCTTCAAAAGCACTGCAAACAAGCATTGACGTGCGCTACGCGTCATTTCTCCTTTCCTACGACACCGCGCTTTCAAAAAATGAGTTTGTGAATCAAACGCTTGCAAACATTTCCCAAGAAATAGCCGCATGGGAGTTGTCTATGAGCAGAAACAAAACCCTTCACAACCTTAATGCAGTTGAGCTTTTCATGACCGCGCTTGACCGTTTTTATGAATCAAAATATCTTCTTGAAAGCGCGTATAATGCGCAAAACACTAATGATGTGTTTGGCGCGCTCTATAATGCCGCAGTTGCTAAGGAACGTCTACAAACCGCAGAAACGTGGCTTTCAAGTATTGATGCGCTTCCAAACACAACCACTATTGAGTTTAGTTTTGATGCTATTGCAGAGCTTGCAAATGAACGCGTAAGTCAAGCAGAGTCGTCGCTTACGTACGCGTCAACGGTTATTGATGGGCTTGACGGGTCAGGACTGTCTCAAACACTTAACAGTGCACAAACCTATTTGTTTGAAGAAAACTATGTCCGCGCCATTTTTGAAGCGCTTAAAGCGCGGGGTGATGCAAATTTGGTTATGGAAGTTCGAAACCTCAATGAAGAAGCACTCATTAATTTGTATGAACGAAAACGCGCGCTCGCCCTCAACAGCATTGCGCGTGAAAAAGAACGCGGAACCCTGCCGCTCTTGTCTTTAGCATATGTCACGTTTGCACAAGACCACAAAAAAAGCAATAACGTGGTTGATGCGCTTCGTTACGTGAATTATGCATACCAGTACGCGGGACTGTCATCAAGCGTGATTGATGCACTTGACTTGTCGCAACTGCAAGACGAATCAGTGCGGCTTATTTCTTTCAAGATTTTGCGCTTTGATGAGCTTGGTGCAAATCCCGTCTATTTTTCTTTGGGTGTGCTTGCTGGCGCGTTTATCATCTTGTTTTTAGTTTACGCGCGCAGATAAGATACAAGTTCGCGCGCATAGCTTGTAGCACGGATAAAGGGTATCACGCCACGTGCAATAAGCACTCCTGCTTGAAGGGGTAATGTGTTGATAATGGGTTGTGCAAGTCGGGTGAGAACACAATGTTTTATGCGGTCATTACTGCTTTGTATTTGTTTTGAGAGTGCAATATATTCTTTTGCACGTAACACACGACCGCCTACCCTGTTTTGTTTCTTTTTTAGTTGCACAAGAACGTCATCAACAGAATCAAGTGATTCAAACAGAGTGTAGGCAAAGCCCATTGATTGGTAAAGATGCGCGTCACTGCCTCCGGTGTGAATCATGTTGTGCGCGCGTTTTTGCGCGCGCGTGTTTGAGTAGCTGTCAAGGTTGAGTGCGTTAAGGACTTCAACCCCGTCAAACGCGTACGCTTTGAAGTTTGAGACACCTTTGAAAAGAAAATCAAAGGGATGTGCGCACACTGCAAGCGCCCCTTGTTCGTGCACGCGTTCGAGTGCTTCTTCAACCGGCAAGTCTTTTGGCACGCATTCTTGAATGCCGTATGCGAGCACGTGTCCGCCTTGCGTGCTAATCTCACAGCCAGGAATCACGAGGGCGCGCGTGTTTTTTACGTGCGCAAGTCCTTTGAGCGTGTCATGGTCAGTGAGCGCAAACCCGTCAATGCCTTGGTGTTTTGTTGCGCGAATCAATTCTTTGACGCTGTTTGTTCCGTCACTATAGCGGGAATGCACGTGCATGTCGAGTTTGTAGACCATTAAGGTTTTTTAGTTCAAACAGGATTAATTAACCTAGTGGTATGAGCAAGAGAAAGGGGAGCATATACGAGCGCGAGTTGCTCGCGCAATTTCATGAACGCGGATTTTCGGGCGTGCGCGTTGCAGGAAGCGGTTCATCACAATTTCCTTCACCTGACCTTGTTGTGGGAAAAGACGCGCGCGTGTTTGCTGTTGAAGTAAAAGCAACGCGTAAAAAAAGCGTGTACGTGGCAAATGAGCAACTTACGCAGTTAATGTTGTTTGCAAAAAACTTTGGGTGCACGCCTTTGATTGGCGTGAAGTTCATTGGATTTGGCTGGCGTTTTTTCCCGCCCCACATTAATGTTGAAAAAAAGCTCACACGCTTTTGCAAACAAGACTCAACTATTGACCACGAAAACGTATGCGCGTATGAAGGATGAGCGTCTAGCGGTCACGCAATCAAAAAGCATTTTATACACGGCTCCCTTAAGGCGTGTAATGGAATTTTTTGCGCATGAAACAATGCGACCAAGCCAGGACCAATTAATACTTGATGTAGCTGCAACTATCAAAAACAAAGGCGTGCTGTTTGCCCAGGCACCAACGGGTCTTGGAAAAACAGCAGCAGTGCTCGCACCCGCGCTCAAGGCTGCAAGCGAGCACGATTTGACTATATTCTTTCTTACTTCGCGCCACACCCAGCACAAAATCGTTGTTGACACGCTTGTACAAATCGCGAAAAAAAGCGGCAAAAAAGTGCCGGTTATGGATTTAATTGGCAGGCGCGCCATGTGCGTGAACAGCGATGTGAATGTGTTGTCATCTCGCGATTTTGGCGAAAAATGCCGCCGCTTGCGCTCAACAGATTCGTGCTCGTACTATTCAGAGATTTGGGATGATAAAAAGTTGAGCGAGACAACGCGAGCACTTCTTACCGGATTTAGACAAGAGCCCTCGCATGTGGAGGATGTGATTTCTCTTTGTTCAAGTAATGGGGTGTGCCCATATTTTATGACCCAGCTTCTTGGAAAAAAGGCGCGCATTGTTGTTGCTGATTATTACCATTTGTTTAATGACACGATTCGTGATTCCTTATTTGAATTCGCGCACAAAAGCCTGTCAAACAGTATTATCATTATTGATGAAGCACACAACCTTCCCTCACGCATTCGCGAACTGTTAAGCGATTCAACAAACACGTTTGGCGTGTACGCTGCAGCTAAGGAATCAGAAACGTTTGATAAAGAACTCAGCGAGATGCTCAGAGAATTTGGAGAATTTTTAGAGCGCGAAATCCTCCTTATTCCTCAAGAAGCACGTGTTGAGCGCGAATGGTTGCTTTCCAGTCTTGAGAGCATGTGGTCAATGACCCTTGGTGACGTGATTATTCATCTTGACCGGATTTCTGAAAAAGTGCTGGAAAAAGAGGGAAAAAGTGCGTGTGCAAACCTCTCTCACTTTTTTTCAGCATGGCTCTCGCAGGGAAGCGAGTTTGTGCGCATTGTGTCACGCGAGTACAGCAGTGGAAAAGCATACGCGCACGTGAGTGTGCGCTGCCTTGACCCGGCAGTTACAACAAAAAACGTGTTATCACGTGCGCATGCATCAATTCTCATGTCGGGCACGCTCAAGCCTTTGCGCATGTACGCTGACGTGCTTGGGCTTTCAAACGCAACACTCAAAGAATACCCCTCACCATTTCCAAAAAAGAACAAGCGCACATTTATTATTCCTGACACGACCACAAAATATTCATCGCGAAGTGACACGCAATACGCGCGCATTGCTGCGCACTGCCTGCGTTTAGTGAATAATACACCAGTCAACACAGCGGTATTTTTTCCGTCCTATGCAGTACTCAAAAGCGTGCGCTCATACATTGAAGAATCGTGTGAGAAAACATTGTTTATTGAGGACCGTTCCTTTTCAAAAGAAGAGAAAACCGCGTTTATTGAACGATTCAAAACGTATGGTAATAAAGGCGGTGCCGTACTGTTGGGTGTTGTTGGCGGGAGTTTTTCTGAAGGCTATGATTTTGCAGGTGACGTGCTTCGCATGGTCTTGGTTGTTGGCGTGCCGCTTGGCAAGCCTGATGTGTACACAAACGAACTTATCAAGCAATATGAAACGCGTTTTTCTCAGGGCTGGAATTATGGATATATTGCGCCCGCGCTTACGCGCGTATTGCAGGCAGCAGGCAGAACAATCCGAAGCTCAACTGATTCTGGCGTTATTGTGTTGCTTGATGAACGCTACGCATGGAGCGCGTACGCTCAATTTGTGCCTGATGACGCAGTTACAGTAAAAGACCCCCTGCCGCTTGTGCAAAAATTCTTTAATTCGCTTGCTTGACCTCTAAATTTAAGAACCTCGCGTGCGCGTAATACCCGTGATGAGTGCGTGTTCATTTTGTTCTCTGCCAAAAAAAGACATCCTTTTTGAAACTGATACAAGCAGGGTGCGTGAAGGTGACGGCGCGCATCATGGCCATGTGCAAGTTATTTTCAAACGCCACGAAACTGATGTGTTGCAGCTTTCAAAAAAAGAATACGCAGCATTTTGTGATGACCTGCGAACTGTTGCAAAAGCAGTCCAAGAGGTCTTAGCACCAGACACGCTCAATTACGCGTTGTACGGCAATTGGGTGGCGCACCTGCACTGGCATATTTATCCGCGATACAAAACTGACCCTGATTTTGCCCAGCCTCCTATTCTTAACTGGAAAGTTATGGGAGCGCGCGTGCGCCCTGCGCGCGTGCGCCTTGAACCAAAACCATTTTCAAAAATTGAAAAAAGAAAATTGAAAGTAACGCTTGAAAAATAGGACTAATACTTTTTATCATACAACTACTACTAAACTATTTGTGATATCGCAGCGTTTCAAGAAAAAAGTATGAGAACTGCGACAGATAGGCTTTAGTTCTTTGAAGGTATCTCTCTTGTCTTAGAAAGTTCATTGATGACTAACTCTTTTTCAACGTCAAACAATTTTTTGACAACCGTATTTTTGTTATTAATAATATACATCGTTGCCATTCCCACTGTTCTTGTTTTAACAATTATGCCTAAATCAATCATATCTTTGATTATTCTGTGAAGTGTTGTTCGAGAGACCTCTGTTTCTTTGCTTATATCTGTTTTAGAATGGTCATAATTATCATAGTCTAAGAAGTAGGACAGTACCTTGGCATGGGGGGTGTTGCCTAAAAATTCACTTAGTAATTTGTTCATTTCATTTCACCTACTACTCACTACTTGTAATACATAGCCTTATAAATATTGTCCAACATTGATTAAACAATGGTCAATACATTTAGAAGTGTTCAAAGCGAGCAGGAATACGAGGCACGCATTCTTTTTCATCTTGCAAAAAACAAATGTTTTGGCACAGGTTCTATGTACGAGAAGAATGTCGCTAAATGTGTTTCCAAGCAAGATAGACGCTATTATACTAGTATAATTAGGAACTTACAAAAACGAGGGTGGTTATTATCAAAGAAGCATAAGTATGGAACAAAATACTTTCTGAACATGAATTATTTTGATTCCATTGGGAAGCACAAAGAAATGTACGTCGATAAGTCAAAGAGACAAATCTTTCTTGAAAAATTTGAAAAATAAGAGCACTATTTCTTGTTTTATTGGTTTGTGTGTATTCATGCTTTAATTGAATAGAGCTCAGAAGGAGCGGCGGGGAGTGCACAACACCTTTTTTAGAAAAAAAGCTGTACCAAAGAAACGTAAAAAGAGCCCCGGGAGAGATTCGAACTCCCGACCTACTGCTTACGAGGCAATCGCTCTACCACTGAGCTACCGAGGCGGGTGAAACTAACGCATACTTTCATGTTTTAAAAAAATTCCTATGCTTCTTTGGCGCAAAAAAAATAGATGATGCAGAAAAAAAATAAGTGGTCACGCTTAGAAGAAGGGTATTGAGCGCGTTTTTACTTTCACGCCTTTTTGTTTTAATTGTTCAAGAACCGGCCTGCTTTCTTTATTAAGGGGGTTTGCAGATATTTCCAGTTCTTTAAGATTTTTTAATTCAAGAATACGCGCATTGAGCGTTTCAATCTTGTTATCCTTGAGTTTGAGTTTTCTCAGGCTTTGCCAGTTGAGTATGCTATCGGGCAATTCACGAATATCATTGTGCGACAAATCAAGCTCGCGCAACTCTTTGAGTTTTGTAAGCGGGGTGATATCAACAAGGTCTCCCCACGTGAGTGTTAGTTTTTCCATGTGCTGAGCTTTTTCAATTCCTGTTGGAATCTCTTGTGAACCCTTTGCTTCATATTTCTTCCATGTTGGATTAATATGTATTTGAGACATTCCCATAGTTTAATGATAGTTGTGCAATTTTTATATACGTTTTGCACCGCAAAGAAGTAAAAGAAAAGCTTAAATACGGTTATTTTGTGTTTTTCCAACCGATACGTATGAAAGAACAACCGTTACAAAACATCATTGACATAACAACATTTGAAGGCTTGCTTAACATTCCCTGGTATCGTCAACACCCCCAATTTATCATGCATGAGCTCTACACGCTACGAGACAGTGTTGCACGTGACCTGTCAGTTGTTGTGCAAAATTCACAATCCTTTTCTCAGCTCTGTCAAAAAATCATTCCCTATCTAGAACATCACGCGCTCCCCATAAAATCGCGCTACGCGTATTACTCAAATGGAGGTGCCGTGTCGTTTATGGATGAGCTTATTGAAGACGCGCTTGTGCATCTCAAAGAACAAACCGGAGCGTCAGAACACGTTTTGCGCCGCCCGTTCTAGCGTGTCTAAATAGGTTCCCGCTCAGAATTGGATTCACACATCATGCGTGTGTTCAGTTAGGTTGGTTATTCATCAGTGCGGGACAAAAAAATAATTGGTCAGATAAGATTTTTGATGCGTCGCTCTTTTGGCACGTGATTGAGTATGCCGCCATGAAATGCTTTTCCACACCCAACAATGTCACCCTGATGCGTGAGAATAACATACCCTTCATTTGTGCCAGAATAATCAAGATTCACACCGCGAATCCAGTACTCGAGTTGTTTTTTGTCTAGTTCAATCACGTTTTTAGTCGCGTCTTTGCCAAACATCATTGCGCCCTCAATGCTCAAGCGCAGCGCGCTGCGTTTATCATACTGGCCAAAATAAAGACCAATGGTTTCAACCCGGTAGGGTAGCTCTTTGGTCTGCTCGTATTCAGGCGTGCATATCCAGAGCTTGTGTTTTCCTGTTTGAAGAATTACATCAGATTCAAACGAAATAGTTATGCCAAAACGCTCGTGCAAATCAGTGCTTAACTGTTTTTTTTGGCGTTTGCTAAAAAACGTTATTTCCTGTTTTTCTTTCATTGTTTTATCAGCCTCGCAACAAAAAATCCTTCACTATCATTATCCTGAGGGTATATGCGATGCGCGTGTTTGAGAGTTGTATCAAATGTCTGATTCTCCCAACTGGTTATGCCTTCACGCGTCTTAAATGAGCGAATCTTAAAGGTTTCAATTTCAACAGGCAGGTTTTGAAGCGCCCAATCAACAACAGCTTCGTTCTCTTCTGGTTCAAGCGTGCAGGTGGAGTACACGATAGTGCCTCCCGGTTTGCACGCGTTTACGCCGCCTTCAAGTATTCGTTTTTGTAGATTGCTCAATTTTGTGCCCATATGGGGATTCCATTGCTGGATAATATCCCAATTCTTTCTGATTGCCCCCACTGCTGAGCATGGCGCGTCAACAAGCACGCGGTCGAAAAATTCTGTTTTTTTCATGCGTGTTGCGTCCATTCTAGTGATTACAATATTTTTGCATCCCATACGTTGTGCGTTTGCGCGCAACGCAGAAATGCGTCCAAGGTTTGGTTCGTTTGCGTAAATAACGCCGGTGTTTTCCATCATCTGCGACATTTGCGTGGTTTTACTTCCTGGTGCAGCGCTCGTGTCAAGAATTTTTTCTCCTTTCTGCGGCTCTAAAAAAAGAGGAGGAAGCATGCTTGCACTCTCTTGCACGTAGTAGTAGCCAAGAAAGTGTTCAAGCGTGTTTCCAAGAGCCATATCCCGTTTTTCAATGCGAAGTGCAGGCGCGTAGAATGGCATGTTTTTGACCGTCCACCCACGAGCTTTGAGTCTTGCTTCAACCTCTCCTACCCGTGTTCTAAGCGTGTTTACCCTGATAATGCCTGGCAGCCGCGTGGTTGACACATCAAGAAACATTTTTGTTTCGCTTCCAAGAAGGGTTGTGTATTTTTCGACAAATCCTTTTTTGAACTCAGGGGGTTGTTTTGGCATGTGTTGGGTAGAACAGTGTGGGAAGCGCTTTTATACGTATCGTTTAAGAAAGCGTTTGAGCCGCGAAAAGAATGTTTCTTCAATGTAGACATATTCTTTTCCAACAACGCGCGCGGCAAGTTTTTTGAATTCCATGCTTGTTTTTGCGTTTGGCTCGCTAATCGTGATAGGCGTCTGTTCCATGATGGCGCGCTTGACTTTCTCATCATCAGGAATGATTGCAACAACCGGAAGTTCAGTGAATTCTTCAATATTTTCCTCAGTGAGTTCGTAATTTTTCCCCTGATATTTGTTGATAACAATGCCTAATGGTTTGAGACCACGTTTGAGCGCGAACTTGTGCATTTTAAGTGCTTCAACAATTGCGGGAAGTTCAGGATTGGTGATAATAAGAATTTCATCGCTAATGCTTGCTGCTTTTTCAATGTCTTCGCCAATGCCTGCTGCAGCATCAATAAGAATGATGTCCACAGAGCCAACAAGGTCAAGCACCGCTTCCCCAAGATTTGAGTCAATGCGCGCTTCAACATCGTACATGCTTCCGCCCGTTGGCACGAACTTGATGCCCGCAGGGTGATAGTACACAACGTTGTGAATGCTTGTTTTTCCTTCCAAAACATCAATGAGGGTTTCATCCTTTTTTGTCAAGCCAAAGTGGTGACCAATTTGTCCTGTGCGAAGGTCTGCATCAATAACAAGCACATCGTTTCCCAGTTTGGTAAGCGCAACTGCAAGGTTTGCTGAAACCGTTGTTTTTCCAACCCCACCTTTTCCTGAGGCTATAAGAATGACGCGTGTCATACTTGATTACTCCCTGTTTTTGATTTTAAACGTTTAGGTTTTAGCGCCCTACTTGATTTTTCGCGCAGGAACCCCGCCCCAAACACTTTTTTTGGGAATAGTTCTACTTTTTGGTACAAGACTTCCTGTTGCAATAATTGCACTGTCACCAATAACAACACCAGGCATAATAATGCTTTTTGCACCAATAAGCGCGTTTCTTCCGATACGAACTGTTTTGAAAAGCGTGTGGTCTTTTTCAGTGACGTGACCGGTAATGAGGGTGTATGCGCCAAATTGCGTACCTTCACCTACTTCCAAAAGGTTTGGCTCAAGTATGGTTGTTCCAATTGAGAAAACAACCCCCTTGCCAATTTTTGCTCCGCACAACCTGAGAAAGGGGATAATAATTTGGCCAAAAGGAATAAGGGGTATGAAATAGCCGGTTGAAACAAGATTGGTTGAAAGCAGGTGCTGGCGCGTAAGGCTTGGTCTTAGAATGCGCAGGATAAGCGCGCTAGTGAACGCTTGAATGTAGATAAAAACAAGCACGAACATAATGATGGAGAGCACGGCTTTTGCAAGGGTAAGCACAGGGTGCACGCGCAGGCTTACAATAGGTGCGATTACACTGCTTGCAAGCAGAATCTGTGTGATAATAATGAGAAAAAAAAGAATCAGCGTGCGCCCCGGCACGGTGAGTTTTGTTGAATCACGCAAGGCAGTCATGAACATGTTCTATTGCACACACTCATAAAAAGGTGATGGTACCTTTCTTTGTCCTGTTTTTGCATCACCAAAAAAAAAACAGTCATGGGCTCGCCAGGAGTTCACTGCATCTTCTTTAAAAAAAGAGGACCGCAAAAATCTTCGATTTTTTGGTTCCCAAAAATATTCATTTTTGTGGAATGCACTAAGAAATGAACAGTGGGCTCGGCAGGAGTCGAACCTGCGATATCCGCCTTGTAAGGGCGGCGTCATAACCGCTAGACCACGAGCCCGTGCAGCAGGGTTTTAAAATGATAATCACATTTTAAACATTTTCTTTTGCGCGCGCAAAAAGATTTTCACGCCGTTTCGGGTTTACACGCCACTGCGCGCCAAACACGTCTTTTTTGTTTTTTGTTTGAAGCACCCACTTTTGTTGCAAAAGTGTTTTACACGATTCAAAAACGCGTTCAGGCGTGCTTTCAACAATGTCTGCAACGTCTTGGGTTGTGAGCGTGTAGGGATGTGCATCAACAAGGGTGAGCAATACATCAACACTCACGGGGTCCAAGTATTCGCTGAGAATCTCGTGATACGAGTGCGCGTGTTCAAGCACGTCTTCATAATCTTCTTTAATGCGCGCCAGTTTTTCAACGATTTCGCGATGCGTTTGCTCAGTGCCTGCAAGATGTTTATTTTCTCGTGTAAGCTCATAAAGACGCGTGTTCATCTCTTTTTGCCGCTCAATAAGCGTGGCAACACGTTCTTGAAGCAGGTCACACTCCCCTCTTGCCTCAAAGAGAAGTTGTGTGTGCTCTTTTTTTGGAATCATACTAAACTTGAGAAGTGAGCGTTGTTTTTCAAGGTCTTGGATTTGTTTTTCATAACGCGCGTTTCTCAATTTTTCAAGGATACGAGAAAGACCATGCAAACTAATGCCCAGTGAGGCGCCAAGCGTAAGAACACTTCCTCCTAATAAGAGTGCATTTGTCCACATAACTGCAACCATACTGGCTCTCACTATCAGTCTAGGACTTTTTAAGCTTTGTTATCTCTGTTTTTTGGGGAATAAATTAAATAGATACCCTTCTCATATACTGTTATGCGGTGTTTTTCCTATGGGTAAGGTCGACGCGTATGCGCATCGGAGTCCGATATCCTATTTAGTCATGACTAAACATAGTGAGCTCATCTTTTTTTGTGCTACTCAAAACAACAAAAAACAGACTTCTTTTCTTCACTCTTTTTTCTATCCTGCTTATATGCATAACGCACCGCACGCACGGTATGTATCCTATGACAAAAAATAGTTTGTATTCAAAACTTGCATCTCTTGGGAAAACTGACATTTGTAGTGTTACGGTTAGCCCAAAAGCGTATAGTGGTTCTCTTAAGAAACTGCTTAAGGTCACGCTCATAAAAAAGGACCATGCCGCGGTGTACATATCACTTAACAAACCCTGTTCGTCAATTATGTCGCTTCGCGAGTCGCTTAAGATTAGCGAAGAAAGATTGCACGTGCTTGACGCCACAGGCGGGATGGTGCCAAAAAAGAAGCCGAATCGGTGCTCATTTACTAGTAGCGGGGTTCGCTCTCTTACTGAGCTTTCTATTGCCATAACAAAAGCAATCAACAGTGGAAAGTATTCAGTAGTCATTCTCGATTCTGTTTCAACCCTGCGCGTATATCACTCGCCGGAGGTTATTGAAAAATTCATTCATTTTCTGGTAACCAAACTCCGCCAGTTAGCGCTTGGCGGTGTTTTGATTGCGGTAACTGATTCGCAAACAAAAGACATGATTCCCGTTATTTCCCAATTTTGTGATGTTTCAATTGAATTGTAAAACAGTTTTTGCTTCTGAAATGTTTATAAGGTTCTTTTTCGTGGAAAAGAACTAGTATGAGCACTTCATCTGGCGCGCTCAAAAAACCGCAGAAAACAAAAACGAATCCGCGCGTTACCGTTTACACCACACCCTCGTGCAAGTACTGCAAAGCAGTAAAGCAATTCTTACACGAAGAAGGAATCGCGTTTAGCGAAGTTGATGTGCAAGCAAATCCAAAACGCTTTGAAGACGTGTTCTTGCTTACTGGTCAAATTGGGGTTCCGCAAACAAAGATTGAAGATGATGTGGTTGTTGGCTTTGATAAAAAACGGCTTATTGACGTGCTTAAAGCACACGACATTCTTTAATTTCTTGCAAGGTAGCGCTCAGCAAGCATGGCTGCTTTGCATCCGCTTCCTGCAGCAGTAATTGCTTGTCTAAACACCGGGTCTTGCACGTCGCCTGCAGCAAACAATCCATCAACGACTGTTTTTGCGTCTTGCTCTGTTTGTATGTATCCCTGCTCGTTGAGATTAAGAAGGTCTTTTACAAGCACGGTGTTTGGAATGTGACCAATAGCAATGAAGACTCCATCAACTGCATGCTCTTTTTCCTCACCAGTTTGTATGTTTCGAACAATTGCAGTGCCCAATTTTTTGCCATCCCCTTTAAACGTGACAATTTGTGAATCATAGATGATATGAATGTTTTTGTTGTTTTTCACGCGCTCCTGCATAATGGTTGATGCACGAAACTCTTTTCTTCGGTGAATGATTGTCACGTTGTCAGTGAGTTTTGACAAGAACAATGCTTCTTCCATCGCGCTGTCACCTCCCCCTACAACAAAGACTTTTTTGCCGCGATAAAAGAATCCATCGCACGTAGCGCATGTGGTTACCCCTCTTCCTAAGTATTCTTTTTCTCCAGGGATGTTGAGCGTTCGTGCGCTCGCGCCTGTTGCGATAATAACGCTTTTTGCTTTGTACACGCTTTCTTGACCTTTGAGTTCAAACACGTTTGCTTCTTTTTTCATGCGTGTTATCTTGTCGGTTACAAAACGTGTTCCAAAGCGCTCTGCCTGTTTTTTCATGCGCTCAATAAATTCAGGTCCTGTTTGTGCTTCGGGAAATCCTGGAAAGTTTTCAAGCTCGCTTGTAAGCGTAAGTTGTCCGCCTTCTTCGTATCCGGTGATGATAAGCGGTCTGAGCGCGGCGCGTGCTGCATAAATTGCTGCAGTAAGACCTGCAACGCCAGAGCCGATAATAATAAGCTGTTCCATATACGTATTCAAAACAGTGCGTTGTTTTTTATGTTTTGCCTATGTGTGCACGTTGTTTAAAAGCAAATCTTCCCAACACGCGCATTACACGAGTTTTCTTCCAAGCGGGGTAATGGTGATTGTTTTTGTCCTGCCAAGGGGCTGAACCTTGATAAGGCCTTTTTGTTCAAGCGCGCGTATTTTTGTGCGGGTTGTGGGCTTTGTTATCTTAAATGCGCGTGTTATCTCATTGTAGGTTACGCTTTTGTTTCGCGTATTTTGTGCATTAATATATTCAAGGATAGCAAGTTCATCTGCTTTGAGTTTGATTTTTTCACTCGCATGGCCATACACGCTTTTTGTTTCTGCTTCAAGGGATTTGCGTTCCTCTTGATGCAGGGAGTCGGGATTCACTGAAAGAATGATAATCGCATCGCGAGCAGTAAGTACATCATTTAAGGTGTAGACCATTTTGAGAACATCAGTAAATGAGTTGTGCGCGATAAGGTATTCAAGCCGTTCTATGAAAATAACGCTTTTCTCACTTTTTTTGATAAACTCGTGTATAAGCTGTTTGAGTTCGTCAAGGGTTGAGACGCGGTTTTCAACCTGTTGGTCTGAGGTAAGCCATACCAGTGGTGTTTTTTTCAAGCCATATTTTTTTTGGATTGTGTTTGGATTTGTGCGCACAATGCCAAGACCTGCGTATCCCTTGTTGAGCATGCTAATAAAGAGTTCAAACGCCTCATGTTGTGTTTCCTCTTCTACAAGATACACCCCTTTTTTTTGAATAGTTATCTTACTGTTTGAGAACGTTTTGCGTTCCTTTTCAATAGTAATTCCCATTGTGCTCAGCAAGTCCTTTGCCTGTGCGAGCGTGTGCTCGGATGTTTTTCCTGAACGGTAAACATAAACAATAAGCGCACCCAAAACGCCTGCAAACAAAACAACAATACCAAGGCTAAGGGTGTGTTGTGTTCTGATTGCTTCAAAATTTCCTGAAAGCGCTCTCTGCGGGGTAATAAAAAATATCAAAAATGTTTCATTGCCAATGATGAATCCTGAACGCGTTATGATGCTCTCACCATATGTTTGCAAAACCGTTTGCTCAAGCGTGCTCGCACTTACATTTTTTAAGCTCGTGTTGAGTGTTGAAAAGATGGATGCATTAGTTCTCTTACTTGCAATAAATGCGTAACTTTCTTGCGTGTCAAGAAGGGGGTGCGCATACCGGTAGTACAAATCCCCCAGCTCAATTATAGTAAATATAATGCCCTTAAACTCGCCTAACACATTTGGGTAGGGTATGTATGTTGTAGTTTTAAACAGAGGTGTTGATACAATGACTTGTGAACGGTCATGATTCTGAACCGGGCTGCTAATGTATGGTTGAGTGGTTTGGTTTGGAATAGAAAAATAATCTGTATTCTTCACGTTCAATCCAACATAACTTGAAAATCGCGGGCTTGAACACTCTGTCACGTCCCCCTGCGCGTTTGTTCGAAGCAGTGTGTTGAGCACGCCTTCAATATTTTCATGTATGATGCTTAAATCTCCACTACACTCGTTGATGTTAAGGTCAATAATAGTTGGAAACGTGCTAAGTGAGACGAGTTCATTTCTGACTTGGAGAATATGCTCTGCAATTTTGCTTGCCGCAAAATCTGTTTTGATTTGTTGATTGTGATTCCATTCATCTGAAACGGTGTTTTCAAACTCGTATAAAGACCACATGTTCATTATAATAACTGCGCCAAGCAGGAGTGCTGAAACAAACAGCAATATGAATATGGTATTTCGTTGAATAAGGTTCATACGTACACGGTCTAAACTCCTGCCCTTTTTATATATTTTCACAATTTTTTCACAATTATTTCAATGTGTTTAAATATGCTTCATGCAAGAAACTGTTCTATGCGTAAGGTGAATGTATGAATACCATTATACCCGATGATAGTTTTGTTAAATCAATACATGGTCATAAAAAGAAAAAAGGGGAGCAACTGTTTACTCCTCTTGTGCTCGTAATGCTGGGCGTTTCTGCGTTGCTTATTGGTTTTAACGTACTCCAGCTTCAGTCTGTTACTGGTATGGCAACTGCTTCTGTGGGCGGGGCGTACTCTGCGGAACTTTCATCTCTTGATATTAATACACTCAAGTCAACTGGGCACACGGTTGCTGCAGTTTTTCCCATTCAGGAGTTTAAAACCCAAGAAGACGTGATGAGATATATGTTTCCAACAGGAACACCCTCATATGGTGCTGCGCTTAGTGTGAGTTTTGACGACCCTATAACGTCGCTTTCAACGCTTGCACGAATGTATGAGGGTCTTAAAAGTGAAGTTAAAACAAATAATCCTGATGGCTGGCAGCGTTTTATCAGTCTTGCCACAAAACCGGTTGGCATATCTTGTGAGTATTGCTGTGGTGTTGGCCCAATTGGCGTTGACTCCCAGGGCAACTCACGTTGCGGATGCCAGCACAATCCTGCAATGCTCAGTCTTGCATTGTACCTCTCAGCATACACTGATATGCCTGACGGGCAAATATTACAAGAAGCAATGAAATGGAAGACGCTTTTCTTCCCAAAAAACATGATAGAACTTGGCTTGAGTCTTGCAGGAGGAGATACTTCCGGCTTGCAGGAAAACTTGCCAGGCATGGTTGGAGGCTGTTAGTACAGTAATGGTGATAACATGAAAGAAACAACAATTAAACTGGACCAAAAAACGCTTTTGTACGTGGTTCTTGGCGTGCTTATCCTTGGCGCCGCGTTTCAAGCGTACCAGATTACCCTGATGAAAAATGAGATTGCATCAGCAGGTCTCTCACTTGGCTCGTCCTCTTCAAGAACAAGTGTTGCCACGCAATCAGGAGATTCATCTGGCCAAACTCAGTCCTTACCGGACAGTATTAGTGACTTGCCACAAATGGTTGGAGGATGCTAAGAACCAGTGGTGTTGCATCTTTCAAACCATTATTTTATGAGGGAGAACTATGAAGAAAAGATTAAGAAAATTCAAAATTGTCACAACACCCCAAACAAAATATGTTGCGCTTATTGGTGTTGTTGTCTTTGCTATTTTTGCATTTAGCGCGTTTCAATCAATGACGCTTGGCAGTATTGTTCATGATGCGGTGCTCAGCGCAAAAGAAGAGGCACGGCCCGCAGAAATCGCGCTTTTAACCATTACTACAAATAATTGTCCTGAATGTTTTAACATTCAAAGTGTTGTTGAGAAAATCAAGAATTCAGGCGTTAATGTAACACAAGAAGGCACGCTTGATTTTTCATCAGATGAAGCAAAACAAATCATAGCCCAGTTTGGCATAACAAGTGTGCCGACGGTTATTGTATCAGGTGAGCTTAACCGGTCATCATCACTTGAGCGTGTTGTCACGCCAATCGCACACCTTTCTGGTGGTGCGCTTGTTGTTGACACGATTGAGCCGCCATTTCTTGATGCGCAAACCGGAGCAGTTCAGGGCAATGTGAGTGCGTTTGCTATTATTGAACCAAGCTGTGAGTCATGTATTTCACTTGACCCGCTGGTAAGCCAGATAGAATCACTGGGCATTGCTCTTATTGAGAACAAAACGCTTCTTGCACAAAGCGCGCAGGCAAAATCGTTTATCAGCGCGTATAACATAAGCGCGTTGCCGTCGCTGGTGTTAATCGGTGACATGAATAAATACACTGATTTTGCAAGTGTATGGGCGCAAATTGGAACGGTTGCATTAGATGGCACGTACGTGCTTCGAACAAAAACCCCGCCGTACTTTGATATTGTGCAAAGCAGGGCGCGCGGAAACGTGGGCGTGCTTTTTATTGAAGCGGACACGTGTGAAACGTGCTATTCAGCACAAGTATTTCACACGCCAATCCTCCAAAATTTTGCCCTTCCTTTGAGCAATGTCACGTCACTTAACGCATCAAGTGAAGAAGCGCAAGTCATAATTGAGGAGTACCGCATTGAAAAGTTGCCTGCTCTTATCATGTTTGACGACCTTGCAGCATACCCTTCTTTGGTGAATGCATGGGCGCCTGTCGGCACTGTTGAGAGTGATGGTACGTACGTGTTTAGAAGTGTTGAATTTGCAGGTCAACCGTACTTGAATGTAACAAGCAACACCGTTGTATCTGGTTGAAAACAATGAAACGAGCAAACGCGTTCAAACTTATGGGGGTGGCATTACTCCTCCCCCTTTTGTTTTCTTTTGTGTTTGCTCAAACAACTGATGAACCTATTGGATTGCAAAAGATTCGCGAATACAACAACCAGTATTTGCTTGATTTTAGCGTAACCATATCTTTTTTTATCGCGTTTGTTGCAGGCATTCTTGCTATACTCTCCCCGTGCATTTTACCTATCCTGCCTGCTTACTTTTCAATAACTTTTAAGGAAAAAAAGAACATCACTTTGATGACGCTGGTGTTCTTTCTTGGGTTTTCTCTTGTGTTTGTTGCTATGGGTGTTGTTGCCGGCTTTATTGGAGAGCAAACAATTCTTGCAATTCAAAGCCCTGTTGTAGTCACTATTGGCGGGTTGTTTCTTATTTTTATGGGTTTTATTACTCTCTCAGGCAGAGGTTTTGGCTCTTTTATTAGAATCCAGAAGCGATTTTCAAATGATATTCCCGGCGTCTTTTTATCCGGTTCAGCTTTTGCATTAGGGTGGACTGCGTGTCTTGGTCCGATTCTTGCAGCAATTCTTGGTCTTGGCGCTCTTTTGCATAATATTCTCTTTTCAGCGTTGCTGATGTTTTTCTATGCACTTGGAAATCTCGCGCCGCTTTTTATTATTTCAATGTTTTATGACCGCTTAAACTTGTCACAATCGCGCTTTTTGCAGGGGAGAACCTTTAATTTTGAAATAGGAGCGCGGCTTATTAAAATTCATTCAACAAACCTGATTGCAGGCATTATTTTTGTTCTTCTTGGTGCGATAATAATTGTATTTCAGGGAACAGGTGTGTTTAACACATGGGACTTTCTTGGAACAAAACAATACTTTTACTCACTTCAAGATTGGCTTATTGCGTGGGCTCCTGCAAACGTAGTGAGTTTTGTGCTCTTTGCCATTTTTATGTTAGTGCTCGCCCTCTTTTTTATGTTTCGGGCAAAACATAGGGGGGTAAGGAAATGACAAACACGTTTGAGTGCTCTGTTTGTTCAAAACAGTTTAGCTCACAGCAGGGTCTTGAAATGCACACGAGTGCAAAACACGCACAAAAAAGCACGAAACGTATCTCTTTGCCGAGTATTACTATTAAAGCATCACATGTTGGCCTGCTTGGCGCGCTTGTTATTGTTTCACTCGCACTTGTGGTTGGTGTTTCATCACTTGCCTCGCACGCGTACGTGTGCGAATCTGACCCGGTTGAATTGATGAATATTAGAGAGCATTTGGAGTTAGTAAGCCACATCCATCCTACTCTGCGCATTTCAATTCTGGGAAAAGCGTATGCAATTCCTGCAAATATAGGTATTGCATCAAACTGGATGAGTCCAATACATACGCATGAGGGTACGGGCAAGCTCCATGTTGAAGCGCCATGTTCAAGAGATTTTTACCTTTCCGACTTTTTTGTAATTTGGAATAAAACATTTAACCAGAGTTGCATTTTTGAATTTTGCATGAACCAAACGCATCAGTTGCGCGTAACACGAAACGGGTTTGATGTTATAGACCCTGAGAATCTTGTGTTACGCGACCGTGATGACATTGCTATAGTCTATGAGTGATATACTATGAATACTATGAAACGGTTACTATTGCCCACAATTTTATTAACAATCGTTACTGGTGTGTTTGCGCACAGTAATGTGTTGTACGGCGTTGATTTAAGTTTTAACACCCTATTTGAAGAAGGCGTGGTTCAAAGCGCCAAAGATTTTTTTAACACAACAAATACGCCTTCACGCATTGATTACGAGCATGAAGCACTGATTGTTAATTTTGAATCAGATAAGGAATTGTATGCAATTATAAGCCCAATTGATTTTTCTGTTATTGGTTTTAGAAATAACTCGCTTATTTCTGCTAAATCACAGGCAATACTTTTTAGTAAAGAAGCACGAAGAGCAAAGGCAGAAGCGGTTTTTCAAACGCTTGCAAACCGCTTACGCCAAGAACTCGTGTATGGTGAAGAAGTGCAGGAGTATTCAGGACAATTTCGCCACACCTGGTATCGCCAAGTTGAAGGCATTCTTGTTGCAAATGACTATTTTGAAGTTGAAGTAGACGGCCACACAGGAGATATTGTTTCCTGGAGAGCACCTCTTTTTATCTACCAAAAAAGTGCCATGACACTAACCCCTGCTATTTCGTACCGGGTTGCACAATACATTGCAGAAATTCGTTTTAATGCCAAACCAACAGACACGCTTCCTGTTCTTGTTATTGAAAAAACAAGACCGCTTTGGCTTGTTAAGGTCAAAGCGTTATATCCTATTTATGTTGCAGTTGATGCATTAACCGGCAGAGTCGTGTATTCTGGAAATCCCCGTTCCCCTCTTCCAGTTGACTATGATGCAGGCAGGGATGTTGCAGTTATCAAAACAGATTACATTAAGCAGGTTTATAGTGGTGACTTATAACATGATGAAAACAAAACTTCTTTTAGGACTCTTATTCGTGCTGCCCGTTATTTCAGGATGCACGCAAGCTACCCTTGATAACGACTACATCAAGGCACAAAAACTCATTGATGTTAACAGCAATCAATATACGGATATGGCTGCAAGCGGCACACTTGAAGATGGCGTGCGCGTGATTCGTATAAGCGCGCAGCAATTCAACTTTGACCCTGCCCTCATTATTGTGAATAAGGGAGAGCGCGTGCGTCTTATTATTGAAGTTGAAGACATTCCTCACGGGTTTGAAATCGAAGGATTTAACATTCCAGGCTATGATATCAGTACTATTATACGAAAAGGAACGCCTCTTGTGCTCGAATTTCTTGCAGATGAGGCAGGTGTGTGGGAATTTATCTGCACAATTTATTGCGGTTTTGGCCATAGCGAAATGAAGGGGACCTTTGTGATACGATGAACAGTGCTCTACCGTAAGGGGAAGTGAAATACTATGATAAACAAAAATTATGTTGCAGGTCTGTTCTTACTCGGCGTCTTAGTTATTGCTGGTTGCACGCAAAACAGCATCCTCTTAGGCTAAGCGTCTGAGAGTGAGAACAGCCTTGGTCAAACACAAAACGATGCCTCACCTGATGTGCAACTCACTGGCGAGATAAAGGAGTTTGAGATTATTGCAAAACAATGGGAGTTTATTCCATCAACAATACGTGTAAACCTAGGAGACCGTGTTGAATTGCACGTTGAAAGCACTGATGTGGCGCATGGTTTTATGCTTCCTGAATTTGGAATTAGTGAATATCTAAACCCCGGCGTGGATGTGCACATTGACTTTATTGCAGATAAAACCGGCACGTTTTCTTTCTCGTGTTCAGTTCCGTGTGGAAGTGGTCACGGAAGAATGACTGGACAATTAATTGTAGAATAAAAAAAGAAAAGAAAAAGATTTTTTTTTCTTTAGTTATGCATTGGACAGCCGCCAAAATCTGCGTCTTCACCATGCATGCTTCTGTGGTGTTGTATCATATCACCAAGACTTGAGTCATTGCCATGCATCTCATTGTGAAATGCAATCATGTCATCAACGTCGGCATCAGGTTGGTCATGCATTATTTGGAAGTGTTCAAGCATGTCCTGCAGGAAGTTTCCTTCCCCAGTTGGATTGTTAGCATAGCCATGGGCAAACGCAATTCCTCCAACTACCATAATTGCTGCAAGCGCGAATAATGCTCGTTTCATTGTCTCACCTCACTATAGCTTAGTAAGGTTAGAACATATAAAGAGGCGTAAAGAATAGTGAAAGAATAGTGAAAACCACTACCTTTTAATAGGGATTATTTGTACGTTTTGATAATGCAACAAAAGCTATTTGCCCTCTTACTGCTTATCCTTGCCATGGCATCTTTTGTTTCTACATATCAGTTTCGCGCAAATGAGGATTTTCTCAATGATAAGATAATGGAATTAAACGGGGATTCATGTGTGTTGTCCAATGGGTATTGTTTGCACACTGACCGTAATGAAACCCCCTATTTTCTTGGGTATTTTACGAGTTTTGGTCTGGTGATTGCCGCATTTCTTGTAGTCTATATATCATTTAGCAAGCGCTCACGTGCCCATCATGTAGTTCAAAAACCCGTTCCTGCTATTGCAGAGCGCGAGTTGGATGAAGAGGAACAAGCTGTTTTTAACCTTGTGCAGGATTCACAAGGCTCTGTGTTTCAATCAGACCTGGTGCGCAAGACTGAATTTTCTAAAGTAAAAATAACGCGCATTCTTGACCGGCTTGAAACAAAAGGTCTTATTGAGAGAAGGCGCAGAGGCATGACAAACCTTATTGTGCGCCTTTGAAACTAGTTTCAAACGTATTATTATAAGCTGTTTCGCCCACTCACTGGTCATACACATATGGTGTGATGAACATGAAAAACATATATTATGGTGTGGGTGCACTTGCGCTTCTTATTGTGGGTGTCTTGATTGGCGGCGTTTTGTTCAATCAGCCGGCAACAACAGGCCTTGCTGTTGGCAGTCAAAATGCTGACACGCTCGAACTTGGTGGAGAATCAGTGAAGGTTTTTCACTCATCAACGTGTGGTTGTTGTTCAATGTATATGAGCTACTTGCGCGACAATGGTTTTGGCGTTGACTCTGAGTCAGTAGCTAATATCAACACAATCAAAGAACAGTACAATATACCGGTTAATGGCTCAAGCTGTCACACAACAATTGTAGGAAACTACGTGGTTGAAGGACACGTTCCGGTTCAGGCAATCAAAAAACTGCTTGACGAACAACCTGCTATTGACGGCATAACTGTTCCGGGCATGCCACGCAATAGTCCGGGCATGGGTGGAAATGGAGACGGCTTAATTGTCTACACACTCAATAACGGAGCTGTTGGAGACGTGTTCATGGTGGTTGACTTATGAAAAAACTCGCTGCAGTTCTTGCAATGCTTATTTCAGCAAGTGCAGCACGCGCCCACTGCCCCCTGTGTACGGGGGCAATCGGGTTTGCCGTTTTTTCCGCATCACTTTTTGGCGTTGATGCAAGTATTATTGGCGTGTTTGTAGGCGCCTTTGCTATCTCAACAGGTCTTTGGATGAGCAGAAAAATTCAAGAAAAATACGGGCAAAAAATTCCTGCGCAAAACCCGGTTATTGTGTTAGCATCATTTTTGCTTACGGTCGTGCCGCTCATGGCACTTAATACGGGAATGGTTATGTTGCCACTTCTTTTGTTTGGCGAACCCGGCTCTATTTTGAACAGGGTGTATAGCATTAACAGTCTTGTATTTGGAAGCGTGATTGGTGCAACAACCAGTTTGATTGCATTCAAACTGCACAACCTTGTAAAAGAAGTTCGTGGAAGCGTGCTTTTCCCCTATCAAAGCATTGCTTTTGCACTTGGCTTGCTTACCCTTGTGAGTATTGTATTGCAGCTTATTATTAGCAAGGTGATGGTATGAAGCCTGAAGTCAACAAATGGCTTGAACAGGTTGAGCGTGTCAAACAGGAGGGGGTTGACTTGTCGCGTGATGAGGATTTGAGCATTGCAATTATGAATCTTGTCAGTTTAGAAGAGCATTTCTATTTTAGTGCAATGAAGACAAACAACAAGAAATATGTAGCAATGCTTGACGCAGTGAGGAATGTTCGAAAGAATATGCTTGCAAAAATCGTGAAAAACCCGCAGGGCGAGGAATGGTGCGTAAGCAAGCACTTGCTTGCTGCAAGCATGCGCTTAATTGAAGTCGGCACAAAAGAGCTTGCAAAAAAGAATCATGCACAGGCAGATGAATTTTTTTCTTCTGCTTTTGATTTGTATTCGCTTTTTTTTGCCATAAATACGGGTGTGGTGAAATCTCAAGGGCTGAGCAAAGAAGAGAAAGAAGCAATTGAGCCTGTTGAAAAAACGCCTTTGTTTAAGAAAGTAACAGACTTTGTCAAACACGCGGTTGACTGCTGCAGAGAATAATTATAGTGATATACGATGGGAGATTGTTGTTCAAGTAATAAATCAAAAAAACAAAAACAAAAAACTCAGCAAAAAGAGGAAAAAAAAAGTAAAAGCTTGCTTGCGCGTTTACTCAAACGCTAAAGCAAACCTTTCTTTTTTTTAGCTATCATGGAAATAAAAATTCGCTGGACCCCAAAGCTCATCGGTGTTGTTGGCGCAGCGTTGTTGTTGGGATTTTATGCAAGCATTCTGACCCTGTTTAATGGGGTTAATCATACTATTGAACAATTTGAGATGTACTGGTATTTTATCATCCCGCTTGTTGTTGGTTTTGGTATTCAGCTTGGTCTTGTTGCATTCATGCATTACAAATCAAAAGCAAGCGGCATGGCAAAAGTAAGTGGTGCAATGAGTGCAGGCTCAATGGTTGCGTGCTGTGCGCATCACATTACTGATTTTGTTCCGCTTCTTGGTGTGAGCGCGGTTGGTTTGTTTCTCGCAGACTACACGCCGGTATTCCTGCTCTTTGGCGTGCTCTCAAACGTGATAGGCATTTTGTTTATGCTGCGTGAATTGCAAAAGCACGGACTACTCAAAGATATAATGTACTTGCCTTCCTTGAATTTTGATGTTGCATTCAAAGCAGGGCTTGGCATGAGTGCGGTTGTTTTTGTTGCGTATTTTATCATGTTCCAGGCTCCTGGCAGCGGTCTTGACGTGACTGCGCTTGCTTCGCTTCCTGCATCTTCTTTGCAAACACTTACTGATTCGCAGTTGGATGTGGTGTTTGATGTGACGCCGCGCGTTGAGAATGGCGCTGTTTTGTTTGATATTGGCATTAACAATCACCAGTATGATGTGGCTTTTGATATTGTGAAGGAAAGCTCGCTTGAAATTAATGGACAGGCATGGACTAGTCTTTCTTCGTGGGTGGGCGCTCCAATTAGTGGGCATCACGTAAGCGGCACGCTCGTGTTTGAGGGCGTTTCTCAGGATGTTTTACGCCTTAAACTTGTTGTTCAACTGCTTGGCACCACGCGCACGTTTGAATGGAAAGATATATGAGCAAAAAAATAGTTTAGTAGGGTTGTAGGCAATGGTTAAACAACAGTTGCAGATTAAGGGAATGCATTGCGCGTCATGCGCGCTTACCATAGAAAAAGCGCTCAAAAGTGTTACGGGTGTGCAGGACGCATCGGTGAATTATGCAACAGAACAAGCCCATATTGAGTATGATGAAGTTCATACAAATCAAGAGGAACTAACGCGTGCAGTTAAAGACGCGGGCTATGACATACTGGGCAGTGATGAGAAAAAACAGGATAGGTATGCCCTGCGTGACGCTGAGCGAAAAAAAGAACTTAAAAAATTGGGCGTTCTTACCCTTATTGGCATCCTGCTCTCCATTCCTGCGTTCATACTTGTTTTTCCGCTTAGCTGGCTTGGCATCACTCTTCCTTTTACAAACCAGATTTTATTCTTTCTTGCAACGCCTGTGCAAATTCTGCTTGGGCACCGGTATTATAAAGGCGCGATAAAAACTGCTTTGCATTTTCGCGCAAATATGGACACGCTTATTGCGCTTGGCACAAGCGCAGCTTATTTTTACAGTGTGCTTGTTATTGTATTTCCTGGCGTGCTTGGTTCCCACACTTATTTTGAGTCAGCGGCATTTATTCTTACCTTTATTACATTAGGCAAGTGGCTTGAAGCGTTTGCAAAAGGAAAAGCATCAGACGCGATTCGTGCACTTATGAATTTGCAGCCAAAAAAAGCCCTTGTTATTCGTGATGGCAAGGAAGTGGAAATTTCTGCAAGCGAGGTCGTGAAAGGAGATATCGTGCTTGTTAAACCGGGTATGAGTATTCCCGTTGATGGTGTTGTTGTTTCTGGTATTTCTTCTGTTGATGAATCTATGATAACTGGTGAGAGTATTCCTGTTGAAAAAACAAAAGGGGATACCGTAATTGGCGCGTCTATTAACAAGCTTGGCGCGATTCGTATTCGTGCGACAAACGTTGGCGAACAAACTGCGCTCAGCCAGATTATCAAACTAGTTGAGGAAGCGCAAGGAAGCAAAGCACCTATTCAGGGTTTGGCAGACGCGGTGAGTGGCTATTTTGTTCCTGCAGTTATTGTTTTCTCACTTTTCGCGTTTGCGTTTTGGTACTTTTTTGGCGCGCAATCGTTTGTATTTTCGTTTACTATTCTTGTAGCGGTTCTTATTATTGCGTGCCCCTGTGCGCTTGGTCTTGCAACACCCACCGCAATTATTGTGGGAACGGGCAAAGGCGCTGAGAACGGTATTCTTATCAAGCACGCGCACGCGCTTGAAGATGTGCACAAAGCAGACACGTTTGTGTTTGATAAAACAGGAACGCTTACAAAAGGAGAGCCGCAAGTCACTGATGTGATGGGTCTTGCAAACACAAGCGAAGACGAGGTGCTCACGTACGCGGCAATGCTTGAAGCAGATTCAGAACACGTGCTTGCTCAGGCAATTCTTGCTCGGGCAAAAGAAAAGAAGCTCAAACTCCCCTCAGTTACGAATTTTAAAGCAATCCCGGGTCAGGGCTTGCAGGCGCATTATAAGGGAAGCCGTTTTTTGCTTGGAAACGCGCGCTTGATGAAAGAAAAACGCGTTGATCTTTCAAAGGTTGGTTCTCAACTCAATTCACTTCAAGAGGAGGGAAAGACCGTGATGGTTCTTGCAAAACAAGCGCACGCGATTGGCCTGATTGGCGTTGCTGACCCGCTCAAACCCTCTTCAGCACGCGCAATTGCATCTCTTGAGAAAATGGGCAAGCGCGTGTTTATGATAACTGGTGATAATGAGCAAACAGCTAAAGCTATTGCAAAACAGGCAGGTATTAGTAATGTGCTTGCAAACGTGCTTCCTGAAGAAAAAGAGAGCAGGATTGCCAAACTTCAAGAGCAAGGCAGTTTTGTTGTGATGGTGGGTGATGGCATTAATGACGCGCCCGCGCTTGCGCGTGCAAACGTTGGCATTGCAATTGGTGCGGGCACTGATGTTGCACTTGAAACCGGCCAAATCGTGTTGATGAAAAGCGATTTGCGTGATGTAGTTCGCGCAGTTGAGTTAAGCGAGTACACGCTTAAAAAAATCAAGCAAAACCTGTTTTGGGCGTTTTTCTACAATGTGGTGAGTGTTCCTGTTGCTGCGGGCATTTTATATCCAAGCTTTGGTTTTCTTCTCAATCCCGCAATCGCAGGTGCAGCAATGGCGTTTAGTTCCGTTTCTGTGGTAACAAACTCGCTTCTTATGAAACGGTTTAAACCAAAAGCGCAATAACAATATTTAAAAAGCGTGTTATTCTCATTCTGGCTCACGCTATGTTTGAATTTGTTAGAGAATGGAAAAAACAATATGCCTTAGAGGTGGATACGCATAGTGCGAACCGTTCTCTATTATGCCATTGCACGCAGGAACAAGAACTTGTTTCATTGCTTGAGCCCCTTGTTCTTGAAGGCGTATCAATACAAAAAACAGAGACCTCACTTGAAATTCCTCTTGCCTACGTATCAGCGTCCCGTCCATTGAAATGCGCCGGTGCGGACATGGTTCTTGATGTGTACGGTGGTTTGGTGTATCACTCTCTTTCTGATAGGCAATGGTGCTCTGTTTTTTGAGTCAACGTTTTCATTGAGAAACAGATTGAATTTCATAATAAAGGAAGTGCACCCGCCGAGATTTGAACTCGGGTCACAGCGTTGGCAACGCCATATCCTAACCACTAGACTACGGGTGCAGGGTATTATTTGAACAAGTGAGAGAGGTCTTTTAAACTTTTTTATCAAAGAAGCGTGTGCTATGCTGCAACGCGGTATTTGAGAACTTCCGTGACTTTGAGCGGGTGCACTTTTTTAAGGTCGTTTTTGATGTCTTTTTGCAGTGCGCCTTGAAGGATGCTTGTTACGAACGCGTCATATTCAAGTCCTACTATGCGGGTTTTGATTGATTGCATGCCTTTTGCTCGCAGGTCTTTTCGTTGGTTTGCTGTGCATTGTGAGGTTGTGAGCAGGAGTACTTTGACTGTTACGTTTTTGCCGTCTTTTGTTGGCGTGGTTGTGATAATGTCGATTCGTGAGCCGTTTTTTCTAATAAGTCGTTTGATGTGGCTTTCCATGAGCTCGTATGATTTGAGAATGGTTGTTGCGCGGTCTCCTTTTACTTGGTTGATTTTGAACGTGAATTTTCTGGTTTGTTTTCGAGGGTCGTTTGTGAGTAAGGATGCGTTTGTTCTGATAGTCCTTCCAAGAACGTCTTTTTCTTCATACCCAACGGTGTTTCCAAGGTCTGCTTCGTTGAAGAGTGCTGGTGCTTGCACGCTAAACCAGCGTTTCTTGTTCCATTTGAGTTTTGGTGCGATTCCTTTAACCATTGTTTCTGCAACGTTTTAAGTGACGAGTGCTTTTTAAAGGTTACTCTTGGTTTGGACACAAGATTTGTTCATTCCATAGCAGAGGCGTACGTGAAGGAGAAAACGTATTTGTTCATTGTTTCTCTATCTTTTTCTGTGCTTCTTCGTATCTGCTGTTATTGGTTCAACAAGTCTCACAAATCAAACAGTGAATAATTCTTCCCTTGTAATGATGAATAATTCTTCAACACACGCACAACCTGTTATCGAAGAAAAAATTAACTGGAGTGAAGTACCCCAGTTTGACTTTTCAGGTTAGTTTAAGCAACAATAAATGTTTCCTGTTTCTAAACATCCGATGTTTTGTCCATATGGTGCTTCACTTTGGTTAGTGGTTGTGTTGCCACTGGGGAGTATGTAGGTAGTGCACTCTTCTGCGCATTCTAGTCCCCCATTTGCTCTACATGCTATCCCTGCGTTTGCAGTGATATCCGCATTTTGTTTTACGGGCGCTATTGCTCCTACTTTACTTTCTGGTTGTGTCATGTTTTCTAGATAGATAGTTGATATGATGATTGTTGAGAGTGAGAGTATAATGCCTATTCCAATTCCTGTTAGAATGAGAAAATATTTTTTTTGTAGAAGTGGGTTTGACATATAATTTTTTTTACTGTTATTTACATAATATAAATTTTTCTTTGTTTATCGTTTACGAGATTTTAACAACGTTTAAATAAGTTGGTTGTGTGTTTTGTGGCGGAGGGTTACTTGAACAGGAAAAAGTTTTTGTTCATTGTTTTTCTATTATTTTCTGTGCTCTTCTTTTCTATTACTGTAACAGCGCTAAGTATCACTAACTCAACGAATGCTACAAATCAAGCGGTTTTTCCTGCGATAACTGCACGTAAAGTAACTTTGCTTACGGCTGAATAAGAGTTGATTCTTCCCAGGGCTTGCACACGGGTTTGAAGTGGCAATAATCGCAGAGTTTTGTGACGGTACGGTTAAAACGTGTTTCTTCAAGGGGAAGTGCTTTAATGTGGTCAAGGAGTTTTTCAACTTCAAAAACATCTTCTTTTTGAGGCTTGTAAAACACGCTCTCACCTGTTTTTGCATAATAAATGCTCAAATGCAAAGGAAGCGCGTTATTCTTTTTCTCATACATGTACGCGTACGTTTTCAATTGCAATAAATGAGAATCATCAATGGTATGAGGAATACCGTTTTCCCCACTCTTATAATCAACCACGCCAACACCCCTGCCAAACACATTTACAACTTTATCAATATACCCATGCAAGTTATCAATTTTGATGTATTCCTCGCGACTTTTTGGCTTGAAATAACGCTCAAAATTTGATGAAAACCACTTGTCGTCTGCGCTGTTTTTTTTGAAAAAGTTATGCATGCGATACGCTTCTTTTATAGCAAAGAACCGCAAGAATTCGCGCGTCTCATCCTGCCACTTTTTCTCATCATCAAACACGCTGCGGTGTTTTTGTGACAACTTATTCCACTCCATAGCCATTATGGTGTTAAGAATGTGTGAGAATTTGTCTGCAAGCAGTTCCCAATTCTTGTGCTGCTTGAGCATGTCTGCTTGTATCATGTCATAAAAGTCTTCAAGCACTTTGTGAAAGAGGGTTCCGCGAATCGCGTGCGGACTGTCTGGTTCAGGAAGCTTTTTGATGTAGCGATACCAAAACTTGCGCGCACAAGACGTGTACGTAACAATCTTACTCGGGCTCAACATCAGGTCAACCATGGCAAACACAAAGAAGAAGTACCTATTAAATATGTATGCACGCGCCCGTCCACTTTTCTTTAACCAAACACGTCTTTGCACGCGAGCACGTACTCACGCGCCTTTTTTGGATTAAATGTGTCCATGCCGTATGCGGTAGTGTGCGGATTCGGCTTGCGAAGACCGCTCTCAGCATCAACGCTGAATTGTGCGCTTCCAACTGCGGCTGCAAGTTTTTCAATCACCCTGCTTGCATTTTCACTATTAATTCCTCCTGCAAAGATGAGGGGGAGGTGGTATTTGCGCATTTGTTTGCCAAACGCTCCGGCACGCGTTATGTTAAGCGTTCGTTTCTTGCCTGTTTTTGGGTCAACACTGGCCCCATGTGTTGGGTCAAACATAGCATACCGAATCATAGGTCGCTCAAGAACAAAGTTGGTAAGCTCTTTAATATTGTAATCCTCTTTTTTAAACGCGCCCACATCGCTGAGAGCAACCGACACTTTGAAGATGATATCTACATCAAACAAAGTAGTTACCTCTTCAAGAAGTGACGATTCAAGGGGGAGTGTGTTGAATTGGATTTTTTTAGCAAAGTAATCCAAATGGTTTTCTTTGAGAAGTATGTGTAAATCAGGCATGATGGTTTGTGAGTCTTTTGTGTAATAATGAATGGTTGGTTCAAAGCCGTATTTGCGTGTTGTTTCAAACAAGTCAGTTACGTCTTTAAGGTGTGGTTGGCGATTATTACTTGGACCCTGACAAATACTTTTGTGCGAGAACTGGTAGCCAATCACTATCTCATGGTTTTCAAAGCGAACGTTTCCCAATTCATGCTTGAGCTCGTCAAGTTCGTATGGCGAGGAAATTCCGCTTATGCTAACAAAATGCATTCTCATGACTGTTTTGACAAGACCCGCATTTTTAATTGTTTATATTACACGTTCGCTGCACGGCTTATCCAATGATGAGCTTTGCTTCTTCTGGGTTGTAACGCCATGCTGCGTCAACTTTGCCTGTTTTCTGATAGTATTTGGTGAGGCGTTTGATTTTTGACTCAATAAGATGTAGACCCCGCGTTGAGTGCTTGTCATTTTTATTTGATTCCAAGTGTTTTCGCAAGTTGACTGCGCGTTTCATAAGGTCAAGAAGGTCATGGGGAAGTTGTTTTGAAAGCTTGTTTTCAACAAGGATGTTAGTAAGCTTTTTTCCTGTTACTGTGCGAACATCTGGAATGCCGTACTGGTCGCGAAGAAGAGTTCCAATCATGGCTGGTGTCTTGTCGTCTTTGCCGAGCTTGATGACGAGTTTTTCAACTACATCAGGCTTGTGGCGCACCCAAGACGAAGCGTTGCTTCGTGCAGGCTTTGTTGAGCCGCTCTTTCCTTTTTTTCTCGCATGCATTCGTGCCATGGTTTGTATGGTTGGTTAAAGAATAAGGGGTTTTTAAAGCTTACTCCTTATTAATGGTTACAACACGTTCTAAATATTCTCGCGTTCCTTGTTCGGGAATAACATGGTGCGTTCGCACAAGGCGTTCAAAACTCATAAGTATCGTCCTCGCTTTTTCACTTCTTCAAGACGGGCAATAACCGCACCACTTTTCTCGTATGCACTATATCCTTTGAGAAATGCCTTGAAGAATTTGTCTGCATTTTTTGGGTGCTTAGCATTGAACGCTTCTTCAAGCACGCGCACATCTACTGCGCGGTCCTCTGTTTTTTTGGTCTCAAAACCCAATCCAAAATCAATGAAATACACTTCACCTTCTTTGAGAATCATGTTTGACGTGGTCAAATCCCCATGTATAAGGTCGTGCGCGTGCAATCGTGCAACGCTCCTGCCAATGTCTTCACACACCCAGTTCCATTCAGTGAACGTGTCAAGATGGTCGCGAAGCAGTTTTCCCTCAACATAAGTCATCTCAATCGTGTCTTTGCCTGTTTTAAGAAGCCTTGGCGCGCGCACGCCAATGCGCCGCGCATCGCTGAGGAGTTTTGCCTCTTTTTTAGTGCGCCAAAAACGCAGGTTCTCATCAAGTGTGGGATGGCGGTAGCCTTTTTTAACGCGTTCTTTAATGACCGTGCCGTTGCTGCGCGTGAGCACGGCTTCTGCGCCGCGGCTTAGTTCCATATCACATCCACCTGGTCTGTTCTAAAATCCTGATTAACGCGTGTGGTACTACTTTTCACGCCTGCTTTGTGCATGATAATACCTGTCCATGCAATCATTGCCCCGTTATCCACGCACACGCCAGGCGGTGGTGCGCTAAAAATGGCGCCGCGCTCTTTGCACATGATTTTGCACATTTCTTGCAGGCGCTTGTTTGCTCCAACACCTCCGCCAAGCACGAGTTCGTTTTTTTGCGTGTGAGCCATAGCCCGTTCTGCTACTTCAACAAGCATGGCAAACACGGTTTCTTGCAATGAAAAACACACATCTTCAAGCGGTTGGTTTATATCAAGGGCTGCGTTCATGATTCCTGAAAAGTGTAAGTCCATGCCTTTTACGTTGTATGGCAGGCTGAGAAGTTTTTTCCCTTTTTTTGCATGTTCTTCAATTTTTGGCCCTCCAGGAAAAGAGAGTCCTTTGCTTCGTGCAAACACGTCAAGCATGTTTCCAACACCAATATCATGGGTTTCGCCAAACAAGCGATACCTCCCGCCTTCAAGCGCAATAACCTGCGTGTTCGCGCCTGACGTGTAGAGAAGCACTGGGTCTTTGAAGCCTGAGAATTTCTTGCCAATCTCTAAGTGCGCAACGCAGTGGTTTACTCCAACAAGTGGTTTTTTAGTCACGTACGCGAGCGTGCGCGCAAATACTGCGCCGACTTTAAGGCACGGTCCAAGTCCGGGTCCCTGTGAGAATGAGATAAGGTCAATGTTGCTCAGCGCGAGCTGTGCTGAACTCAGCGCTTTTTTAAGAATATCATAACACGCGCTTGCGTGGTGTTCTGCTGCTTCACGCGGGTGAATTCCTCCTTTTTTTGGTTTGAACATGTCGCGCTCGTTTGCAAGAATCTCACCAGTATCAGTGATAATGCCAATGCCAAACGTGTGAGCCGTGCTTTCAATACCTAAGCAAATCATTATTACAAGACAACCCTCGCTCATGTTTAAAAAACTTTGTAAGAATACTTTGCGGAGATGTTAGTCTTGCTTGAACTTAGTGTAACCACATTTTCCGCACGTTTCGCGGTTTTTGTGTTGTGCCATGTACACGCCTGCACCACATTTTGCGCACATGCTTTTGTTTCGTGAAAGTGTGTTTCCTTCAATGGTGAATGCTTGGTATTTCTTGCTTGTGGGGCGCTTTGTTGGTTTTCTTTTTCCACGCGTTCGAACTTTTGGTCCTGATGCCATTTATTGTTCACCTTCCTTTTTTTCGCCTTCTTCTTTTTTGAACACATCAGCAAGAGGGGTTTTGCCTTCTTTTACTATTTTCATGTTCACTTGTGCAATGTCTGTGTCAATAGCATTTCCGCGAACGGTTTTTCGTCTTCTTAGGCCTTTTGCATCTGGTTTAAAGCCGACTCCGCCGCTAATAAGAAGTTTCTTTCGTTTCGTGCCAGGAACGCTTTTTCTCATGGCAAAGCCTTGCGTGTCATTTCCGCCTGTGATTTCAAATTCATAGCCTTGCAAGTCAAGAACTTCTCCTTTAAGAGTCTCGCCAATGCGTTTTCCTACCAGGAGTTTTACATCCTCATCAGTAAGCGGTTTTCCATACGTCTTGCCTGTTTTTGGGTCTGCGATTACAGCTTTCATTGTGTGTTGTGCCACCTGTGTTGTAGTTAAAAATATCATATCCTTTAAAAAACTATTGGATTTCTTAGCATCTACCCTTTTTTAAGACGATTATTTAATATGTGCATGCTGCTCTTTAGTAGGACATGCGCGTGGTGTGGTTTTTTGTTCTAAGTATAGTCCTTGTTCTTTTTGGTGTAGGACTGGTAAATTCCGTTTTTTTTGGAAAAACCTATGCGTGTCTTGATTGCAATCTTGTCATTATCTCGCTTGACACGCTGCGAGGAGACATGCTTGGATATATGAATTATTCATTAAACACCACGCCCTTTTTAGATGAGTTCTCCAAAGAGTCAGTTGTGTTTACGCGAGCGTTTTCAAACGCGCCGTGGACGCTTCCAAGCCATGCAAGCATGTTTACCGGATTGTTCGCGGGCACGCATGGTGCCATACAAGGGGATAGCGTGCTTACAAACACAACGTTCACTGAGGTATTGGCAAACAAAGGGTATGCAACATTCGCATTTAGCGGGGCAGGATTTGTTTCAGAAGCAACCGGTGTTTTGAACGGTTTTCAAACCGTGTTTGAGGATAAAACAACTATCTTTTTAAAACCATTTGATTTTCCGGTTATTAGAGATACGCTTGCTTGCAAAAGCCCTTTTTTCGCTTTTTTCCACACCTACTACCCGCATGACCCGTACGTGTTGAATAATGAGAGCGAGGTGGTATTTCCAATCTTTAATTCTAATCTAAGCATCACACTTGCCCAACTGCTTTCACGCAAAGGCATTGATGTGAACACAATAAGCATGGAGGAGGCTCTTACTAACGTGTCATATCGCGAGATAAGCAGAGGCTATGTGTTAGAGTTTAATGACACACCGCGCGAAGCTGAGAACGCGAAGCGCGCGTATGCTAATAAGATTCGAAAAACAGACGAATACGTGCGGGAGCTTTTTAATCTGCTTGAAGAAAAGGGCTGTCTTGAAAAGACACTTGTGGTTGTCATGTCTGACCATGGCGAAGCGTTTGGCGAGCATGGCACGTTCCTGCACCGAAAACTCTACAACACGGAAATTCACGTGCCGCTTCTCATTCACTTTCCTGAAAACATGCATGAAATCCGCGAAGAACCAGTCATGCTCGCAGACCTGTTTCCAACCATTCTCACCAGTTTAGGCGTGTCCTATGCAGACCATGTTGATGGTACTGATATGTTTTCAGCCGAGCATGTGAGCACGATTATTTCAGGCCACGCACAGGAAACACCCTATTTCAAGGATATAAGCGTTATAAAAGACTCATATAAACTCATTATCACGCCAAACGGAACTGAACTTTACAATATTGCCGTTGATTTTGGTGAAACAACAAACCTCAATCAGTCGTTTCCAGAAGTAGTGGACGCGTTGCGTTCCCGTATCTGATTTCTAATCGGCTCACATACCCCAAAGCGCGTTTTGTTTGCGTTTGAGGTCAAGGATTTCTTGCAGGATTTCAAGTTCGTTTACGGTTAAAAATTTTTTCATGGAGAGAAGCGTTTTAAAATCGTGTTCAGAAATATCACTGTAAAAAAAGTCTGATTCCTCAAAATCGCGCTTGTATTTCGCGTTTTCAATGCTTATTGCAATGTGTTCGCCACGGCCAGCTTGTGCAACATTCTCATTTTGGTGTTGTATGCCTTTTACGCGTCCCAGGCTTTTTGCAGCGGCGTTTATGAGTTTTATGCCGTTTCGAAGCGTTCCGCCAATCACTTCAACACCTACAATGCACGGATTGAACTCGCGAAACACGCAATCTTCTTGCACCTGCAGTTTTACTGGCGTGGTTGTGGTAAGAAGAATTTCTTTTTCTTTTTCTGTTTTAAGCTGCTCTTTCCATTCTTCATAGTTTTCAACAAGTTTGTAGATGATGTTTGCTTTAAACACTTTGACGTGTTCTTTTTCAATCACCGCTTGTGCGCGCTCGCCAATATGCACATTAAACGCGAAAATAACGCCTAAGTAGGGTTCGTTTTCGCGCACGCCTTGTGCGGTCACCACATCTTTTTTGTTCACATCCCCGATTCCTGCGCTCTTTATGGGAATAGCATGTTCTTTGAGAATGCTGCTTAATGCTTCAAGCGAGCCAAGACTCTCAGCTTTGATAACAACCCCGGTTTCCTGGGTTTCAACAAGAATTGCATTAATCTGTTTTTGAATTGTTTCTTTGGTTTTTTCAATATCCTTTGCCCCTGCAATAAAGGGCATGCCCGGAATAACGCCTTCAAGGTCGGGCGCAGCTATTTTGATGCCCGCTGCAGCACCGATTTCTTTGAGCCGGTCATATTTTTTGGTTTGGCGTAGTTCTGTAAGAGGAGCTGGTTTGAGAAGTGATTTGACCTTGGTGATGATTGGTTTTTCAATACCCCCAATAATAAGCGCGTCATTGATGCGCACGCTGCCATTGTAGAGAATTACGTCAATGGTTTTTCCAAGGCCTTTTTCTTCTTTAACTTCGATAATTGAGCCTTTGCCTTCTGACTGTTTATTGATTTCAAGGCGGGCTTGCAGGAATTTTTGAGAAAGACCGCTCAATACCATGAGCAGTTCGCTAATACCTTCCCCGCTCACCCCTGAGGTTGGGATGAGTGCAATGGTTTTTGCATAATCTTCAACATCGCGAACATGTGCTGCATTAAATCCTGCTTGCGAGAGTTGACCCATAATGTCATAGAGTTTGAGGTTTAAGTTTTCAATGGCCTGCGAGTTTTGTTTTTTTTCAGAATGAGTGTATGACGTTGTGTGTTGTGCTCGCCAGCCATGCACGAGATCTATTTTATTGCATGCAATTACAAATGGGACTTTAAATGAGCGCAAGATATCAATGGATTCCTTGGTTTGCGGCTGCACGCCCTGATTAACATCAATAACAAGAACAGCAAGGTCTGCGATGCTTCCGCCGCGCTCGCGAAGTGATGAAAACGCCGCGTGTCCTGGGGTGTCAATAAATAAGAGTCCGGGAATCGTAAAATGTTTCCCTTTAATAAGGTCGCCGCACACGTCTTGAATGGTTTTAATCGGAATTTCTGTTGCGCCAATTTGTTGGGTGATGCCTCCTGCTTCTTTGTGTTGCACAGCCGTTCCCCTAATTTTGTCAAGAAGCGTAGTCTTGCCGTGGTCAACATGTCCAAGAACAGCAATAATTGGTTGGCGAATCATAGCTTTAGACAATCAAAAACGGGCTTTTAAACGTATCTGCTCACGGTTTATGCACGCTGTTTTTTAGAAACTGCATGTAATATCTTGAATAATGCGCGTGATGCAGGTTCAATATCGTAGCCGGGAAACCATGCTTCTTGCAATCGCGTTTCGCCTTTAACCTGCTCTGCTGATTCTTCATAGATTGCTCGAAGCACGCTTTTAGCGCTTGCTGACGCGTTTGCGTAGGGTGCGCACACAATCACGTACGCGTGACCGTGGAAGGGTCGCTGTTCAATAAATCCTTTCGGGTGGTTGTTGCTAAATTCTTGGAGTGCGCCTTTCACGTTATTTCCAAGACTTCGCTCAGCTTCACGCATGCGTTCCTGTTCTTGCGGGCTTGCGTTTTTGTACTGCACCATATCTTCTTTTGTAAACACAATTTTTCCAAGCGTTCCTAAAAAACCGGTGGTGAGCATTGATTTTTGGAGCAGTGAAACAGGCATTTCTCCTTCTGCTTTGATTGTTTCAAGCCTGCTTAACAATTCATTTTTTCCTTTAATAAGAGCGATTCCTTCAACAAGGGCAATAATCATGCCTGTAGTGTCAAGCACCATAAACTCACTGTTTTTGAGCAGTGTTTCAACTTCTTTTTGTAACGCATCGTGCATAGGGATATTGTGTTTTTTAATATAATATAAATATTTAGTTTGAGTATTCCAAAACGTGTTTATAGCAGCGATGCGCGCATACCCGTATGACCTACGTGTTTTTGGATGCAAACTTTTGCGTGGTTCCCTTCACCAAAGGAGTTGACATCATTGCTGAAATACCGGTTCTTGTTGAAAACGCACACATAGCAGTGCCTGATTTTATCCTGTTAGAACTCGAAAAAATCACGAAAAAAGAGCGTTTTGCAAAAGTCGCGCTCAAATACATTGAATCTGAAGGCATTGAGGTGTTGAGTACGGGTATGCTACCAAAAGACACGGATTCGGCATTGCTTGCGCTTGCAAAAGAGCACAACGCTATTATTGCAACCAATGACAAAGCGCTTCGCTCGCGCGCAAAGCGCAGAAACATTCACACCCTCTTTTTGCGCTCAGGCCAAACCCTTGAAAAAGCGTGAACAATTAAATTTAAATACCCTTGTGTTGTGTCATACATTCGATACTCATGTACCAGCGTGTGAAAGTAAAAGACAGGATTCGCGTCCCTCCCCACCTCTTTTCAGAAGACTTGGAAGGCGCAATTGAACAAGTTATCCGCGAGGAATACGAAGGAGGTCTTGCAAAAAATGCAGGAATCCTCTTACTGCTCAACAAAATTGAGTCAGTTGGCGAGGGAGTTATCCTTCCTGAGGACGGCGCAGTTTACTACGAGACTCTTTTTGAAATGATTGCGTGGGAACCGCACATGCACGAAGTTGTTGAAGGCGTTATTTCAGAAGTTCGCGAATTTGGCGTGTTCATGCGTATGGGACCTATTGATGGTCTTGTTCATGTTTCACAAGTTATGGATGATTTTGTCAACTACTCAAAAGCAGGAAGCTTGCTTGGAAAACAATCAGGAACCGTGCTTAAAGTAGGTGACAAGGTTCGCGCCCGCATCATCGCAATCAGCCTCAAAAGCAAAGAAACAGGAAAAATTGGTCTTACTATGCGCCAAAGCGGCATGGGACGGCTTGACCTTGTTGAGCAACAGGTTGCTGAAACTGAAGCTGATGCGAAAAAAGGAGGTACTCAATAATGGTACGAGCATGCAAAAAATGTTTAGTAATTGTTGAAAAAGGCAATGACTGCCCAATTTGTAAAAGTAAAGACCTTGGTACAAACATTAAAGGACAAATTGTTGTATTCAATCCTAATCACTCTCGCATTGCTGAGCGCATTCATGCAAACTCTCCAGGAGAATATGCAATACGGGTGAAATCATAACCATGAAAGTTACTGTTGTTGAGAAGAAAAAAAATTCGGTTATGGAACGAGAAGAAGTCATGCTTCTTATTGAACATGAAAGAAAAGCGCAGCCAAGCAGAAAAGAGCTTGAAAGCGTTATTCTAGCAGAACTCGGCAAGAAAACTGATGTTGTTGCAGTGCGAAAGATTCAAGGCATGTTTGGCACGCCGCGTTCAAAAGTGTTTGTGAACGTGTACAAAACCGCTGAGAAAAAAGCGTACTTTGAACCAAAATACGTGCTTAAAAAAGAAGAAAAGCTCAAAGAACCTGAGCAGGGAAAACAAGCAGGAGAAGCAAGCGCGTAAAAACCTTTTTTTTCCTAAAAAATCAATACTTTTTTAAAACGTTCTGCTATTAGTGTTTGAAGATGAGTCAGCCAGAAATTAATATTGGAACCGCAGGTCATGTGGATCATGGAAAAACAACCCTTCTCCAGCGCCTCACTGGCAAGTGGGCTGACGTGCACTCTGAATCAGTAAAGCGCGGTATTACTATTAAATTGGGGTATGCAGACGCAACCATTCGGAAATGCCAAAAATGCGCAAAACTCGTCACTCAAAAAAAGTGCGCGTGCGGAGGAACAGCAAAAGATGAGCGAAAAATCAGCTTTGTTGACGCGCCAGGCCACGAAACCCTTATGGCAACTATGCTTTCAGGTGCTGCGACCATGGACGGCGCCTTGCTTCTTGTTGCTGCAAACGAAGGCGTGCAGCCGCAAACAAAAGAACACTTAATGGCACTTGAAATCCTTGGCGTTCAAAAAATCATTATTGTGCAAAACAAAATTGACCTTGTTGATGAAGCACGAGCACTTGAAAACTTTAAAGAAATCAAAAAATTTGTCAAAGGAAGTATTGCAGAAAACGCGCCAGTTATTCCAATTAGTGCACAACACGGTGCAAACATTGACGTGCTTCTTGACCATATCCAAACAAATATTCCTACTCCAAAACGGGATCTCACAAAAGACCCGGCACTCATTATTGCGCGTAGTTTTGACGTAAACAAACCCGGCGTGTCTATTAACACACTTGCAGGCGGCATTGTTGGTGGCGTTATCCTGCAAGGAACGCTTAGCGTTGGTGATGTTGTTGAAATAAAGCCTGGTTTTCGCGATGACAAAGGAGAGTACACGGTTCTTCAAACAACGGTTACATCGCTTTTATCAGGAAATGAATCACTTACTAAAGCAGGTCCAGGGGGTTCGCTTGGCGTGGGAACAGACCTTGACATGTTTGTCACAAAATCAGACCGTCTTGCAGGAAGCGTACTTGGAAAAAAAGAAAAACTCCCCCCAGTTCACCATGACCTCGTGATTGAAATTCATTTGATGAACCGCGTTGTTGGCTCCCAAGATGAGGGTGATATTGAAAAAATAAAAATCAACGATCTTCTCATGATTAATGCATGGACCAGTAAAACCCTTGGCGTCGTGTCTGGTCTTGGAAAAGGCGGAACAACCAATATTAAACTTAAATTACCCGTATGTATTGATTACGAACAAAAAGTCGCACTCTCACGCATGGTAAACAAGCGCTGGCGCCTTATTGGGTATGGGCTACTCAAAAAATGAGGGCACTTTTTTTAGTAGTGGTGTTCTTGGCCGCTGCGCGTGTATGAGCATACTTCATTAGTGCTAAACCACAACTCACATTCTTTTTTCGCATCAGACTCGTTTGCGCTTGCATGAATAAGATTCTTTCCAAGCGGGCCGAGCGTGTGCGCGAAATCACCGCGAATGGTTCCTGGCTGTGCATCATTTGGGCGGGTTGGACCAACAAGTTTTCTCACAAAACTAATTGCGTCTTTGCCTTCCAAAACCATAGCAAGCACGGGTCCTTGCCTAATGTAGTGCATAAGTTCGCCAAAAAAGGGTTTTTCAACGTGTTCCTTGTAATGTTTTTGTGCAAATTCCGTGTCAACGTGCATGAGTTTTAATCCGATAATTTTGAGACCGCGCTGTTCAAAGCGTTTGATGATTTCACCAACAAGACCGCGCGCTACGCCGTCTGGTTTGATGAGTACCAGTGTTTTTTGAACCATAGTGACCTGCTACAGGTGCGAACTGTTTTTATGAGTTTTGCCAAAACCCTGAGTAAGAAGCGAATAATTTAAAAAGCAGTGATAATTATAACTCAGTTATAATGATAGCTCCTTGTGAATCAGTGTCAAAAAGTTTTTTGCCGGCAATTAAGGCAGCAACAGCTCTTGAACTTGTAAACACGCATCGCTTAAGCCAGATGCGCGCTGCAGACAATCTTGGCGTGACCCAGGCTCAAATAAGCAAGTACGTAGCAGGAAAATTTTCTGACGAGATAAAGGCGCTTGCCTCCTCAGAGCAGGTGCAAAACATTGGCAGAGAGCTTGCAAACCTGATTGCTAACAATGCTGGTGAAAAAAACATAAACCAGGCAACGTGCGCGTTTTGTTCGTCATTTAACAATCATGATTCTTGCTATTTTATTCATCTCAAAGCAATTTCTGACGCAATAAAAGGAGGTGCAACTCAATGAGTCTCCTTTTTGAAATCAAAAACCTTCATGTGAATGTTGGTTCAAAGCCTGTTTTGAGTGGTGTGAGTCTTACTATCAATAAAGGAGAATTTCATACTATCATGGGTCCAAACGGCAGTGGCAAGTCAACGCTTGCAAAAACTATCATGGGACATCCTGATTACATAGTCGTATCTGGAGAGATTTTTTTCAAAGGAAAAAACATTCTTGACTTGTCAACTGATGAGCGCGCTCGTCTCGGCATATTTCTTGGATTCCAGCAACCTGTTGATGTTGATGGCGTTGTGTTTTCAAACTTACTGTTTCAAATCGCAAAAAAACGCGGCTATGACAAGAGCATTTTTGATTTTAGAAAAGAACTTAAAACAGACCTTTCAAAAGTTGGTTTTGAATTAGACCTGCTTAACCGCGAAGTCAATAAAGGGTTGAGTGGCGGGGAGAAGAAACGCGCAGAAGTCTTGCAGTTACTCTCACAAAAACCATCATTCGTGATTCTTGACGAGATAGACTCTGGTCTTGATGTTGACACCATGAGAAACCTTGCCTCAACAGTAAATGAACTGCGAAAAGAGCATTTGTCAGGCTTGGTTATTACGCATTACAATCGATTGCTTTCGCACTTGAAAACAGATTTTGTCCACATTTTAAAAAACGGAAAAATCATAAAAAGCGGCGGTCCAGAAATTGCAAAACAAATTGAAGAAGAGGGGTATGCAGGGATTTTAGCATGAACGAAAAAACGCTTGCTCTCAAGCATCTTAATGATGATTACAAAGAACGCTATGGTTTTAGTAAACCTGACGCGTCAGTTTTCAAAACTAAAAGAGGATTGAACCGTGCGGTTGTTAATACGATTTCTAAAACAAAACAAGAACCAGAATGGATGCGCGAGTTTAGATTAAACGCGCTTACTATTTTTAATGAAAAACCAATGCCAACATGGGGCGCTGATCTTTCAAACATCAATTTTGATGACATCACCTACTACTTGAAACCCGGCAGTCTTGCGCACAACTGGAATGATGTGCCAAAAGAAATTAAAGACACGTTTGAGCGCCTTGGCGTTCCCGAGTCTGAGCGAAAATTCTTTGGTGGGGTTGGCGCACAGTACGACTCTGAAACCGTGTATCACAACCTGCGAGAAGATTTGAAAAAGAAAGGTGTGGTTTTTCTTGACACAGAAACAGGACTCAAAGAGTATCCTGAGCTTTTCAAAAAATATTTTGGAACGGTTATTCCTGCTGGTGACAATAAGTTTGCCGCACTCAACAGCGCAACGTGGAGTGGTGGCACTTTTATTTACGTGCCAAAAGGTGTGAAAGTAGGTGTTCCTTTACAGGCATATTTTAGGATTAATGCTGACCGCATGGGCCAGTTTGAGCGAACCCTTATCATTGCAGATGAGGGGGCAGAAGTTCACTATATTGAAGGCTGCACTGCGCCGGTGTATTCAAAAGATTCCTTGCATGCTGCAGTGGTTGAAATCATTGCTCTTAAAGGAAGCAAAGTTCGCTACACTACGGTGCAAAACTGGAGTGGCAATGTATACAATCTGGTAACAAAGCGCGCAGTAGCCCATGAGGACGCGGTTGTGGAGTGGATTGACGGTAATTTGGGAAGCAAAATCACTATGAAATATCCCAGTGTGTATTTGAAAGGAGAGCGCGCTCGTGGGGAAATATTGAGTGTTGCATATGCCGGCAAGGGCCAGCACCAGGACGCGGGCGGAAAAGTAGTGCACCTTGCAAAAAACACGACAAGCAGGGTGGTAAGCAAGTCAATTAGCAATAAAGGCGGTCGCGCAAGTTATCGTGGCCTTGTGTATGTTGCGCCACACGCGGATAACGTATCTTGCAATGTGCAGTGCGACGCGCTCTTACTTGATGAAGCGTCACGCTCAGACACGTATCCTACTATGAAAATCAATAATGATACTGCTACAATCACGCACGAAGCAAGTGTTGGAAATGTGGGAAAAGAACAATTATTCTATATTATGAGCCGGGGCTTTAGCGAGTCTGAAGCTATTGCGCTTATTGTGCTTGGCTTTATTAATGATTTTACAAAAGCACTGCCTATGGATTACGCGGTTGAACTCAAGCGCTTGATTGCCCATGAAATGGAGGGGAGTATTGGATGACACGAGAAATTTGTATTGATGAAGCAAAAGACGCTCATTTCACGTTTATTCATGACACCATTGATTCAGACATTGTAATTCGACTTGCGCGAGAAGGCGCGCGCGTGTTTGTTGATGAAATTTTTTTCTCAGATGCATCGCTTACAAGCAATTTGAGAATTATTCATGACGCGCCGCGCACGTTTTCACGCGTGGATGCGCGCGGAGCAGTGAGAGCGGGCGTAAAAAATGTGGCAAACACAACAGTGGTTATTCCAAAGCAGAGCGTTGAGTGCGACACGCACGTGTCACAGCGATTCTTGCTTCTTGATAAGACTGCAAAAGCCCAGGCATTTCCTGGCCTTGAAATCATTCCAAACCGCGTCAAAGCAGGACACGCTTCAAGTGTTGTGCCACTATCAAAAGATGCGCTGTTTTATCTTAACACGCGCGGATTATCACATGAACAGGCAAAGCACATGATTATTGAAGGATTTTTAAACATTCCAGAAACGTATAAAAAACAGGTACGTGTTGGTGTGTGAAACGTTTTGTGTGGTGGTTAGTCAATGTTTAATCCAAAACGCGTGAAAAATGATTTTCCCATTTTTTCTAGAGTGATTAATAACCATGAGCTCGTGTATTTGGATAATGCAGCAACAACGCAAAAGCCGCAAAGCGTGATTGATGCAATAGCAGACTATTATGCATATCATAACGCGAACGTGCATCGTGGCGTGCACACATTAAGTGAGGAAGCAACAAATACCTATGATGCTGCGCATGAAAACACCGCTTCATTTGTTCGTGCAAAAAACGCTAAAAACATTGTGTTTACCAAAAACGCAACAGAATCGCTTAATCTTGTTGCGTACGCGTATGCACGAAACACTCTTAAAAAAGGCGCGCGCATCCTCACCACAATTATGGAACACCATTCAAACATAGTTCCTTGGCAGCAAGTTCCCCATGCGAGCGTTGATTACGCGCCAATCACGAATCAGGGAACACTTGATTTGGAGGCTTTTTCTGAGTTGTTATCAAAAAAACCGCACATTGTTGCGCTCACACACGCGTCAAATGTGCTTGGCACGATTAATCCGATTCGTGAACTGGTAAAAATGAGTCATGACGCGGGCGCGGTTGTTGTGGTTGATGGCGCGCAAGGAGCACCACAAGTAAGCCTTGACATGCAAAAGATTGGTGCTGATGCGTACGCTTTTTCAGCGCACAAAATGCTTGGACCCATGGGTATGGGTGTGCTCTATGCAACACCGGTATTGCTTGACTCAATGCCGCCATTCCTGTTTGGCGGGGATATGATATCATCAGTAACAACGAAAAAAAGCGAATGGAACGAGCTTCCCTGGAAGTTTGAAGCAGGAACGCCAAACGTTGCAGGTGCAGCAGGTCTAAGCGCGGCACTTGCATATCTGTCAAAGCTGGGTATGGGAAACGTTGAAAAACACGAAAAAAAGCTTGCATCATACGCGATTAAGGTGCTTGAAACCCATGAGCGCGTGACCACGTTTGGCCCAAAAAATATACGCGAACGTGGTGGCGTGGTAAGTTTTTCAGTTGCAAATGCGCACGCGCATGATGTTGCATCCTTGCTCAATGATTGGGGTGTTGCAATTCGAAGTGGCAACCACTGTGCTGAGCCACTTATTAGCGCTCTTGGCAAGGGCGCGCTTGCACGTGCAAGCATGTACGTGTATAACACAAAAGAAGATGTTGACATGCTTTTTTCTGCGCTTAAGAACGTGTTTGAGGTGTTTGTATGAACTCACATGACATGTATCAGGAGCACGTGCTTGACCATTTTGCGCATCCAAGAAACAAGGAGCATGTAAAAAATGCAAACGCGCTCGCGTCAAATGTGAACCCGCTGTGCGGCGACACAATTGGCATTGAAATACGCGTTAAAGAGGGTGTTATCAAAACAATTGGCTTTACTGGCACGGGCTGCGCGATTAGTCAGGCGTCAGCTTCAATCATTACTGAATTTGTGAAAGGAAAAAAAATAAGTGCAGTAAAGCGTATGACTTCTGATGATGTGTTTGATGTGATTGGCGTGCCCGTTACTAATGCGCGAAAAAAGTGCGCGCTACTTGCGTTTCAAACCATTCGAAAAGCCCTTGAAGGCGTTGTTTAATTCCAGTCAAGCGAGCCTGCTCCCCTGTATTCAGTTACGCGCGTTTCAAAAAAGTTTTTTTCTTTACTTAAGTCAGTTGCTTCACTCATCCAGGGCAACGGGTTTTTGCGGTTGTACTCTTTTGGCAGTCCAATGCGTTCAAGCCTGCGGTCTGCAATGTATTCAACATATTCAGAAAATTGGTGTGAACTAATGCCAATAATCCCCTTTGGGCACGCATCTTTTGCATAGTGTTTTTCAAGCTCAACTGCTTTTTTGATGAGTTCAGTAATTTCTGCGCGAAACTCGGGCGTCCAGATGCTTGGATTTTCTGCGCGAATCGTGTTAATCAGGTCGCAGCCAAACGCGAGGTGAATGCTTTCGTCTCGCATGATAAACTCGAATTGTTCGCCAATGCCTACCATTTTGTTTTGGCGTTTGAGTGCAAGCATCATAGCAAAGCCTGCATAAAAGAAAATGCCTTCCATAATGACGTAATAGCCAATGAGGTCGCGCACAAATCGTTGAACATTCTCATCACCCGTTGTTTCAAAGGTGGGGTCAAAAATGGTTTTAGTAATGTCAACAACATAGTCATCTTTTGCTTTAATTGAAGGAATCTTTTCATACATGGTGTAAATCTCTTCAGGGTTGAGTCCAAGCGTGTCACAACAGTAAATAAATGTGTCAGTATGAATTGCTTCTTCAAATGCTTGGCGAAGCAGGTATTGTCTGCATTCAGGGTTGGTGACGTGCCGGTAAATGGCAAGTACAATGTTGTTTGCAGTAAGAGATTCTGCTGTTGAGAAAAATCCGAGGTTCCAGAGAATCATTTTTCGTTCTTCATCACTAAAGAAATCGTGAGATTTCCATTGTTCTACATCTTTTTGCATGGATACTTCTTCGGGTGTCCAGTTGTTTGAAACACCATTCTTGTAGTGTTCTCGTGCCCAGGGATATTTCATGGGCAGTATCTTATTTGGGTCTGTTTTTGAGTCATTAATAATTGCCATTGTGTTTAATTCACCTTTTGTTTGTTTTTATTGGCACGCTTCACAATCAGGGTCTTCAATTTTGCAAAGTTTTTGCTCTCCGCCCACTGCTGCAGCAAGGGGTTCTTGTGCAATTTCTTTGTATTCGCGTTTTTGGGTAAACCCGTATTTAGTGTCAAGCGTAGATTTCTCAATTTGTGTTGCGCCAAGCGTGCGTAAATAGTAGGTTGTTTTTAGTCCAGTGTGCCATGCCTGGAAATAGATTTCTTCAAGTTTTTTGCCGCTTGTTCCTTCCATGAAAATGTTGTGTGACTGACTTTGGTCAATCCATTTTGCGCGAGCAGCAGTAAGTTCAACTTGCCAGCTTGGGTCTATTTCAAAGCTTTCAAGGTATTTTTGTTTTATTTTTTCAGGAATGCCTGCAATGCGCGAGAGCCTGCCGTCAGCGTATTTGAGTTTTTCAAGCATTTCTTTATTCCACAAACCCTGTGCTTTGAGGTCGCGCACAAGATGTTTGTTTACAATCGTGAACTCACCGCTAATGTTTGATTTCACATAAATGTTTTTGTAGATTGGTTCAAGACTGGGATACACGCTTGTGATGTTTGCCACGTTTGATGTTGGCGCGATTGCCATAGTATTCGAGTTTCGCATGCCATAGTCCTTAACATGTTTTCTAACCGGTGTCCAGTCGAGTTTGCTTGTTCGTGAAACATTAATGGGCATGCCGCGTTCTTTTTCCAAAAGCTCAATGGTGTCAAGAGGAAACAGGTTTTTGTCCCATTTTGAACCGTTATAGGATTTGTAAGCGCCGCGTTCTTTTGCAAGCTTGCTTGAAGAAAGAATAGCCGAGTAGGAGATGACTTCCATCCATTCATCAGCAAGTTCTCGTGCTTGTGTATCAGCAAAGCTCACACCCATAGTAAAAAGCGCGTCTTGAAAGCCCATAATACCCATGCCAATCGGGCGGTGTCGCATGTTTGAATTTTTAGCTTCTATTGTTGGATAGTAGTTGAGGTCAATCACGTTGTCAAGCATGCGTATCGCGCTTTGCACGGTTTGCGCGATTTTTTCCTTGTCAAGACCTCCTTGTTTTGTCACGTGTTTGTACAGATTGATTGAGCCAAGATTGCACACCGCAATTTCATCTTCGCTTGTGTTAAGCGTGATTTCTGTGCACAGGTTTGAACCATGAATCACACCGGCATGGTCTTGGGGTGAGCGAATATTACACGGGTCTTTGAACGTAATCCAGGGGTGTCCTGTTTCAAAGAGGCGGGTGAGCATTTTTCTCCATAAGTCTTTTGCCTGAAGCGTTTTGAATTTTCGAATACCACCTTCACGTGCTTTTTTCTCGTAGGCAACGTAGCGTTTTTCAAAATCAGCACCATACGTGTGATGCAAGTCGGGGACTTCATCAGATGAGAAAAGCGTCCATTTTTCGTCTTCAAGCACGCGTTTCATAAACAAGTCAGGAACCCATGCTGCGGTATTCATGTCATGTGTTCGTCTTCGCTCATCACCCGTGTTTCGTCGAAGGTCAATAAAATCTTCAAAATCGTAATGCCATGTTTCAAGATACGCGCACGTTGCACCTCTTCGTTTCCCGCTTCGATTAATTGCAGCAGTCACATCATTTGCGATTTTTAAAAAGGGAATCACGCCTTGGCTTTCAATATTGGTGCTTTTAATCCATGCCCCTGTTCCACGAAGGTTAGTCCAATCATTGCCAAGCCCGCCTGACCATTTTGAAAGACGTGCATTGTCATGCAGGCTTTTGAAGATGTGGTCAAGGTCATCCATTACCGTGGTTAAATAGCAAGATGAGAGTTGAGGGTGTTTTGTTCCTGCATGAAACAGGGTTGGAGTTGAGGGCATGAAATGCATAGTTGAAATCACATCATAGAATTCTTTTGCGCGCGCAGTTTTGTCTTTTTCATTGAGTGCAAGACCCATTGCAATGCGCATCCAAAATCCTTGCGGAAGTTCAAGGCGGTGTCCGTCTTTTCGTAGATAATATCGGTCATAGAGCGTGTGGATTCCCATGTATTCAATATGTTCGTCGCGTTCTATGTTGAGGTAGTCTGCAAGTTCTTTGAGGTCAAATTCGCTCATGCGTTCATCAAGCAATTCATAGGCAAGACCATTTTGGATGCTTCGGACAAACGCGTTTTTGTACGCTGTTTCAAGTGATTTATCAGTCAGTGATTCACCAATCACTTCTTTGTAGAGTCTTTGGCGAAACAGTCGTGACGCAACAATACTGTAGGCGGGGTCGCGTTCAATAAATGTTGCTGCAGAAATAACCGCAACTTTAGTGAGGTCTTTTGAGGTGATTGTGTCAAACACGTTTTTGAGCGATTCTTTAAAGATGAGTTCTTCGTCAATACTGTCCTCATATCCGCGCGCTGCAAGACGAATTGATTTTTTGAGCTTGTATGGGTCAAAAATAACGAATTTTCCGTTTTCTTTTTTAACGCGTATTTGCCCATGAAATGAGCGTTCAATGTTTTTTTCTTTTTCAACTTCACGCTCTTTTTGACGCTCTGCGCGGTAGAGAATATAGGCTTTTGCCACTTCATAAAAACCGTTTTTAACCAGGTTTTTTTCAACAACATCCTGCACGTTCTCTACATTAGGGTACAGGTCAGTGAACCGTTCTTCAATTTCTAAAAACACGTCGTGCGTGATTTGGTCTATTGCATCACTTGAGAGTGTTGTGTGCGTTGCCATAACTGCTTTTGCAATCGCGTTTTTGATGCGTGACTCGTCAAAGTCAGCAATAGTCCCGTCCCGTTTTATGATGTTCATGGCTGTTTTGCGAAAAAATGCATTCCCCACGCGCGCCGAAAGTAACGCGCGTTAATGTTTATGGTTTGTTTCTATATAAGACTAGTGTAACTGTGCACCGCGTATAGTCAACAACAATGCATTGTGTTGTCCGCTAATTTTTAAATGCGCAGCAAATGCTGGAATTGGTGTGATAAAAAAAAGGATGTATGGTTATTGTTGAGGTGCTTCAATGATTTCCATTGAGTAGCCTTTCTCGTCTGCTAGCGCCTGTACGTCGTTTTTGTACTTGTCTGCCCATTGCTTGGTGGTGATGATTTGTATCTCGTTTGTTGCCATGATGTCTGCATCATCCCAAAAGAGTTTTTGGAGCCGTTTTACGTCTGCAACAACGTTTTTTGCTTTGTTCATTTGGCTAAGCACAATCATCACATCAGTCATCTCTTTGTCACCCATTTTACTTTGAGGGGTTTTCGTTTAAGTACCAGCATGTTTTTTTGGCATTTTCGTGAACAGAAATTGTACGTTGTTCCGTCTGCTTTGAAGTATTGTTTTCCTGTTCCTTTGTCAATGTCTTTTTCGCAAAAACTGCACTTCATGGTCTTATCTCCTCTTGCCGTTTAGTGGTTGTGCTTCAAGTTCAACTTGTTTGAGCATGAGTAGGTCATCCATTCGAACCGGTCCTTTTACGTTTCTTCGCACCACTTTTCCTTTACTTGAGCCGTCAATGATTTTGCAGCGCACTTGCGTTGCTTCTCCTCGCACGCCTACGCGCCCTACAATTTCAACAACTTTTGCAGGCGCGCCTATTGCGGTAAAGGTTTCTTCATCGACGTCTTCATCTTTGATTTCAACGTCTTTCATGCCTTTGTCTTTTCGGCTCATGGTCTTATTCCTGTTTCTTGTTTAGTGCGCGAACGTGTTCTACAACTTCTTTGAACAATTTTCTTGCATCACCTTCGTCAACAAGGGCTGCGCTTGCGCAACTTACTTTAAGGTTGATGCTTGCGCCA